>PPFU01028203.1_pt1 | contig 13640 bp, 10 predicted proteins | sample 1535991 | NCBI WGS metagenome assembly PPFU01 (sample SAMN04901290, study PRJNA319586) | Hypolithon metagenome, whole genome shotgun sequencing project. | isolation source: Antarctic Hypolithon | place: Antarctica: Miers Valley | collected 2014
TTTCATAAAGCCCGTAAGCGCTTGAATATATGGTTTTATTTCCGATAGGGCGACGTCGGCGTTCATCTGACAAAGGTCGCTCCCATCTTTTTGCAGAAGGTGATCGGAGACGTCCCTGATCACATGAAATAGAGCGCGCACACCGTTGTTAGTGCAGACATAGCCACCTTGCCCGTCGCCGATCTTCCATTGCGTTGGGAGTTCCTGCGCTACCATGCCAAGGCAGCCGCCCAGAACGGACAGCGCCTTTTCCAGATTGGCCGCATATGCTGTAGCATCATCCGTGGAAATCGGGCCGGGTACGATTGCGCTCCTGCTGACAGCACCGAGCAGTTTTGCCACGTCAAGACCGTCACTGATCGAAGTCTGAGTAAGGCAGCGGTAGTTTGTCTTTTTCTTGCCGGTAACGACCATACGGTCGAATAGACGAGAGGTCTTGTCACTATTTAGCCGCGCGGCAATTCTGGATAACAGTGCCTGGAATGCTTCCTCGGAATTATCGGATTCCCAGTGCAGGTCTGAGTAAAGTTCGCCGAGCAGTCCTTTGTTGACCTTGACCTGTTTACTGTTGATATCGATAAAGAGACTTTTCTCCCGATCCGCTGGAAGGTTCTCGTAAGCGAGAACCGGAATGGCAGTTTTATCTTGATTAAAAGTTTCGTCCTGTCTGGCATAGGCGTAACCGTAAAGCCGGTGCTGGCCATCGATTATCCACGCCGAGGCGTAGTTTGCAGGAAGGTGAAGTATGCCAAGTTCTTCCTCACCGAATTCCTCCTTTCTGTCAAATTTGAGGCCGGACTTTTTTCCTGTCTTGATATTGACGACCATATTGGTCGGAAACTTTCCACCCCCATTGATGTATTCCGCAATTTTCTTGAGGCGATGCGGCTGAAGCATTCGCTGGTATGTAGCCAGTTTCTCGATATCCCGGCTGGCCTTGTGCCCGACATAAGCAATCTTCAGGAGCTCGTCCGGGCGCATCAGGAATGTGTAGAACGTCTCGCCGCCCATTTTGCCGCGCGTCGCAACGACCTTTTTTGCAAGTCCTTCAATCTTCTGTCCACCGAACATATGCCCGAGAAACTGGTACCGTGCCGCGTGCTTCAGGTGCTGTACGAGGGCATTGTAATAGTCGATCTCGCCGTCGCTAAGTACTGCGATTTGAGCCTCTTCGCACCTTCCAAGATCAACTTCGCTCCATTGGATGTTGCGCGTTGCGATGACGAGCTTCATTTTGAGCTTGGTTTGCTGACCATAGGCACGCCACAACGTCTTCAGGAGTTCATCCCTGCACGTTCGAAGGGCTTCAATCCGCTGGGCCATCGACTCCCTGCCGGGCGTGTCTCGCCGCGCGCACTCGACCAGGATAGCACTCTCGTCGTCCTTGGCGAATATGCCGATCCGATTGCGCGGCAAACCGGCTCCAACAGCCATCGAGAACTGGCGGCCGCTGCTCAGTTGGTGAAAGCCCATCTGGGCAAGCAAATACCAAAGCTCGTCCTCAAGCTGTTCATCAGCGGGCTTTGGCTTGGACATCCGCGTGGATTTGACGTTCTCCCTGAGCGCCTTCCATCCGTCGGCCTCCTCAGCCTTCACCTTGTCAGCGACCGACATCCCGCTCGTCGCCGTGACCGTCTTGTGTATATCCTTGCTTTTGCGCCTGCGGAGTTCCGCAGCGATCGCGTTGCCAGAAACCAGCGGTCCTAGATGCTCGTCAGTTATGGCGATGCTGCTCCGCCGTCAATATGTGGTAGTAAACACCGGAAAAGCCCCAATATGCAAGAGATTCGCAGGCGGCTCCAGCGCAGCGGCGCCAACCGCTCATGCGAAGGTATGGCGCTCTCGCTGGCAGGAGTTCTCATCACTTGGAACAGGATTTTTCCAGCTGCTCGCGTATGGTGGCTATTCTGGCTTCAATCTTCTTGAGCTCGAAATTGATCTTCTGACGCACACCAGCGTTGTGGTCTACGATCTCGTCAAGAATTTCAGGTTTGCATATCCATGTACGGAAGCGCTTCACCTTGCTAAGCTCGACACTGTCACCGCCCGCATGGCGCGCATCGGTGAAGGCGTCTTCGATATCGACATCGCCGCGCGTGAACTTTTTCAGGACTTTCGGCGCATCGCAGATAACGGGCAGCTGGTCACGGATATCGACGGCGCGAACAACGCCGCTTTTGATCAAGGAGACCACCTTGTTCTCAAAGTCGGTGATTTCGTCCCTGGCCTTTTTGATCTTCCTTGATTTCAGGAATTCATCGTAGTGGCTCCAGCGCTCACGGTTTTCATCGCTGTGATCCTTCATGAACTGGTAGACGTCAACGAGATGCCTGACGTGCCGGTGCGTAACGCCAAGCTCTCGGGCTACATCCGGGATGTCTATCTTCTGGTTGATATGACGGCGGTAGACGAAACCAGCCTTCTCATAAGGCACCCAGTCTTTCTTACCCTTTACATGGTATTGTCCCAGCATCGCGTACACGTCTGTGTCGCGAATGTCAGCCGGGAGGACGCGGCAGCGCATTGTGTTCCACTTTGCGGGATCGTCAGCCGCCAGTGAACGATACGCCGCAAGGCGGCTGTTGCCCTCGATAACGACGAGGTCGCCATCCCGCACGATGATCGGGTCGATAAGGCCGCCGTTGTCGATGATGTCATGGCGAAGGGCTCTTACGTGCTCAAGCTTGAGCATGGAGTGAAAAATCGCATCCTGATCGGGCTCGGATTCACTGCGGTCCAGCAAGGAATAGACGCGTGGGTTATCCGCCCAGAAACGCAACTGATCATGAGGAATATCGCGCGTAACGGTCGGCAGCTTCTTCTGGCGAATAAGGATGTAGTCGTCGTCCTGGCTCATGTCGTCCCCAAAGAAGCATTCAGGATTTCGGCTACGGCGCGACCAAAATCATAATTCGCGGCTTCCTCATATTCTTCGATTGTCAAATCTGATTGCAAAAGCTGGGCGGCCAGTCGTTTGGCCCGCAAAAGGCTGTCCACCCAGCAATCGACGGAATCCTCACAAATCAGGTTCCATATGTAGCATTCCCGTGTTTGCGAGATGCGGTGAATTCTGTCCTGAGACTGCAAATAGTCATCGAGGCTGAAGGTCCTGTCATAGTAGATGGCATGATTGGCGACCGTCAACGTCAGACCCTCTTTGGCCGCGCCGGGAGTTGCCACCAGAACACTGATATCTTCCAGCTTCTTGAAGTCCTCGATGGCCCTGTTGCGCGCCTCGATAGGGAGTTCACCGTGAACCCGTACCGAGCCGAACTCGGCCAGGCGCTCGCACAGCCAGTCCGCATTATGAACGAAAGATGTCCATACGATCACTTTGCTGCCGTCTTCTGTCGCTTCATGGATGAGGCGTAGCAGCTCCGGGAGCTTTCCAGGTTCCTCCTTGTAGCGGTCATCCACCAGACGTGGATTGGACGCTACCTGTACCAGCCGAAGCAAGCGCTTGAGCACCGCATCTGCGTCATCTTCCGATACGATTCCATCCTTCATCACCTCTGCACGGGTTTCCTCACGGTAGGTGTCGTAGAGCTTTCCTTGCAGGGGCGCCATGTAAGTCTTGATCGTGCGCACGTGCTTGTCAGGAAGGTCGATGCCGGTGGAGTCCTTGGTCTCGCGTACAGAGAACGGGCGAATCTTTTCAAACACAGCACCGAGAGCAGCGGCAAACTTCCTCTGCCGCTCGCCGTCCTTGTGTAGATTATTGTCGAGCGAGAGGTCCGATCTGAAGGCTTCAAAATCCTCCCCGAGAGATGCGCCCCCATCCAGGAAGTAAATCTGCGACCAGACATCTTCTGGCCGGTTCGCAACCGGTGTGCCGGTCATGATAACACGGCGTTGGAAACCCTCGCGCAGCTCATGAAATGAACGTGAAATCGTCGCCGACGGGTTTTTGATCTTCTGTGCTTCGTCGAGAATAACGCCAACTCGGCGCGTTTTCAGGAACATCTCCAAACGCGGTTGCTCGGAGCGCACGACTTCGAAATGACCCAGAATAATGCGCGCCGGGGAATTGAGAACAAAGAAATTATGCTTTCGATCCTGATCGAGAATGCGCGGTTTGATATGGGTATGTGAAGAAAGCTCTTGCCGCCAGTTCTCGACCAAAGCCCGTTTGGTTATGATCATTACGGTATCAAGGGTACCGATTGTCAGCCAGTATAGAGCAAGGTCGATCGCAATCTTGGTTTTGCCCAGACCCTGCTCGTGGAACAGTGCTGCGTATTCAAGATTTTTTACGGCCTCAACCGCATCAACCTGATACGGAAAGCCCTGAAACACAGCCGAGAGTTTCAAGCGAGGTTCCGGGCGCAGCATCTTAAAAACCGACTTCCAGCGTTAGAATGTGCGTCCTCACGTTGATGTGCTCACGGCCAAGTTCGCGCAACAGCGATGTCGCCGCCGGTTTGGCGAGCAGCGGTACGGCAAGGTAGAAAAACGCACTGTCATAATGGGAGAGATAGCGCACAAACGAGGCCAGTTGGCGGCGAGATCTGGTCGCAAGCAGGTCAGGCCGTGTCTTGGCTTCGCCGATTATCACGAAAGTACGCGGTACGTCCTCCGCGTACAAGTCCGGCAGATGGCCGCCGATCCGCTGCGGCCGCTCCCGCTCGCGCTTTTGGTCATCAAGATACAAGGCAAGGTTCCCCCGTGCGCCATGCCGCTCCCTCACATACTCGGTCAAACCGGCGACAAGTGCGGCGTGTTCATCGGACTCGCCCGACATCAGGTCTCGCCGATGATCTGCGACTGCAGAAAACGGAGCGCGTCGATCGCAGCCTCAATGTGACGAAGCGTTGCGCCGTCATCTTCCTTGAAAGAACGGAGTTCGGCCATCGAAGTCTGGTTTGCCTTGCTTTCAAGGGCAGAAGCCAATTGCCCGAGAGTCGCACTTTGAAGATCAACATTCTCTGTTTGGCGGTCGAGTGCCCGCACCGCCATTTTCATACCGTCCTTCAGAAATATGCCCTTGGCATTCTTGTCCTTCAGCACAGCCGGTAGCTGCCGCACTTCCTGAAGGGTATTGATGCGGTGGTCCTTAAGCCACTCTGCAAAATCCACTCCAGAGAAACCGCTCATCAGAATAGCTTCCTGAACGCGCGGGCTCTGGTACTCGACAAAGCCCGAGAACCGTTCCGCATCAAACTCGCCGGGCTCGCATAGCGGCCGGAAAAACTCCTCCATATCCGCATAGGCCTGGATCGATCGGGTTACATCACGCTGGTTGCCGCCACATAGGGCGACAATCCGGTCGAGCGGCATCAAGTCAACGTTCTGAAGCTCATAGAGATAACGTGCCTTCGAATAAGCGTCCCACGGCCGCGGCCCTACCAGATGAGCCTGCAAGCGGATGGCATCGATGCTTTCATGTTCGAGGCTTGTGTGCACAAGCGCCGGAATAGTGGACCAGTCGCCGGTTGTCCCTTTCTTGTGCAGGTCGCGATAAATCCAGAGCCTTGTATTGCCTTCGATGCACACAAGCTTACCATTGTCCCGCTTGTCGACGATTATGGGCTGGCGGATGCCGCGATTGGCAATGATGGATTCACGCAGGCGGGAGGGCGTAGTTGTGTCAGATACCGTCGAGGGCGCGTTGCTGGACGGCGCGTTCAGAGCAAGCCCTATGTGATGATCACCGATCTCGTTATCTTCGTAAATTTCAAGGAAGCGGCGAATTCGCGGATTGCTGGTATCAAGTTGAACTTCATCAATCGGCAGGTTCTGAAATACACCGGATGTCATTGATCCCTCCGCATATGCCGGGCACAAAATAACAACCGATTCACGGCGTGAACCGGTGTGAGCCGCGCGGCACATCATCAACACATGCAGGTTCTAGTCAACCGAGGCTGGCTCGCAAAGTACTGCGGTGCACCGCTTTTGCAGGACCGGGCTCTCGACAACAGAACCCCGAAGCAGTTTGAGCGTTCCGGCATCTACCGCCTCGCCCTCGACGCCCTAGAGGGGCTCTGTTGCACAAATCGGCTGACGGCCGGACTTCTCCTTCTTCCGGACAGACCTATCCCGTGACCTTCGTGACGGGGATGCCGAGCGCAGTGAAGCCGTTCAGGACGGCAACACAGACCTGGAACTCGGCGACCTGACGGTCGAAGTCCCGCGCCATGAGGCGCTGGCCGAGCAGTTTCACAAAGTGCATCTTGGTTTCGACGCGGCTTCGGCGGTGGTATCCGCTCCATCTTCGCCAGAGCGCACGGCCCAGATATTTCGCCGCCCGCAGGGCCTCGTTGCGCGCGACGGCACCTGCCGTGATCGCCTTCCACGGCTTGGCGTTCTTTCGGGGCGGTATGACGGCATGTGCCCCACGTTCGGCGATGGCATCGTGGCACTTGCGCGTGTCGTAGGCGCCGTCGGCTGTGACGCTGGCAATCTCTTGATTGGGAGAGATTTGGGCAAGCAGCTCGGGCAGCATGGGCGCGTCGCCAATATCGCTGCCGGTGACCTCGACCGCCCTGACTTCCAATGTTTCCTCGTCGATCTCGAGATGAACCTTACGCCAGACGCGGCGCTTTGGGCCGCCATGCTTGCGCGCGTTCCACTCACCTTCGCCCTCGACCTTGATCCCTGTGCTGTCAATCAAGAGATGCAGCGGACCCTGCGACCCGCGATGCGGGATGTTCACGGCAAGGGTCTTCTGGCGGCGGCTCAGGGTGCTGAAATCCGGCACCTCCCAGTCCAGACCAATCAGGCAAAGCAGGCTCTCGACGAACCCAGTCGTCTGTCGCAACGCCATCCCGAAAAGGACTTTCATCGTCAGGCAGGTCTGGATGGCCGTATCGCTGTAGACGGGCTGTCGCCCCCGCTTGCCTGTCGGCTGCGCCCCCCATGCCATGTCAGCGTCAAACCAGATGGTCAGCGACCCGCGGCGCTTCAGCGCCATGTTATACGCGGGCCAGTTCAGGGTCTTGTAGGTCGATGTGATCGGTCTGCTCATGACCTCCAGCTATCAAGCTGGATTCACAAGATGAATCCCTCTCGGGATTTGTGCAACAGAGCCCCCTAGAGGCATCGGACCTCGTCGCCGTCCTGGCCCGCAGCGCGGCGGAGCGGGTCTCGTCGCACGTGCGAGCCGCGCCGCTGGCCGAACCTCTACCGCCCGTCGTCATCGACCTCATCGCGCCGATCAGCGCAGCCCCGCTATCCGAGTGGTTGGCAAAGACTGCCGGATAATGGAGCCGACGTTCGAACGGCGACGGCAAACGGTCGCCCAAGCCACAATTTCGATGTCGAAGTACAGCCATGACCTCCTCCCGCCTTACACTATGAGCGAGCGAGATCGGGCCGATTGGGTAACCTCGCGGACGAATAGGTGACACCAAGCATTCGGCCGGTTCAGCCGGTTCCAATATCGGCGCGTCCGAGATCGCCCATCCCGCCGTTTCCCTGCTGTTCCACGCCAGAGCCCTACCCCCTTCAACGTCATGTTGATCCGAGGCACTTCCTGCCTCTTCTACTCGACCCCGAACACCGGACGCAGGTCGCGACCGGCTCAAGCACCGGGGACGCGTATGGCCATCCATCCTTTTCGAACCGAAACGACGAGCCGCGGCGCGCGCATGCTGCGCACGGCCCTTGGCCCTGCCATCGCCGCCTTCCTCGACGATCCCGAGACCGTCGAGGTCATGCTCAATCCCGATGGCGCGCTTTGGGTGGACCGGCTCGGATCAGGCCTGTCGCCGACGAACGACACGCTGTCGGCCGCGGATGGCGAGCGGATCGTCCGCCTCGTCGCGCATCATGTCGGCGTTGAGGTCCATGCGGGCGCGCCGCGGGTGTCGGCGGAGCTGCCCGAGACCGGCGAACGCTTCGAGGGCCTGTTGCCGCCCGTCGTCGCAGCCCCAAGCTTCGCGATCCGCAAGCCCGCCGTCGCGGTGTTCCGGCTGGAGGACTACGTCCGATCCGGCATCATGGCGACCAACCAGGCCGAGGCGCTCCGCATTGCGGTGGCGTCGCGCAAGAACATCCTTGTCGCGGGCGGCACCTCGACCGGCAAGACGACCCTGACCAATGCGCTGCTTGCCGAGGTCGCGAAGACCTCCGATCGCGTGGTGCTGATCGAGGACACGCGCGAGTTGCAATGCGCCGCGCCCAACCTCGTCAGCCTGCACACCAAGGACGGCGTCTGCTCGCTCTCCGACCTCGTGCGCTCCTCGCTGCGCCTGCGCCCCGACCGCATCCCGATCGGCGAGGTCCGTGGTCCCGAAGCGCTCGATCTGCTGAAGGCCTGGGGCACCGGCCATCCCGGCGGCATCGGCACGATCCATGCGGGCTCGGCCCTTGGCGCTCTCCGCCGCCTCGAACAACTGATCCAGGAAGCGGTCGTGACGGTCTCACGGGCCCTGATCGCCGAGACGATCGACGTCATCGCGGTCCTGGAAGGCCGCGGCGACAGGCGGCGTCTCGTCGAGCTCGCCTCCGTCACCGGTCTCACCGCCACCGGCGACTACGCCCTCACTCCCCTCATCGCAGCCCAATCCGGAGATCCGTCATGATCCGCACCCTGAACCACCAACTCACCGCGGCTTCTGCCGCTCTGACCGTCGCGCTGATTTCGTCGCCCGCGTATGCCGCAGGCTCGAGCATGCCCTGGGAAGCGCCACTGCAGGCGATCCTGGAATCGATCGAGGGCCCGGTCGCCAAGATCGTGGCCGTCATGATCATCATCATCACCGGCCTGACGCTCGCCTTCGGCGACACGTCCGGCGGCGCGCGGCGCCTGGTGCAAATCGTCTTTGGCCTTTCCATCGCCTTCGCGGCGTCGAGCTTCTTTCTGTCCTTCTTCTCCTTCGGCGGCGGGGTCCTGATCTGATGTCCGCCCTTCCCGATGAACTGCCAGGCTTCTTCGCGCCGGTGCACCGCGCCCTGACCGAGCCTATCCTGCTCGCCGGTGCGCCACGGACCATCGCGATCGCCAACGGCACGCTCGCCGCCGCCATCGGGCTCGGCCTGCGGCTCTGGATCGTCGGCCTCATGCTCTGGCTGATCGGCCATCTCGCCGCCGTCTGGGCCGCGAAGCGCGACGCGCAATTCGTCGACGTCGTGCGCCGCCATCTGCGCTATCCCGCGCATCTGCGGGTCTGAGCCATGCTGAATCTCGCCGAATACCGCTCCAAGCCGCGCCTGCTGGCGGACTTCCTGCCCTGGGCGGCGCTGGTCGGCGCGGGCGTGGTCCTGAACAAGGACGGATCTCTGCAGCGCTCGGCGCGGTTTCGCGGCCCCGATCTGGACTCGGCCACGCCCGCCGAACTGGTCGCCGCATCGTCCCGGCTCAACGGGGCGCTCAGACGCCTCGGATCTGGCTGGACGCTCTTCACGGAAGCGCGGCGCATCCCGGCGAAGGATTATCCCGAAAGCGTCTTTCCCGACCCGGTCTCAGCGATGGTCGAGGCGGAGCGGAAAGCGCAGTTCGAAAAGGAGCAGGCACATTTCGAGAGCCGGTATGTCCTCACGATCGTCTGGCTACCGCCCGCCGAGGACGCCGCCCGCGCCGAGGGCTGGCTCTACGAGGGCCGCGACCGCGCATCCGGATCGAAAGCCGCCGAGCAGCTTAGCGGTTTCGTCGACCGGTCGGACCGGCTGCTCGACCTGCTGCAAGGCGTCTTCCCGGAAGTCGTCTGGCTCTCGGATGCCGAGACGTTGACCTATCTCCATGGCTGCGTCTCGCCGGTTGCTCAGAACGTCCGCGTTCCGGAAACGCCGATGCATCTCGACGCCCTCCTGGCCGACACGCCCTTTACCGGCGGGCTCGAGCCGCGCTTGGGCGCGCACCACATCCGAACGCTCTCGATCATCGGCTTCCCGTCGGCGACCTTCCCCGGCATCCTCGACGATCTCAACCGGCTCGCCTTTCCCTATCGCTGGTCGACCCGGGCCATCTTCCTCGACAAGACCGACGCCGCGCAGCTCCTCACCCGGATCCGCCGGCAATGGTTCGCCAAGCGCAAGGGCATCGGCGCGATCCTCAAGGAGATCATGACCAACGAGGCCTCGACGCTTCTCGACAGCGACGCGGCCAACAAGGCCGTCGATGCCGACGAAGCGCTGCAGGAGCTCGGCGCGGATATCGCCGGATGGACATATGTCACCGCGACGCTCACGGTCATGAACCTCGACCCTCAGGTCGCGGACGAACAGCTGCGGGTCGCCGAGAAGGTCATCCAGGGTCGCGACTTCACGATCATCCGCGAAGGCGTCAACGCCGTCGAGGCCTGGCTCGGATCTCTGCCCGGCCATCTCTATGCGAACGTTCGCCAGCCGCCGATCTCGACGCTGAACCTCGCCCATATGATCCCGCTCTCCGCCATCTGGGCGGGACCGGCCCGGAACGATCATCTGGACGGACCGCCGCTCTTCCATGCGCAGACGGCCGGCGCTACGCCCTTCCGCTTCTCCACCCATGTCGGCGATGTCGGCCACGGGCTCATCGTCGGGCCGACCGGCGCGGGCAAGAGCGTGCTGCTCGCGCTCATGGCGCTGCAATTCCACCGCTATGCCGGTGCCCAGGTCTTCGCCTTTGATTTCGGCGGCTCGATCCGCGCGGCGGCGCTCGCCATGGGCGGGGACTGGCACGATCTCGGCGGGGCGCTTTCTGGGGACGATGGCCAGCCGATCTCCCTGCAGCCGCTCGCGCGGATCCATGAAGATGCCGAGCGGGTCTGGGCGGCGGCATGGATCGCCGGGCTGCTCGGCCGCGAGGGAGTCGAGATCGGCCCCGCCACCCGCGATCATATCTGGTCGGCGCTGACGAACCTCGCTTCGGCCCCGGTAGGGGAGCGGACCCTGACGGGTCTCGCCGTCATCCTGCAATCATCGGACCTCAAGCAGGCGCTGCAGCCCTACACGCTCGATGGACCCTGGGGGCGGCTTCTCGATGCCGAGAACGAGGCGCTCGGGGGTGCGGACGTGCAGGCCTTCGAGACCGAGGGACTGATCGGCACCGCGGCAGCACCTTCCGTGCTGGCCTATCTCTTCCACCGCATCGAGGGCCGCCTTACGGGCAACCCGACCCTGATCCTTATCGACGAAGGCTGGCTGGCGCTCGACGATCCGACCTTCGGCGCGCAACTGAAGGAATGGATGAAGACCCTGCGCAAGAAGAACGCCAGCGTCATCTTCGCCACCCAGTCGCTGGCGGATATCGATGGCAGCGCCATCGCGCCAGCCATCGTCGAGTCCTGCCCGACGCGGATCTTCCTGCCGAACGAGCGGGCGCTGGAGCCGCAGATCGCAGCGATCTACGACCGGTTCGGGCTGAACGCCCGGCAGATCGACATCCTCGCCCAGGCGACCCCGAAGCGGGACTATTATTGCCAGTCCCGGCGCGGCAACCGGCTCTTCGAGCTCGGACTCTCGGATGTGGCGCTCGCCTTCTGCGCGGCGTCGTTGAAGACCGACCAGACCGCCATCGCCGAACTCATCGCCGACCATGGCCAATCCGGCTTCGCCGCCGCCTGGCTGCGCCATCGCGGCCTCGACTGGGCAGCCGAGCTGCTGCCTGCCGGACCGGACGATCCGGACGCCGAGAGCGAAGAGATCGCGTTGGCCGAACGCGCTCTCCCAACGGGCGATCCCGCTGACGCCGGCGCTCGCGCCACCCATCCCGATACCGATCAAACCAAGGAGAACCGTCATGACCCCAGAACCCTTCGTAGCGCCCTATTCGCCGGCGCCTTGCTCGCGATTCCCGTAACAACGGTCGTCGCGCCCCTCCCAGCCGAGGCGGGCCTCTTCGGCGGCGGCTTTGGCGGGATCGTCTACGATCCGACCAACCATGCGGAGAACCTGCTGACCGCGGCCCGGTCGCTGGAGCAGATCAACAACCAGATCGCGTCGCTGCAGAACGAGGCGGCGATGCTCGTCAACCAGGCCCGCAACCTCGCGAAACTGCCGCATTCGTCGCTGGCGCAACTCCAGCAATCGGTACAGCGGACCCAGGACCTGCTCGGCGAGGCGCAGCGCATCGCCTATGACGTGGCCAGCATCGAGGACGCCTTCGCCACCGACTATGCCGCGGGTTTCACCACGCTCAGCGATCCGGAGCTTGTGGCGGGCGCGCGCGGGCGCTGGCAGACTTCCATCGCGGGCTTCGAGGATGCGCTCAAGACCCAGGCCAGTGTGGTCGGCAATCTCGATCAGGCCCGGACCACCATGTCCGACCTCGTCACGCGCAGCCAGAATGCCACCGGCGCGCTTCAGGCGGCGCAGGCGGGCAATCAGCTCGTCGCCCTGCAATCGCAGCAACTGGCCGATCTCACTGCCCTGATGGCCGCCCAGGGCCGCGCGCAATCGCTCGAGCAGGCGCGTCAGGCGGCGAGCCAGGAGCAGGCCCGGGAACAGCTGCGGCGCTTCATCGCCCCAGGCGCGGGCTACACGCCGAGTACCGTCGACATGTTCGGCGGAAGCTGATCCATCATGCGGCGGGCCCCGAAGATCCTCATCGCGATCGGGCTGCTCGTCGGTCTGGCCCCACTGGCCGTGGCGATCGTCGCCGACCCTCCAGATGATAGACCGGAGGTGCCCTCTCCCTTGCGGGCGGACCCCTCGCCCGCGGGGGTCGACCGAACCGAGGAGCTGCGCGCCTGCCGCGACAGGGGCGCAGCCGCTCTCGATCATCCGCCCTGCCTGCGCCTCTGGTCCGAGCAGCGGGACCGGTTCCTGGGCGTCGCGGACGAAGAGAGCCGAACCGAAACGGACTCGCCGATCCACCTAACCGACCGACCGGACGACCCGCGCCCGCCAACGGGACAGGACTGACCCATGGGCGGCACCGGCGTCATCGACCGCTTCCTCCAGGTCTTCACCAGCTACATCGATTCTGGCTTCGGCCTACTGGGTGGCGAGGTCGCGTTTCTCGCCACCACCCTCATCGTCATCGACGTCACGCTGGCCGCTCTCTTCTGGGCCTGGGGCGCAGACGACGACATCCTCGCGCGGCTCGTCAAGAAGACGATCTTCGTGGGCGTCTTCGCCTATATCATCGGCAACTGGAACACGCTGGCGCGGATCGTCTTCGAGAGCTTCGCGGGTCTCGGCCTGCAGGCCTCCGGCGGCACCGTCACCGCCGCCGAGTTCCTGCAGCCGGGCCGCGTCGCCCAAGTCGGCATCGACGCCGGTCGCCCGATCCTCGAGTCCATCGCCGATCTCCTCGGCTACATCTCCTTCTTCGAGAACTTCGTGCAGATCCTCGTGATGATGTTCGCCTGGGGCGTGGTCCTGCTGTCCTTTTTCGTCCTCGCGATCCAGCTCTTCGTCACGCTCATCGAGTTCAAGCTGACGACGCTGGCGGGTTTCGTGCTCATTCCCTTCGGTCTCTTCGGCAAGACCGCCTTTCTCGCCGAGCGCGTGCTCGGCAACGTCGTCTCCTCCGGCGTGAAGGTGCTGGTCCTCGCCGTCATCATCGGCATCGGCTCGACCCTCTTCGGGGAGTTCACCACGGGCTTCGGCGCCGCGACCCCCACGATCGAGGATGCCATGGCCATCGTCCTCGCCGCCCTTGCCCTCCTCGGCCTCGGCATCTTCGAACCCGGGATCGCCAACGGCCTGATCTCCGGCGGACCCCAGCTCGGGGCGGGGGCCGCCGTCGGAACCGGGCTCGCCGTCGGCGGAGC
>PPFU01034391.1_pt1 | contig 13639 bp, 10 predicted proteins | sample 1535991 | NCBI WGS metagenome assembly PPFU01 (sample SAMN04901290, study PRJNA319586) | Hypolithon metagenome, whole genome shotgun sequencing project. | isolation source: Antarctic Hypolithon | place: Antarctica: Miers Valley | collected 2014
TGGTGTTTCATATCTTTGGTGCTTTAGCCGAGTTCGAGCGCTCCTTGATTCGGGAACGGACCCAGGCAGGCCTCAAGGCGGCTAGGGCCAGGGGTAGAAACGGCGGGAGGCCCAAAAAGCTCGATTCCAGAAAGCTAGCCGTGGCCGAGTCGCTGCTCAAGGACCCCAAGCTGACGGTTGCCGAGGTTGCTGAACAGGTGGGGATTGCCCGCAGTACTCTGTATACCTACCTAAAGCGCAATGAACTCACGGACGAGAGCAAACGGGTAGAGCCTCGTGAGCCTTAGTCTCTCCCTACCCCGCTACAAGCAGCGCTCGGACCCCCGGACAGGAGAGCACTACTACGAGCACCGGGCGGTGGCCGAGTGGAAGCTGGGTCGTCCGCTGCTACCGGGTGAAGTTGTGCATCACGTCGACGGTAATAGAGGCGACAACCATCCCGAGAACATCTGGGTGTTCTCCTCCCAAAGGGCGCACATGATCTACCACAAATACCTGTGGCAGCGGGGTATTACCCAGCTGTTTGCCGTCGATGAGGTGCTCAGGGCCAGGGGTGAGAGGTGGGTGGGGTAGGTAGCGTAGGCCAAGAGGGATTCCTCGTCCCCATGGTGTAACGAATGCCTTGTTTGTCCTTATGGAGCCCTGGCGGCTGCTCTATGGGTAGAAAAAGCGCGACAAACGTCTTTGCCCTCTATTTCCGATCTTCTGGCAAGCGTATTCGAGCGATAAGAACCAGTGGGTATTAAAGTGTCCACGTCGAAAGGAACCGTTGAATGCTTTGATAACTGGGTGATCGGCATATCTGCCCAATCGGGAGAAGTCTAGCCTGACGCCGTGCTCACAAACTCACTTATCAAAAGCCTTTCCAATAAACTCGCTCTTTGCATTCCAATTTTGTTGAGTAAAAATGTGATCTTTTTACTTTTGTACCGCTTTGTAGCGTATACAACTCGCTCAACGGTGCTACATTGTAAATCAAACGACATTTACCGGGGGAGGGGGCACTTGATACAAGTGTAAAAGTCCGACCTTACATTTCTTTCCTTTCATGGAGGAAAAATGGTCAATAGATTGATTTTCTGTCTAGTAGCTTTCTCCTTCTTCCTTTACACCAGCGCACAAACGTCGATGAGCGAGTACGAACTACCTGGGGATAGCGTCTACCCCGAAGGCATTGCTTACAGTTCTGAAACAGGCAATTTTTATACCGGTAGTACCGTTGATGGCAAAATCTTTCGAGGCAACCTAGAAACCAGCGATGTAGAGATCTTCGTTGAAGGCACAAATGGGGATAGTCCCAAACCTGCTTATGGAATGGCTCTAGATGACCAAAACCGCCTATGGGTCGTTGGTGGGCCGACGGGCACAATTTACGTGTACGGCGTGGATACCGGTGAGTCACTCAGTGAAATCCAGACACCGGAGGCTGAAGCCACCTTCTTAAACGACGTTGTCGTCACGCAAGAGGGTAGTGCCTATATCACTGATTCGTTCAGGCCCATCCTCTTCAAGGTTCCGGTAACGGCCGACGGGATAGAAGAGCTTGAATCCTGGCTCGACTTTACCGGCACGCCACTCACCTATACCTCGGGCGAAACTGTCCTCGAAAACGTCAACCTCAACGGTATCACCGTTACGGAGGATGATCGATACCTGATTACGGTGCAGATGAATACGGGGGAGCTTTACCGCATCGAAATCGAAAGTAAAGAAGTCACCCAGATTGATCTTGGTGGGGAAACAGTCACCAATGGGGACGGCCTCGTACTCGATGGACAGACCCTCTACGTTGTGCGCATTGCCGATAACGAAGTCGACATCGTCGAGCTTTCGGAGGACTTTACCAGCGGTACGGTAGAAGCTCGTTTTAGCGACCCAGCCTTTATCTGGCCAGCCACGGCTGCAAAAGCCGATGACCAGCTGCTTGTAGTCAACACTCAGTTTAACAGGCAAGAGCAGGGAAATCCGGACCTGCCTTTCAGTATCCTAAGCGTACCGATTTCCATGATAGAAGCAGGGCAGGGAGTACAACAAGGCGAACACGGAACCCTTGAAGTCAGTTGGGTCGATCCAGAAGACGTGACCGTGAGCATAAGTGGTCCCAACGGTTACTCCGATGAAGCTCAAGTGACTGGCGGGCAGATTTTCGCTGAACTCTTCCCGGGCACCTACGAGCTAGCAGCAAGCAAAGAGGGCTATCAGAGCACAAATGAGCAAGTCGAGGTCCAAGCTGGCGAAACTACCAGCACTTCTTTGATCCTTCAGCAGCAAGAAGGCCAACAAGCGGATGAACAACAAGATGCGCAAGGGACGTTGCAGCTCAGCTGGGTCGATCCGGCAGATGTAAGGGTGAGCGTAAGCGGCCCCGGCGGTTACTCCGACGAAACTCGAGTAACTGGCGGACAGATCTTTGCCGAACTCGCTCCAGGCACCTATGAGCTGACCGCGAGCAAAGAGGGCTATCGGAGTACCAGTGAGCAGATCGAAGTCCAAGCTGGCGAAACTGCTAGCACCTCTTTAATCCTTCAGCAACAAGAAGGTGAGCAGACGAGTGAACAACAGCAAGAAGATATGGGAGACGATCAAACGCAGCAAGAGGCCGAGCAGGAACAAGAAAGCGATCAGCAGACCCAAGAAGTTAGCTTCGAAACCCTAATCACGCAAGGCGAGCAGCTGTACGGACAAGCGGGCTGCAGCAGCTGCCACGGAGGTGAGGGTGGAGGCAGCCAAGGCCCCAGACTAGCGGGCAGTGAACAGCTTCAAGAAACCCCGTTTGTCGCAAGGATCATTATCCATGGACGTGGGGGGATGCCTGGTTTTGGTGGGCGACTCTCCGACGAGGACATCGCCTCCGTAGCGAGCTACATCCGCAATAGTTGGGGCAACGACTTTGGAGCAGTGAACCCTGAGGAGGTAGAACAACAACGATAAGGTCGGGGAACTAATTTTTCAGCCTGTTCAGTTCGAAAAAGCCCTTAAACCATAGTCATCCTTCGGTAGCAAAGAGAGACGCAGTCATTCAAACAAGAGAGGGCTACAACGTGGGTAGAGTTAGAAATCATTTATATGACGTGCTCATCACAGCTGGCCTCGTGATGGCAGTTGCATTTGCTCAGGACCAGCAACCACAGCAAGCACCGATTCAAGACTACAACCCCGTGACGGATGAACGTCTTTTGAACCCAGAACCCGAGAACTGGCTGAACTACCGTGGAACATATAACGGCTGGGGCTACAGCTCACTAGATCAAATCAATCAGGAAAACGTGAGCACCCTAACCCCTGTGTGGAGCTTTTCTACAGGAGTTATCGAGGGTCACGAGTCACCGGCAATGGTCAACGATGGAATTATGTACGTCACCACACCACAGGCTCAGGTAATTGCCTTGGACGCCGTTACTGGCGAGGAGTACTGGCGATACGCTCGTGAACTTCCTACAGACCTTCTACAAGTCCACCCAACAAATCGCGGGGTAGGTCTCTACGGAGATAAAGTCTACGTCACCACCGTTGACACGCACCTAATTGCACTCGATGCCAAAACGGGCGAAGTGGTCTGGGACAAAACAGTGGAGGGTGAGGATTACGAAACCGGCTACTACATGACCCTGGCGCCCCTTATCGCGAATGGCAAGGTCATGGTAGGTGTGTCGGGCGGCGAGTTAGGGATTCGCGGCTTCATTCAGGCGTTCGACGCTGAAACGGGCGATAGCGTTTGGAAGACCTATACCATTCCGGCTCCGGGCGAACCTGGGAACGAAACCTGGCCGGGTGACACTTGGCAGCGTGGCGGTGGCTCTGTCTGGATGACGGGAACCTACGATCCGGAGCTTAACCAAACCTACTGGGGAGTAGGTAACGCAGCACCCTGGATAGGTGAGTTGCGGCCGGGTGATAATCTCTACACCGCTTCCGCTGTTTCACTCGATGCCGATACGGGTGAAATAAAGGGCCACTTTCAGTATCACCCGAACGACTCGTGGGATTGGGACGAAGTCGTTGCGCCACTTGTAATCGATTATCGGCGGGACGGCGAAACCGTTAAAGGGCTGGTGCATTTCGCACGCAACGGTTACCTTTACTGGTTAGGGCGTGGGCAAGATGGTGTATCTTTCGTCGATGCCAAACCCTACGTCTATCAAAACGTTTTTGAAAGCGTTGATCCGGAGACTGGTCGCCCTACCTACAACGAAGATCACAAGCCGAGAATTGGTGAACCCGTAAGCTTTTGTCCTTCGCTCTGGGGAGGTCGCGACTGGCCCCCTGAAGCCTACAACCCCGACACCGGCTACATCTACATCTCTGCAAATGAGAACTTGTGCCATGAGATGACGGGTCAGGAGGTGGAATACGAGGAGGGCGGCTTTTACATCGGTGCGGATTCTACCTTGACTGTGCGCGAGGGCTGGGATCACATCGGCGAGGTGCAGGCTTGGGACGTGAATACAGGTGAAAAGGTGTGGACGCACGTGTTCGACGGCACGACCACAAACTGGGGTCAGATGATGACGACTGGCGGCAACCTGGTGTTTTCGGGTGGAACTATCGACCGCAACTTCCGCGCCTTCGACGCCGAGACCGGTGAGGTTCTCTGGCAATTCCCAACGAACTCCGGTGTTTACGGGATGCCAACTACCTATATGGTCGATGGTGTTCAGTACGTTGCCGTAACGTCCGGTTGGGGCGTCGATGGGACCAGAATGCAAAACGGGTTGGCCGAGGCTATTGGAGCACCCTTCACGACCAGGGTTCCCGAGGGAGGCGTCGTTTGGGTCTTTGCGCTCGCGGGTCAACAAGAGCAGCTGCAACAGCAGACGGGCGGCGCAGGAGCAGCGTCCGATGCACAAACTGGAGGTGCAGGGCAGGCACCTAACGTGCAAACAGGCGGTGCAGAACAAGCACCATCCGATACGCAAACTGGCGGTGCTGAGCAGGTTGGACAACAAGATCCGGAAGTCGTCTCAGCCTCTGAACATGAGACGTATGGTGAGTACTTGACCGACTCTGAAGGTCGCACGCTTTACCTCTTTACTGCCGACACCGAAGTAGGTGCCAGCAACTGCTACGACCAATGCGCTGAGGCGTGGCCCCCCCACGTGGCCGATGTGGCGAAAGACTATATGGCTGCCGGTGAAGGGGCAGACACCACGCTACTCGACACCATCGAGCGCGATGATGGATCCACACAAGTTACCTACAACAATCACCCACTTTACTACTTCGCAAGAGACGAGAATCCTGGCGATGTCAATGGTCAAGGTGCCGGGGATCAGTGGTACCTCGTCTCACCCCAGGGAGAGGCGATAGAAGAAGGTGAGTAAGAAATCCACGGGAAACCTCGCAAGGATAGCTTGAGCAAGAAAACTGATGGGTGGATTTGTAGACGTACCGTTTAAGTCGATTGTCTCGAGGCAAGCTTGGCACTAAGTATCCATGAGACCCAACCGCTAAAAAAGCGGTTGGGTCTCAGAATGTTCACCGGCCAACGATACGGCAGAATGAGGCAAGGGGGTCAATCTAGTGACGAAGTGGCCAAGGGCTCGAATTCAAATTACCTCCGTGCTAGCTGCACTTGTGATGGGATGGGTGTCGCCAGGTCAAGCCCAAGGGTGGGAACTACGCGTCTGCGCCGAGACCGATAGTCTCCCGTATTCGAATGAGTTGGAAGAGGGATTCGAGAACCGTATCGCTGAGATGCTCGCGGAAGAACTTGGCGCACAGCTTTCCTACGTCTGGTTGCCCCAGCCTCATGCTCGAGCCCGTGACGTGTTCATCCAGGAGGGTCGCTGCGATTTGGTGATAGGGATTCCCGATGGGCATTCCAGATTCCTTACCAGCCTAGCTTATTACCGCACCACCTATGTTTTTGTTCACCGTAAGGACAGCCCATACGAAATCGATTCGTTTGATGATCCAGACCTGACGGGGTTGAAGATTGGAGTCCAGGTTAGCGGAGGCAGCATTAGCCCAGCTAGTTTCGCGCTTGCGAAGCGAGAGCTTATCGACAATCAGGTGGGTTTTGGTTCAGACTCGAGCCAAGCTGATCCTTTCTCGGCCATCATCAGGGCAGTCATCGAGGGAGAGGTGGGCGTCGCCGTTGTTTGGGGACCCATTGCCGGCTATTTTGCTAAAGAACAGCCTATCGAGCTTGTGCTTACACCGGTAAGACCACAAATCGAAATGCCGTTTGTTTCTATGGTGGCTCCAATCTCCGTTGGAGTCAGGTTAGGCGATGAGGCGCTAAGGGACGAAGTCAACACAGCGCTTGTACAGCGGTGGGATGACATACAGGGGGTACTAGAAGACTATGGGGTGCCGCTCGAGCCGCTCTCAAAACCGACCCTCAAAGCTGGAGGACCCTAACGTGTGGTACCACCGGCTCTCCAGGCGTCGCTTTTTAGCGCTAGGTAGAGGTGCGCTTACAGCTGGAATTTTGGGTAGCACGCATGCTCAAAATGAAGCCGTCCGCATTGGGGTGGTCCTTCCAACCCGAACTGGGCAAACGCCGGTTCGACCTGAAACCGAGGAGGTTGCGGGCGAGGCGGCTCTCAAGGGGGCGCTCATGGGAGAAGAAGATTACGGCTTTAATCCGACGGCGCTAACCGGTAAGAATTTCGAGCTTCTTACGAGCAGTGCTCCAGACGCAGATGCTGCTTTTCGCGCTGCTGAGCGCCTTGCGGCAACAGAGGGGGTTTTCGCACTTGTTGGTGGGTTCGGGAAGGATCAAGCGCTTGCGCTAAGCACCATAGCAGAGGATCGTGAAGTTCTCTTTTTTAACATAGGTTCGCCGAGCGATGCACTACGTGGAGAGGCGTGCACACGTTACACATTTCATATTGAAGCGAGTGCTGCGATGTACTTAGACGCTCTATCCGAGTGGTTTGTCCGTGCAGGCTTCCGCCGCTGGTTCTTCGTCTATTCAGGATCAGATGAGGGTAAAGCTCTTTATACACGAGCACTGTCGTCCCTTCAGGAACGGCACCTGGGTGCAAGTACAGTTGGTAAAGTGGAGGTTCCAGAGGGACCTATCTACGGCAAGGCGATGGAAGCAATTCAGCATGCCTCGCCAGACGTTGTGCTGAGCCTCTTGGGCTGGCGGTCGCACCTAGATTTCTTGGGCCATTACGAAGCAGCAGGACTCGAGTTTGCTATCACTGCGTTTCCTTATCCCGTCACGCAAACCCGTGAATTCTTCATCGCTTCGCGCAACGTAGCACCCCAGGCAAGTTCGAGTCGTCTCGTCACGCTTTGGGAGGCGACCCTAGATGCTTACGGGGCTCGAGAGCTTAACGAGCGCTTTTTTGCGCGCTGGGGCGTGCCAATGGATCCTTCGGCCTGGGCTGCTTACCAAGCAGTGACGATTCTTTTTGAAGCCACCTCTACCGTTAGAACTTCCCATGCACCAACACTCGTAGAGTATCTAGAGAGTCCTCGAGCTGTTTTTGATGTGCACAAAGGTACCGATGTCTCTTTTCGCCCTTGGGATCATCAGCTACGGCAGCCCCTCTACTTAGTCGAAGGCAATCCTACGGCTGAGAGACCTTGGGACATGGCTAGCTTGATAGACGAACTGCCGATTAAGTATGCACCAAATACAGACCCTATAGAGCGACTAGACCAACATGGTAACCTCCAGCGCGAATCGCGCTGTCAATTCTGATCTAAATCGGGGTAACTCTAGACGAGTCTTGACCCGATCTCTAAGACAAGAATCAGGCACAAGGACAGTGCCAAGCTGAATGAGCAGTGCCTTGACGGCCGTTACAAATGTGTATAAGATTGATTTAACGTAATTGGTCTGACCATTAGACCACCGAAAGGATATTTGGGTGCCTTCGATTGAGCCGCTGATTATTAAAAAGCAAAAATTAGCGGATGTCGTATCTGACAGGCTGCTTGACATGTTCCAGGCGGGTGAACTCCAGGAAGGGCAAAAGCTTCCTGCTGAACGAGACCTTGCGGCTCGCTTCGGCGTTTCACGAGCCAGCTTACGTGATGCGATACGTCAGCTTGAGCTTCTTGGCTACCTTGAGGTCAGACAGGGGGAAGGTACCTTTGCGCGCGCTCCTGACGGGCAAACACTCACACGGCCGTTCCAAAGCGTGATGTCCAGCCAACCGCATCTAGCCGATGACCTCGTCGAGTTTCGCTTTCTTCTTGAACCTGAGGTTGCTGCGCTCGCAGCTAAGCACTGTACCGAAGAGGACGCTGTGCTGTTTCAGCACTCTCTAGCCAAGCAGCGTCAGCTTGTTCAGCAAGGTAAGAGGTTGGCCGCTGAAGATGTGCGCTTCCATCATCTTATTGCCGGTTGCGCGAGAAACATCACGGTGCTGCACGTGCTCGATACCCTCCAAGCGCTTCTCGATAACCTCCGCGCCAGGTTGCTTACAGGAGACCAGCCGAGACTTACCCTGCTTCAGCACGGCAACATTGCCGAGGCGATCGTCCGTCATGATGCTGACGCCGCTAGAGTTCATATGACCGAACATCTCGACGCGGTCATGAAAAGCGTTCGCCGAGAGGAGGAGTCGCCGTCCGAGTAAGGCTTCACGTTGTTTGGTAGCAATCTTTAGGAGGTTGATCATGAAAAAGCTTATCGCTCTATCCTCAGTGCTTGCAGCCGCGCTCTTTTTGGGTACTGCCGCGCACGCCGCTGGAACGCTTGTTTACGCGGCTCAGGCGGACGCTGTTGGACTGTCGCCGATCCTGACCAATGACCAGGTGTCGTCGGTCGCCACTCGGCACATGTACGAAAACCTGATTCGCCGAAATCCCGAGACGCTCGAACTCGAGCCGTGGCTGGCAACCTCGTGGGAGACGCCGAACGACACCACCTGGATCTTTCAACTTCGTGAGGGCGTGACCTTCCATGACGGTACACCCTTTAACGCCGAAGCGGTCAAGTTCACCTTTGAGCGCATCAAGGATCCAGAGATTGCTGCGCCGCGCGCAAGTCTCCTGGAGCCGGTCGACAGCATCGAGGTGATCGATGAGTACACCGTTCGAATCATCGCCGATCCCCCTTATGGTGCCTTTTTGGCTGCGCTCGCCCATACAAACGCTGCCATCGTGAGTCCGGCAGCGGTTGAGGAGTACGGTGACCTAATGCGTAATCCGGTCGGAACCGGTCCGTTCATGCTCGACGAGTGGCGCTCTGGAGACCGCATTATCATGACCCGCAACCCCAACTACTGGGGCGAGGCACCTACCCTGGACAGTTTTGAAATTCACGTCATTCCAGACGTTAGTACCCAGGTGGCCTTGCTGCAACGGGGTGACATCGACTTAGTCGACAGCCTGCCCCCCGAACTTATTGAACAGCTTCAGGGTACTGCGGGAGTAGAGGTCGAAGTGCAGCCCGGTACCCCGGTCTTCCACCTCGGCTTTAATTATCAGAACCCAACGTGGCAGCAGCCAGAAGCGAGAGAGGCGATCGCTTCAGCCATCAATACCGACGTAATCGTGCAGCTGCTCAACCCGGTTGCGCAAGGGTCATGCAGTGTTATTGGGCCACAGGTGTTCGGCTATGTCGACGGTGTTGAAGAGACCTGCACTGCCTACAATCCAGAGGCTGCTCAAGAGCTCTGGGCACAAGCCACCGGTGGTACCTCGCGCCCCATCACACTCTGGGTACCCGATCTCGGCGACTACCCGCGTGTAGGGCAGATCGTTCAGGGGCAGCTGAGCCAAGCAGGTCTCGACGTCGCGATCAACACCGTTGAGTGGGGAGCCTACCTCTCGGCAACCAGCGCCTATGAACAGGACCTCTATCTTCTCGGTTGGAGCAACGTCACCGCTGACGGTAGCGAGCTTCTCTACCCCAACCTCCATTCGGACAACATTGGTGCCTCGAACCGCTCCGCCTATGAAAACGCAGAGGTTGACGAACTCATCAACCAGGGCCGGACCACCTCGGACCAGGAGGCACGTCTCGAGTTTCTCGACCAGGCCAACCGTATGCTTCTCGAGGACAATGCCTGGGTCACGCTTTATCACGGTGCTGTCTTGGTTGCGCAGCGTGACACGGTCTCAGGGTTGACCGTCTTACCCAACGGCGATTGGTCTATCGCCAACGCTACCAAGCCGTAACGTTTCAAAGGAGGCTCTAGCATGCTGACCTACACGCTCCGCCGCTTTCTGGAAGCTGTGCCGATTCTGCTAGGCGTCTCCATACTGACCTTCCTCATCCTACATTTGACCCCCGGCGACCCCGCTGTGCTCATCGGGGGACCAACCGCAAGCGCAGCTGATATCGAAAACATTCGTGCGCGCCTTAACCTCGACCGCCCTCTTCCTGAGCAGTACTTTACCTACCTGGGCGGGCTGCTTCAGGGAGACTTGGGCGAATCGCTGCAACGTCGCGAGAGCGTGCTTGATATGATCCTCATTCGTTTGCCAAATACCGTGCAGCTGGCGGTAGCGGGCCTTATCGTGACGCTTCTTGGCATTCCGCTGGGTGTCATTGCTGCCACAAAACGCAACACGCTTACCGACCTGGCCGTGACCAACCTTGCGCTTATAGGATTGTCCATCCCCAGTTTCTGGCTTGGTCTGTTGCTGATCGCTTGGTTTTCTGTTGATCTCAGGTGGTTCCCCGCAGCAGGCCTCGTACAGCCCTGGTGGAGCGCCGCAGGCCTTCAGTCGCTCGTGCTTCCCGCCATTACCCTCGGCGTCGGCGGCCTGGCACTTATTGCCCGGCTCACGCGCAGCGGGATGCTCGAGGTGCTAGGCCAAGAGTATGTGCGTACAGCGACGGCCAAAGGGTTGCCAAGACGACTGGTTATCTACCGGCATGCCCTCAAAAACGCGCTGATACCCGTGATTACGGTGTTGGGTCTCAACTTCGGCTACTTGTTAGGAGGCGCCGTCGTGACGGAGTCCGTATTCGCGATTAATGGTGTTGGTCGGCTCGCCGTTGACAGCATCCTCAGTCGTGACTACGCCGTAGTCCAAGGCTGCGTCATCTTCATCGCAGCGGCCTTTGTGCTCGTCAATCTGCTCGTCGATCTTTCTTACGCCCTCGTCGACCCGCAAATCAGGTACAGCTGATGACGCTCTCGCCCAGCATGTTGCGGCGAATCAAATCGCCAGTCTGGCGGAGCCTTCTGCGGAGTCCACACTTCCTTATGGGCGGCACGCTCGCCGTTCTCTTGCTTTTCTGTGCCGTCTTTGCACCCTGGTTGGCCCCAGCCGACCCGTATTTTCAGGACTACTCTGCGGTGCTGGCGTCACCAGGCAGCCCTGGTCATCTCCTGGGTACTGATCAGTTTGGTCGTGACGTTTTGAGTCGGGTGCTGTATGGTGCGCGCCTCTCGCTCTTCGTTGGCTTTACCTCGGTTTTGCTGGGTCTCGTCTTTGGCGTATTGTTGGGCCTGATGGCCGGTTATTTTTCCAGGTTAGATAGGCCTATCATGGGTTTTGTCGATATTCTCATCGCGTTTCCCGGTATTTTGCTGGCGATCGCCATTGTAGCAGCGCTCGGTACCGGGCTCATTAACGTCGTGTTCGCCGTGGCGATCTTTTCCGTTCCAACCTTTGCGCGCATTACCCGAGGGTCCGTGCTCGCTGTGCGAAGCCGCGACTATGTAACGGCGGCGCAATCGCTTGGGGCTCCGCATGTGCGTATCCTTGCGCGTACAATTTTGCCCAATATTCTCTCACCCATTATCGTCTACGGTTCGCTGCGTTTAGCCACCTCGATTTTGACCGCGGCCACACTCAGTTTTCTCGGTCTCGGCGCACAACCCCCCAGTGCTGAGTGGGGAGCAATGATCAATGACGGTCGCACCTTTCTTTCAACGGCCAGGCATCTCTCAATCGTCCCAGGCGTCGCTATTTTTCTGACAGTGCTCGCCTTTAACCTGCTTGGAGATAGCCTGCGAGACGCGCTCGACCCGAGGAGAAGTTAGCGGTTATGTCTGGCGTCGATTACAATTTTCCGTATCCGTCTCAGCGGATGCCGGTCATGGCCAAAAACGTTGTAGCCACGTCGCAACCTTTGGCCGCTCAAGCTGGTTTGCAGATGCTTTACCGTGGTGGTAACGCTGTTGACGCTGCCCTCGCTACGGCAATTGCTCTGACCGTTGTCGAGCCCACCAGCAACGGGATCGGCGGCGACGCCTTTGCTATCGTTTGGGACGGTCGCGACCTCCACGGTCTGAACGCCTCGGGGCGTTCACCTGCAGCTTTGACCGCAGAGCGCTTTCGGGGCCGACAGACTATGCCTGTCCATGGTTGGGATGCGGTGACCGTACCCGGCGCGGTGTCATCGTGGGTGGCGCTTTCGGAGCGCTTTGGCAAGCTTCCGTTCGAAGCTCTGTTCGAACCTGCTGTACGCTATGCCCGCGAAGGCTTTTTAGTGTCACCGATGACGGCTCAAGCATGGTTGCAGGCAGAGTCGGTATTCGCCGCGTTCCCAGATTTTGCTGCAGCGTTTCTGCCTTTCGGTCGCGCTCCCAAAGCGGGTGAGATCTTTAGATGTTTGGATCAGGCAGAGACACTTGAGCGCATCGCTGAGACAAATGGCCACGCCTTCTACCGCGGTGAACTGGCCGAACGGATCGCGACGCACGCACGCGCTTCAGGGGCACTCTTAAGTGAGGCTGATCTGTCCAGCCATCAAGTGGATTGGGTGGGGACCATCTCGCAGACCTATCGAGGCACCGAGCTTTACGAGTTACCGCCTAATGGGCAAGGCCTTGCTGCTCTTTTAATGCTCGGTATTCTTGAACATCACCCCGTGGCGGATTATCCGGTGGATTCGGCCGACAGTCTCCATGTGCAGATCGAGGCGATGAAACTGGCTTTCGCCGATACGCAAAAATATGTTGCTGACCCTCAAACGATGGACATTCGCGTTGGCAATCTTTTGGACCGCGACTATCTCGCCGAGCGTGCGCGAAGTATCGATATGGGGCGTGCTCAAGATCCAAGCCATGGTGTCCCCCAGGAGTGTGGCACGGTTTACCTTAGCGCAGCGGACGAAGCTGGCATGATGGTTTCGTTTATCCAGTCGAACTACCAGGGTTTCGGCTCCGGCATCGTTGTGCCAGGTACCGGAGTCAGTTTGCAGAACCGCGGAGCAGGGTTCACTTTGGAGGCAGGTCATCCAAATCAAGTGAGCGGGGGTAAACGACCGTTCCATACCATCATTCCTGGATTTCTGACACGACAGGGCAAGCCCTTGATGAGCTTTGGGGTAATGGGTGGCCCTGTACAGGCTCAGGGACACGCCCAGGTAGTCGTCCGGCTTTGCGATTATGGACAAAATCCACAGGCAGCGTGCGACGCGCCGCGCTGGCGCGTTTTGCAAAGCCGAGAGGTTGCCGTAGAGCAAGGTTTCACAACAAAAGTTCTTGAAGCCCTCCGCGAGCGGGGACACGTTTTGACGGAAAGCGCTCCAAGTAGTGACTTATTCTTCGGTGGAGCACAGATGGTGTACCGGCTAAAACAGGGTTACTTTGCGGCCTCGGACCATCGTCGTGATGGACAGGCTGTGGGTTACTGACCACTTTCAATCAAGAGTGTCGCCCCTAGCCCCCAGATCGGGAGTTGTCCAAAACAATATTTTTGACGCTATAGCCGCATAAGTGCCGGTCAGTACGGCATTTCTCGAAATTGCCGTAGGAAACGCAAGACT
>PPFU01004698.1_pt1 | contig 13635 bp, 9 predicted proteins | sample 1535991 | NCBI WGS metagenome assembly PPFU01 (sample SAMN04901290, study PRJNA319586) | Hypolithon metagenome, whole genome shotgun sequencing project. | isolation source: Antarctic Hypolithon | place: Antarctica: Miers Valley | collected 2014
CACGAAGCGCCACCACCGATCTCCCGCCGCTGTTGCCAGCGGCACGTTCTTGAGCCATAGCAAAGGAAGATGACAGCGCTGCGAAAATTCGACGAACTCCTCAGCCCGGACCAATACCTCGAGCAGGAACGCGCCGCGGATTTCCGCAGCGAGTATTTCAATGGACGTGTCGTCGCCATGGCGGGCGGCACCATCGAGCACGCTCTGATCGCCGGAGAAATCCAATACCGGCTGCGCAATCAACTCGATGGCCGCCCCTGCCACGTCTTCAACTCCGACATGAAAGTGCGTGTCGATCGCGCGAATCTTTTCCGCTACCCCGACGTCTCCGCGCTCTGCGGCCCCATCCTTCTGCACGACCGCTCGCGCGACGCCTACTGCAACCCCACGCTCATCGTCGAAGTCCTTTCCTCCTCGACCGCGCCGTCGGATCGCGGCGCGAAATTCGCCCTCTACCGCCTCCTCGATTCGCTCGCCGAATATTTCCTCGTCGAGCAGGACAGCCACCGCGCCGAGCTTTTCCGCAAGCAAGCCGACGGCAAGTGGACGACCCGAATATTCACCTCGGACGACGACGTCGTCCCCCTCGATTCCATCGGAGCAAAGTTGCGCTTGGGGGACATCTACGCCCTCGGGACTTTGCCCGGTTAAACTCGCCAGCTGGAAGCCTGCGCGGCAGCCCACTACCTCCACCGGGGCTCACACCGGCCAGTGGCGACGGCAGCGCCGCTGGCGAGCTGCGCCGCCGCGCGAAAATGTCTTTTGATCCGGGGGCGCCCTCTCGCCAGAGTCTCCGCTCCCGATGAAGTTCTTTCCCGCCCAGTTCGCCTTTTTCCTCGAACGCACCGGGAGGCGAAACATCCGCCTGCTGCTGCGCTTCCTCCTCGTCCTCGGCGCGCTCGTCACTGTTTACAGCGTCATTTTCCACATCCTCATGGAACGGGAGGGCCAGCATCACTCCTGGATCACCGGCGTCTATTGGACGCTCACCGTCATGTCCACGCTCGGCTTCGGCGACATCACATTCCACGCCGATGCCGGGCGCCTCTTTTCCCTCATTGTCCTGCTCTCGGGCATGGTTTTTCTGCTCATCCTGCTGCCGTTCACCTTCATTGAATTTTTCTACGCGCCGTGGATCAAGGCGCAGCGCGAGGCGCAAGCGCCGCGGAAACTCCCACGCGGCGCGCGCGGCCATGTCGTCATCACACATCGCGATCCCGTCACCGAGACGCTCATGCAGCGGCTGCGCGAGCACCACTATCCCTACGTCCTCCTCGTCGATACGCCCGACGATGCCGTCAATCTCCGCGAGGAGGGCTACAGCGTCGTCGTCGGCGCGCCGGACGATCCCGTGACCTACGAAAACGTGCGCGCCAGCGACGCCGGCATGATCGTCGCGACCGACACCGACACGATGAACACGAACATCGCCTTCACCGTGCGCGAGATGTCGGCGAGCGCCCCGATCGTCACGTCGGCGAAAAGCACCGACTCCGTCGATATCCTCGAGATGGCCGGGAGCTCCCACGTCCTCCGGCTCGACGACATGATGGGCCGCGCGCTTGCCCGCCACGCGCTCGGCGGCGACGCGCAGGCGCATGTGCTCGGCGAGTTTGGCGCGATCCAGATCGCCGAGGCCCGCATCGCCAAGACGCCGCTCGTGGGGAAAACTCTCGCCGATTCTTGTCTGCGCGAGCACATCGGCGTGATGGTCGTCGGCGTGTGGGAGCGGGGAAAAATCCACGTCGCCGGGCCGGAGACGCGGCTCACTGACTCCACGGTTCTTTTGCTCGCCGGCTCGGAGGCCCAGATTGCAAAATTCAACGAGCTTTTTTGCATCTACCATGTCGAGGGCGCGCCGGTCGTCATCCTCGGCGGCGGCCGCGTCGGGCGCGCCGCGGGCCGGCATCTCGCCGAGCGGCAGATCGACTACCGGATCATCGAGTCCCGTCCCGAGCGCATTCACGATCCGGAAAAATACATCCTCGGGAGCGCCGCCGATTTGCAGACGCTCGAGCGAGCCGGCATCCGCGACGCGCCGACCGTGATGGTCACCACGCACGAGGACGACACGAACATCTACCTCACCATCTACTGCCGCCGTCTGCGGCCCGAGATCCAGATCGTCGCGCGGACTTCGCTGGAAAAAAACGTCAACACCCTCCACCGCGCCGGCGCCGATTTCGTGCTCTCGTATGCGAGCATGGGGGCAAGCGCGATCTTTGACCTCCTGAACCGCGCCGACGTGCTCATGGTCGCCGAGGGGCTCCTCTTCTTCCGGGCGAAGGCCACGGATCGCTTCGCCGGGCGCGCGATGGCCGAACTGTCGATCCGACGGGCGACCAATTGCCACGTCATCGCGATCGAGAGCGGCAGCGGTCTCTCCGTGAATCCGGGCCCCGACGCGGTGCTCGAGCGGGACGACCGGCTCGTGCTCGCCGGCACACCCGAGGCGCACCGGAAGTTTTTGGAAAGGTACGGCGCGTAGCTGTAACGGCGGCGTCTCGCCGCCTGTTGTTCCCGCGGCGTCCCGTCGCGCAGTCAGCGGCTATCGCGCGTGCGCTTCACGAGATCTTGCAGCGCCAGGCACGCCTCCCCGATCTCCCAATCGGGCCGCCAAAGCATCCGCTTGCGCTCGCCTGCTAACTTTCCCGTGTAAAAATGCTCGCTTCTTTTAGTATTTATTGTTTTTACATTCCCGATGGCTTCTCCCGCTGCACCAGCCGACAACCTTTTGACCGTGAAGCAGACCGCCGAATACCTCGGCATCCCCCTGCCCACCGTCTATTACCTCGTCCAGCGCGGTCAGCTCCCGGCCATCCAGATCGGCGGACGCTGGCGCATCAAAAAAGACTCCCTCGACCGCGATGTCCTCCGCACCGAGGAGCAGGGGCAGCCCACCGTGCTCGTGGTCGATGACGACGAGTCGATCCAGACGATGTTCAAGCTCTTCCTAAAAAAGGCCGGGTTCGCCCGCATGATCGCTGGCACTGGTAAAGAAGCGCTCGCCGCGCTCCAAAAGCAAAAATTCGACTTTTGCTTTCTCGATCTCGCGCTGCCCGACACCACCGGCGACCAGATTTACAAGCAGGCGCGCAAGATCGACCCCGACCTCCCCATCGTGATCATCACCGGCTACCCGGACAGCGACATGCTCGACAACATCCTCAAGCTCGGCCCCGTGACCGTCTTGAAAAAGCCGCTCAAGATCGAGCAGCTCAACCAGACCCTGAACATCCTCGGGCACAAAGCCCCCGCCCAGGCCGCCGCGTAGCGCCCCTCGCGGCCCGGGTTGCAGGATAGCCCGTGCTCGTGTGCTTCGACGAGCGGCCCGCTTCCGTCTCTCCGCCCAGCCCCACACCTCACCGCGTGATCGCTCCGAGCGCCGGTCCGCTCGGCGCATCCGACGCCCCACCGAGATCCTGCTCGAGGAACGCTCCAGCCTTTCGCGCCGCCATCTGCAACTCCGGCGCGTCCGAAAGCCGATCCTCGAGATAGCTCAGGATCCCCAGCGCTTCCGCCCGATGCGTCGCGCCGAGCGAATTGATCGCCGATCGCCGCATCACCGGCTGCAGGCGCGTCTCGACCGCCCAGCGCGGCATCATCTCCAGCGCGATGCCCGGGTAGTAGCGGCCGATGCCGTAGAGCGCGTAGTGCCTCGTGGTGGCATCGCCGGCGAGGAGGTGATTTTTCCAAAAACTCCACTCGTCCGCCTCCGTGATCCCGTAAAAGCGCAGCGCCGCGAGATGCGAGACGGGATCAACCATCGCCTCGATCTTGAGCTGTGAATCGTTGCCGATCGCCAGCCGGTCGATGTCGATGCCTGCCTCGCGCAACAGCCCCAATGCCCCCAGGATATCGGTTGTCTCGACTTTGAATTTCTCGCCCGCCGCGACGGCGCGCGGATCGGAGCGCAAGCGCGGAAATTTGGCGAACACTCCCAGCGGCGCGTCCTCGACCACCGCCAGTACCGCGACCTGCAGCGCTCCCGGCGTCACCGCATCCGCGGGCAGCGTGGCGAGATATTCGATCAGCGGCAGCAGCGCCGCGTAGCCCGCCTCCGAGACCACATATTCGCCCTCGGAGAGAGAGTTGTCGGTATCAAGCGCCGCAGTCGTGAGATTTTTCTCCACGGTCGATCCAGGGCTGGGAGCGAGAGTGACGTCGCGCAGCAGCACGGCGCGATTTGGCCCGCGCTCGAGGATCGTCCCTGCCGCCAGCGTCTTCTCCGCAGGCTTGCGTGTCTGATTCTTTGCCGTGACTCGCATCTGCCCGAACCCGTGCCCTTGGAAAATGAGGGTCATCTCGGTCGCAGCCGCCGGATCGGCGGGCGTGGCTTCCGCGATCAAAAACTGCTCCTTGAGCTCCGCCGGCAGCGTCTCCGCCAGGGGAGGCGGCGTGGGAGGCGCCGACTCCGGCCAGTAGTAGTAAGTGAAGCCGCCGCCCAGGATGAGCACGGCACCGATAGCAACAATGGACCACGAGCGAGGCATGGTCGCCATAGTAGCAGCCGCGGTGCCACACCCCCTCGAATCTCAAAATTGACACACCGCGACCCGCGGAAAGCTTGTCCCGCTCCGCCCCCGCCCCCACCATTCCGCTCGGCAGGAGGCCCCACTTGCACCTTCGCATCCGCACAAAATTCATCGGCATCCTCACGATCGCCGCCGTGCTCCCCCTCTGCATCGCCCTCATCGCGGGGAACGCCCTCGGCTACCGCTACTACCGCCAGGCTCAGGGCACCCTCCTCGAGACCATGGCGCAAAATCTCGCCCACAATCTCAGCCTCACGATCAACTCCCACGCCCGCATCGTCCTGCGCTGGATCGACGACACCCCGCTCCTCCCCGCCACCACCCGTCCGCAACTCTCCCGCGAGCGTTTCCTCTCCGCCGTCGAAAAATGGCCACGTCTCCAGCAAAGCGACGCAGACTACAAGCGTCTCGTCGATCCCGCCCTCGACCTCCGCCTCATGCAGCTCATGTCGCTCGGGCGCTTCTCCAGCGTTCTCCTCGCCGACTCCGAGGGGCGCCTGCTCGCTGCCACCAGGAAACCCGCCCGCTTCTCCCAGACAGACGAGCCGTGGTGGGAGGAGGCCCTTCACCTCGGTCCGGGAGAAATTCTCATCCGCGGCCTCGAGCGCGACTCACCCGAAGATCCCGCTTCCATCTCCATCCTCGCCCCCATCTTCCGCGACGGCAGCCAGCCCGCCGCCATCCTGCGCGCCGTCATCCGCCCGCCCACCGCCCTTTCCTCGCCCGACCCGCTCATCAACCGTGACCCGCGCCTCCACGCCACCCTCTGGGGCAACGGCTCCTCCCCCCTCTGGCAACTCGGGCGCACCGCCGTCGAGCCCCTGCCCACCCCGCTCACGCCCGCCGCCGCCCGCGCCCTCACGCGCGAGCGCTCCGGCTGGACGCTCACCCCTGTCACCTCCGACGCCGTCGAACTCGCCGGGCAGGCCTCCCTCCTCCTCATCCGCGCGTCGGAAAACGGCACGCACAAGCTGACCGCCGGCGACCTGCGCGTGCTCGTCCACGGCACCGCCGACGAACTCCTCGCCCCCGTCCGCCGCCAGCTCCACCTCGTCGGCGGTGCCGGCCTGCTCCTCGTCGCCGGCTGCGTCTGGGCCGGCTACAGCATCGCCACGCGGAAGATCATCGAGCCCATCGAGAAACTCCGCGCCGCCGCCCACAGCGTCGCCGAGTCCGCGAAACTCGAAGCCCCCGACGCCGAGCCCCCGCCTCCCAGCCCGCGCACCAGCCGCATCCTCAGCGACATCGCCCGCATCCAGACCGGCGACGAGATCGAGGAGCTCGCCCGCGAGTTCGGTTTCATGGCCTCGCGCGTCCTCACCTACCACCAGCAGCTCGAGGCCGAGATCGAGCTGAAAACCTCCGAACTCCAGGGCGACCTGAAGATGGCGCGCGACTTCCAGGAGGCCCTCATGCCCCACCGCTACCCGCCCATCCCCGCCCAGCCGCGCCCCGGCGGACTTCGGCTCGAGTTCCACCATGTCTATCAGCCGACCAGCACCGTCGGCGGCGACTTCTTCGACGTGATCCAGCTTTCGGAAAATCGCGCCGGCATCTTCATCGCCGACGTCATGGGCCACGGCACGCGCTCCGCCCTCATCACCGCGATCCTGCGCACCCTGCTCCAGGATTTCGCTCACGAGGCCCCCGGCCCCGCCGCGCTGCTCGCGGTCGTGAACACGCACTTCCACGACGTCGTCCGCCAGAGCAACGAGTTCCTCTTCGTCTCCGCCTTTTATCTCGTCATCGACGTGGAAAAACAGACCGCCACATACGCCTCCGCCGGCCATCCCGCGCCGTTGCTCGCCGAGGGGTGCCGGAAAAATGTCTCGCCCCTCATCGAAGACCTCCGCGACAACCCCGCGCTCGGGCTTTTCGCGGAGCGCGAGTATCGTCAATGGTCGCAGTCGATCACCGCCGGTGATGTGTTCCTGCTTTTCACCGACGGCATCTACGAAGCCGCGAATGCCCAGGGAGAAGAGTTTGGCCAGGACCGCATGGCCGCGATTCTCGCGACCGCACGCACCGAGCCCGCCGCCGGGATCACCGCCGCCCTTGTCACCGCCGTCCACGATTTCCTCGGCCCCGCTCCCCTCACCGACGATCTCTGCCTCGTCACCGTCCGCGTCGATGCCGTGCCGCCCCGTGCAATCTCCTCGACGCCACTCCCACCCGCCTCGATGCAGTGACCGCAATCGCAGGATGACAAGCCGCCGGCGGAGGGCCTGGCGTGAGTGGGCTCTCCTCAGCCCTCACCAGTTTTCCCGCGTCTCCAATCCAAAGAACCCCTTCGCATTTCCATAGCAAATGTCGCGCACCATCCCGCCGACCATTTGCATGTCGTCTGGAATTTCCCCGTTCCCAATGTCGCGCCCTACCAGATTGCACAACACCCGCCGGAAATACTCGTGCCGCGGATACGACAGAAAACTCCGCGAGTCCGTGAGCATCCCGACGAACCGGCTCAACAACCCGAGATTCGACAGCGCGTTGATCTGCCATTCCATCGCCTCCTTTTGATCGAGAAACCACCAGCCGCTCCCGAGCTGCATTTTTCCGGCGACACTTCCATCCTGGAAATTCCCGATCATCGTCCCCATCAGATAATTGTCCCGCGGGTTTAGATTATACAGGATCGTCTTCGGCAATTCGTTGGTCGAGTCGAGCGCGTCGAGATAGCGCGAGAGCGCCGGCCCCTGCTGCCAGTCGCCGATCGAGTCGAAGCCGGTGTCCGGCCCGAGCGCGCGGAAGAGCCGGGTGTTGTTGTTCCGCATCGCGCCGAGATGCAGTTGCTTCGTCCAGCCCGCCGCCGCGTCGAGCCGGCCGAAAAACAACATCATGTAAGAGCCGAACTTTTCCGCCTCCTCCGCCGTCGCCGCCTCGCCGCCGCGCGCTTTTTCGAAAATCTGCGCCGCCTCGCTGTCGGAGCACGGCTCGGCCAGCGCCCGCTCCAGCCCGTGATCAGAAAGCCGCCCGCCGATTGCGTGAAAATCCGCGTGCCGTTTCCGCAGCGCATCGAGGAAGCCCGCAAAAGTCTCGCACTCCACCCCGCTCGCCGATGCCAGCTTTCCCCGCCACGCCGTCCATGCCTCGGGCTGCGCCACGCCGAGCGCCTTGTCCGGACGGAACGTCGGATAGACCCGCGTCTTCAACTCCGACTCCGCGATTTTCCGATGCTGATCCAGCGAATCCGCGGGATCATCCGTCGTGCAGAGCACCCGGACGCGATTGCTTTCCAGCAGCCCATGCACCCGCATCTCCGGGCTCGCGAGCTTCTCATTCGCCTCGTCCCAAATCTCGCACGCCGTCTCCTCGCTCAACAGTTTGTCGATGCCGAAGTAGCGCTTCAGTTCGAGATGCGTCCAGTGGTGGAGCGGATTGCGCAGCAGCTTTGGCACCGTCCTCGCGAACGCCAAAAATTTCTCCCAATCGCTCGCCGCCCCCGTGCAAAACCTCTCCTCGACCCCATTCGAGCGCATCGCCCGCCATTTGTAATGATCCCCCGCCAGCCAGATCGCCGCGAGATTCTCGAACTGCCGGTTCTCCGCGATATGATCCGGCGGCAGATGGCAGTGGTAGTCGAAAATCGGCTCCTCCCGCGCGAACTCGTGATAGAGCCGCCGGGCCGCTTCGTTCTGCAAAAGGAAATCGTCGGTGATGAAAGACATGGGAACGTTGAGAGTTGAGAGACCGGAGCAACCCGCTCAAGGTCGCCGTTCGTGAAAGTCTGAACCCTCAAAACCCAACCCTCAACTCTCAACCTCCCCATGATCTACCGCCCTCTCGGACGCACCGGCACCCAAGTCAGCTCCCTCTGCCTGGGGTGCATGACTTTCGGCGCTAAAACAAACGCGGAAGACTCGTATGCCATCATCGACCGCGCCATCGACGCCGGCATCAACTTCCTCGACACCGCCAACGTCTATTCGCGCGGCAAGAGCGAGGAAGTCACCGGTGAAGCCCTGAAGCGCAACGGCAAGCGGGACCGCATCATCCTCGCGACGAAAGTCCACGGGAAGATGAATGACGACGATCCCAACTCCCAAGGCAACACCCGGCGCAACATCATCGCCGCCTGCGAGGCCAGCCTCCGCCGACTTCAGACCGACTATATCGATCTCTACCAGCTCCACCGCCCCCATCCCTCCGTCCCCATCGACGAGACACTGCGCGCCCTCGACGACCTCATTCGCGCCGGGAAAGTCCGCTCCATCGGCACCAGCACCTTCGCCGCCTGGCAGGTTGTTGAGAGCCTCTGGGCCTCGCAGCAGCACGGGCTAAATCGGTTCGTCTGCGAGCAGCCGCCCTACAATCTCCTCGACCGCCGCATCGAGCGCGAACTCGTCCCGATGGCGCAGACCTACGGCATCGCGCTGATCCCGTGGTCGCCGCTTTCCGGCGGACTCCTCACCGGGAAATACCAGCGCGAGACCAAGCCGGAGGAAGGCCGCTACGCCAACCCCGGCGATGTCCAGAAGCGCCGCTACAACGACCGCGCCTTCGACGTGATCGACGCACTGCTCCCCATCGCCGAGGCGAAAAATTGCCCACTCAGTCAGCTTGCGACCGCGTGGTGCATGGCGCAGCCCGGCATCACCTCGCCCATCATCGGCCCGCGCACCATGGAGCAGCTCGAGGATTATCTCGCCTCACTTGATGTAAATCTCGACGCCGAGGACCTGCGCAAGATCGACGAAGCTGCCCCGCCCGCTTCGATGGTTGCCCCACACTACGAGGCCGATTTCGGCCCGCATCCGCACCGGATTTGAGGACGCTCGCGCGCGTTGACAACCGTCGCGCGCCCTCTACAGTCTGCCTCCTTCGTTAGCGCTCACGTGGCGGAATTGGCAGACGCGTACGGCTCAGGACCGTATGGGGCAACCCGTGGAGGTTCGAGTCCTCTCGTGAGCATTCCTTCGATTTTCGATTTTCGATTTTTCGATTTTCGATTAATATCGGCCGGCATCGAACAGCATCCCGACTCGCAGAATCCCGAGCACATCCGCGGCCTCTTCACCGCCATCGCCGGGCGCTACGACCTCGCCAATCACGCCCTCAGCGGCGGCCTTGATTTCTTGTGGCGCCGGCGCGCCGCGCGCCTCGTCGGGCGGTGGAAAAGGGAGCGCATCCTCGATGTCGCGACCGGCAGCGGCGATCTCGCGCTCACCTTCCAGCGCCGCTTTCCCGAGAGCAAAGTCGTGGGCGCCGATTTCTGCGAACCGATGCTCGACCGAGCTCGCGCCAAGGGCCTCCAGCACACCGTAGTCGCCGACGCCCTCGCGCTCCCCTTCGAGGATGGGCTCTTCGACGTGGTCAGCGTCGCCTTCGGCCTCCGCAACATGGCCTCGTGGCCCGGCGCGATCTCGGAAATGCAGCGCGTCCTCGAGCCCGGCGGCCATCTGCTCGTGCTCGATTTTTCCATCCCGCCGCCGCCCCTCCGCTGGCTCTACCGCCCGTATCTGCACCACGCGCTCCCGCGCATCGCCGGCTGGCTCACCGGCGAAAAATCCGCCTACGCCTACCTCGCCGAGTCGATCGAGAAATTCCCCCACGGCCCCGCGATGACGCGCCTCATCGAGTCCCGCGGCTTCTCCGATGCTCGCTGCGAGCCCCTCACCGGCGGCATCGTCTCCCTCTACACCGCGCGCAAAGGGTAAGGATCAACTCACCTCACGAGCCGGAGGCTTTACGGGCGAGCGTCACGATTTTTCGGATCGCCGCGGAGTCTGCCAGCTCCTGCGGCGGCGACGCGGCCAGGCGGTTGAGAAAACCTGCCAGCTTGCCTCGAGTCAGGGAGCCTCTGCCGCCGGTTCGTTTTTCAAGCGCACATGTTTTTCCAGGATGCGTTGCACTAGATCAATCTGCTGGGGCGTGTTGACCACGACGAGCGTGGTGCCATCAGGCTGAAATTTGCAAGAGCTCTCGTCGGGAAACGAAACGCCGAAGTCGGAGAAGTATCGTGGGGGATCGCGGCGAATGTGTTCCATATCCGCTTCGTTGGCTCCGGCTAGGGGAAAAGTAGCGGTACTTGGGGGGTCTAGACTGATGGTCAGGTGAATGATCGTCAGTTCGCTCCCAACCGGCCTCACGCGGCACCCTGCCGCTCCGGCGACAAATCGCAAAGCCTCCCGTAAGGAGACATTGCGTAAGGATACAGTGATTCGGTCATTCAACGGATCGAGCATATCAGGAGCATCATGCACCCGCTTCGGACCCGTGAGTCTTATGGGCTCAAGATCGGCATTGATGGGGATACCCTTTCCTTGCGGGTCATGCTCTTTTGCCGCCCCACGCATAATATCAAGAACCTCTGCTAGCTTCATATCGTTGAATTCGACTTTTGGAATCATGATCTCCATCGACCGCTTCATCACCTGATCCTCAAGCGACGGAAATTTGATCCGCCCTGCCTCGCTGGAGGACGCGTCGGCGATGGTCTCGGAAGATATAGCTTCCGAGAGGTGAACCATGAATAGTAGGGAACAGAGAAGAAGTTTCATTTGATTCGTTTCCTGCTGGGCTGCTGAAGCGATCGACGTATCGGTTCGATCGTGACAGGGCTGTTGAGATTTTTCCACGTTTTGATTTCGGCTATCCAGTCGCCAAGTGTCCTTACTCTGCTGCCGGAAATATTCCCAAAGAACAGGGCCTCGTCCGTAAATTCTGAAAGTTCTTCGGAGAAACTGCCCCCCGCATATATCACTTGTTCCTTACTTAGCACGGGATCCGAATTCGGTATCAGGACATTGTCGAGTTGACCCCAATCTCCCGGAATCCAGTTCGCCTCGTGGCCGGGGGGAACCAACCGCTCGTCTAACGTGTAAGTCAACGTGGTCATGTCTCCGGGATCGGATTCGGAACCTAACCGACTAAGGAACTCGCTCAGGCCCAGCGTCGAGCAAGCTGCGAGCATATGCATGCAGCCCGCTGTGGGAAGGCACCCCATTCGGTAAAGCGGCTGTTCAGTTTCTTCCGGACGGATCGCGAACACATCCGCCAACGCAGCAGGCCAGACACCCGGTTCATTCGGGCCGAATGAAATTGTTTTCGCCTTCCAGAAAGCGGGGTTTGCAGTCCGCGGACTGCCAAACTGTGGAGGAGTTCCTTTTAGCGCGGTGAAGCACATGTAAACACGGTAAGTCATGTCCCGGACAAGTTCATCCTCAGACTCGAATACGACGACCGTTTCTTTCGTGCCCACGTATCGCCACAGGATCTCGGTCTTGAGTTGCTTGGCCAAATCGTCACCCGGAGGCTTGTAGGCGAAGTTTTCCTTGGGCGAATAAATCCACACTTTCCGGTGGGCCAACATGTAGGGCTGCTTGTCGAAATTTTCCAAATACTCATCCAACCGCGGGCTGATGTCCTCCGTGCCATACACGACGAGGCCGCTGGCAACCGGAATACGGGAGTAACCTATGATTAACTGCCCGGATGTGATCGCCACCTCGAAGCCTTTGGCAGGATCGGCGAGCTTTTTGGTTTGGATGTCGGTCTGCGCCGCCAGCGACGGGTTGAAGACGACCGGCTTGTCGTTGTCGTCCACGACATAGGCGTATTCATCGCCGTCGTAGGTTTTCACCTTCACGTCCCAATCTCGATCCATCACGCGCGCTTTCCAGCCCCCGGCGATGAACATCTGCCCCACAGCCACTGGGAAACGAACTATCGTGGGGAGAAAATTCCCTTCACTCGTGGACCCGCCGGTGGAGAGGGAGATGTCATAGGAAACTGCAGCGGGCGGCAGAGCGGTGAAGGCATTTGTAGCCGGGCCGGTCTCGTTGAACGTGAGTGCGATGTTGCTGATCAGTTCGTCGCCGTTCGACTTGGCAAAGGTCGCAGTGATCGTATCCGGCTCGCCGGTTAGCGCGGGAGGCTCCGCAAAAGTCAGGGTCAAAGTGAGCGATCCGTAGGTCCCGGCGAATACATTCGTCGCGTCTCCTGTCTCGGTCAGCACCAGGATCTCGGCATTAGGTTCCGATCCTGTCTGCGCCACAATTTCATCTGGAAGATCGATCGAAAGAGCTTCTGGCAGCACAAACTCCAGACTGGCGGCGATGGAATCTTCCTCGACATGAACAGACACGGTTTGTGTTCCAGCCATCCCGCCGGCATTTTCCGAAGTCTTCAACTGCACTGAGTAATCCCCCGCCCCGCTGAAAGGCAGGGTGAGCGCGTGCGTGAAGGGAGCTTCAATTTTGTAAGGGTGCCAGGGATCGTCCGCATCGGCTTGCGCGGTGTTGGCGAGGGCGACCGGTTGATACCCTGTCGCGCCCTCGACAAAGAGCGTAGAGACTTGCTTCCCGGCTGTGGGGGTGCAATCCGAAGTGGCGTCCGTTACCTTGCCGGAGAAGCTAATCGATAGATCGTTCCCAGCCAGAGTCGCAGCTGCTGTCGTGACTTCGATCTGCGGTGCGGAGACCGAGTTCCATGTTACCGATTGTGTCTGAAACTTCCCGTCTGGACCTGAGGTCACGAACTGCATCGGCAGGAGGTAGAGCCCATGAGTTTTCTGATCCGCGTCTGGAATCGGCTGCCCTTGCGCGTCGATAGTTTTCCTCGCGACGGCGATCATCGCTCCGCTGTCGTTTAGCCCGGTCACCTCCACGTCTTTCCAACCAGCCGGAAGTAATGTCGAGATTTCATGGGCACGGCCATTCTGCCAGAGGTAGCTTTTCATGCTTTGCCAGCCACCGGGGCTGCCTTCCAGCCGACCCTGAGCGACGACTACCTGTCCGAGATCATTGGTCAATATCGGCCCCGAAGGTCGCAGCGGCGGAAACATCCATTCGTTGTTGATCGTGAGCACTTGAAGTCCGGCCTCCAGTCGCACGGTGCTCCCGTCGGGATCTGGCGGCTGTGCCAGCAGATCAACCTGGCTCCACTGCTGGTCCTGGCGCACCCACGCCGACATCGCAGGGTAGGCACCGAGAGCGTTCGGTATCAAATGCTCGCCCACCGCAAACGGCTTGGGTAGGTCGTTGATTGATACCACCCGGTTCTCGCCGACAGGTCCAAGAGCGAATTCCTCTAACAGCCTGTTGAAAAACTCGCAATGTGGGCGTGCTGGAGGATAGAAACTGGCATGTTCCAAAGACGA
>PPFU01008844.1_pt1 | contig 13623 bp, 13 predicted proteins | sample 1535991 | NCBI WGS metagenome assembly PPFU01 (sample SAMN04901290, study PRJNA319586) | Hypolithon metagenome, whole genome shotgun sequencing project. | isolation source: Antarctic Hypolithon | place: Antarctica: Miers Valley | collected 2014
TACAGCCATAAAGATATCTACATTAATTATGCCCACTACCGGCAACCGCTGGCGCATCCTTTGGGAGCAAATTTTAAAGAATACCTTGCCATCGTCAGGTACCAGCCCATCAACAGGCTAAAGCTAACCGCCAAAGCCGTCATAATGTCCACTGGGTTGGACGAGAATAACTCCAATTGGGGTGCAGATATATTGCTAGACTACCGCACCAGAGAGCAGGATTATGGTAACGAAACTGGCCAGGGTATATCTACAGACATTATGTATATGGATTTCACAGCTTCATTTATGCTCAGGCACAATCTTTTTATCGATCTTCAGCATGTTTATCGGAAAGAGGAGAGCGAGCTTGTGAGCAGAAATAATACCACCAACTTTACCAGTATTGCTTTCAGGCTAAATATTCCGTCCAGGCAGCATATTTTTTAGGCTCTCGGTCGGGTTAATTGCTGAGCCTGTAAGGCTCATTTCCTTTAATCCCAAAATTGTTATAGGGGTATTGGAAGCACATTGGTGCGATCGGCTACTTTGGAGGAAAAGGTATGACAGAGATTAATTTTATATTAGGATTTATTGAGTTACGAGCAGATCGCACCAGTTGGCAAGGCACTAAAATCAATTGGAGGATCACGTATATGTGAAACCAACGCTCTGAATTATAAGAATAATTTGTAACAAAGTCGAACTGGCTGGAATATTTTTAAAGGATGATGATACCTTGACAAAGACTCCTTCTCAACGCCGTGTTTGTCCTAATTATTTGTGACTGGATCATTCATTTTTTTCGTTAAGGTTGAATACATCCTCAATCTTTAATTTAAACGCTCTTGCTATTCTAAAAGCCGTGATAGTAGACGGCACAAATTTCCCGGTTTCAATAGTGTTTATTGTTTTTCGAGAAACTCCTACTTTTATGGCCAAATCAGCTTGAGTCATGTTGCGCTTTGCCCGTTCCACTTTGATTATGTTCAGTAATTCGAACTCATTCATTATATTCTCTGTCAAAATAGAAGAATCCACCGATAGCTGAAGTAACTAATACAAAAATTGATATTTCTGCAGCAAGGATGCCCGATATTTCAGTCACAAATAAAGTCGTCAAGATAATGATTGCTTGAGTTAGACCCACCATAACTAATGAAGCTCTCCATGCTTTAAATCTAGTAAGCTCAATCAATTCGTCATTAAGAATTTGGCATAGCTGTATGTTACGTTTCATTTCTTTCCCAATCCGTAATATTTGAATTAAACCAATCACCCAAATTAACCATCCCAATAGCATGATACCTATAAGTATTGGAGAAGTGTAATTGCCCAACAAATAACTCTCTACTATTCTTAAACCGTCCCAAATACAAAATCCAATTAAGGTTATCATTAACCATTTTGATCTTCTTTGTTCGAGAGCTTCTACTCGTATTTGTAATTTTTCCATATCAATAATTTAATATAACCCTTAGGTACCTAAAAGAAACCCATAGGTTACAAATCTAAATAAAAAAATTATTTTTCCTATTGAACTCATTTTAAAAATTTTTCGGTCGTTTGCCGCCTCGAGGAAATTTTTTGACGAGAACCTAATCTAAGGGACTTTTTATACTTTTTTAAATGCTTTGTTGCTACATGGGTATAAATTTCAGACATTTCCCAAATCTAAGTTCAATCTAGCATTGGGATGCACCTGACTCGGAAGCTAAAATTGGATGGTCGAATTCCGGACAGTAATTGAGCGGAAAACTTATTTTTAGTTGACAAGCAAAATTCTAAGGCCGACCACATCATTTACCATAAATTCAATTGATTTTTTTCTATCGACGGCTCCAAAACCCTAGGTTAATAAGTCTATATTATTTTTCTAAACATCGAATTCTTTCAAAGTTTTTTGAAGATCTTGTAAATGTACTCCATATAGTTTGTCGGCCCACTTAACAGTAATGATATATATAATTGCAGCAATAAGCAGGTAGGCAATTATGGAAATCAGTAAAGTGATATTTGATACATTAAGCGTAATGAAGTTCGTGAATAATTCCTGTTTTACTTGAATGCTGCCTAAAACAACTGTTACCATCGAAAGTGGTAATAGTAGGCTTGCCGATATAACGGCTGTTTTGTATACCTCTAATGTTAATTTTAGATCGTGGATAAAGGCTAAGACTGTATCCCTGCTATTACCATTTAAATTGCTCGTTTTCTGTAAAAACCATGTCATTTTTGCTAAGTACAATAATGTGATCAGGCTAGTAATAAACATCAATATATAATAGATAGCCTTTGGTAACTGATACATTTCGATAAATGAAGGAGTTGCAAAAAATATCACTATAATAAATAGTTGTGTGAATATCTCGCCTCTCATCCTGTTCCTGACCTTTTCGATAGGAATTTTGCTTTTATCTAATTGTTTTATGTTCGTAGGCATTTGGATCTTATCCATGTTATCGGCATCCATTTTTCTTTTGATCTCTTCAAAATTCATAACCTTGTATTTTTATAATTTCTTGTAATTTCTCTTTCGTTCTTTTAGTTTTTACTCTTACGTTGCTCTCTGACATGCCTAGATTTTCAGCTATTTTTTTACCTGAAAACCCTTCTATAAGCTGCAATATGATGGCCTTCTCAATTTTGTTGAGTTTCTTTACAGCTTCGTAGAAGTGTTGCAATTGCTGGTCTTTTTGATCATCATAGTTCTCAAAAGCAATCTCTTCGCTTCCTATCACAGCCTGCTGTACTGGCTTTCTCTTTTCTTTTTTAAAGAATACAATGGCAGTATTTAGGGCTACCCTGTACATCCAGGATGATAATTCACTTGATCCATTAAAAGAATCTATAGATTTCCATAATTGCAGTATTATTTCTTGAAATAGATCTTGTTGGTCTTCCAATATATCAAAGTACATCCTCGACACTTTGTAAAGGATGCCTTTGTGTTTTTTAATAGCCTCTAAAAATGCTTTTTCAGATATATGCATTTTTTTCCGAACTATTAAAATACTGGGCTAACGGTGTAACCTCTTTGTCTTAAAAGATGGATGATGCCAAAGTTATTGGATAGGTGGGCAGCACCTACCGCAAATAAATTGCTTCTTTCTTGCATCAATTGAGGCATTTGTTCTACCCAGTTTTTATTGCGATTAACCTGCAATAAGGTAGTAGCGTTTGCATCCATATATTCGGGCTTGGTGAGATAATTAATAGCAACATTTAATTCTTCTTTGTTATATGCTATTATGGCATTATTAAGATCTTTTTTATAGGCATCAAAAAGCATCATTTGCTGATATGAAAATGCGGTAGGGTAAGCCGCTTTTACGATAGCGACCTGCTCATTTACCGTTTCGAAACTGTATATAGGCATTTCTTCTGTTTTGGCTATCTGCATGAGTTCTGCCTCAAATGATTTTATCTCCGTACAAGGTAGCATTTTACTGAACAGCATCATGTTTAGCATAGAAAGACCGTAGGCATCTAGGTTGGCCAAAGGTGTGCCTATTACCCTTTGCACCAAGGTGTCCAGTTTTTTGAATTGTGCTACACTTAACTCCTCTGAAATTTTTTGAGCACCAGTCATTGACGCCTGTAAACTTTTCATTTCCTCGGGGTCTGAAAAATCAATTTCTAAGACCAAAGCATCTGCGGTGGCTACCGCTTGTAATACTTTTTCAGGCATTGTAAAGTCATCGGAACACATCATATGAAGGGTCCCGAAAATAAAAGATGGCTTTTCTAAGTCCGGATGTTCCACTTTCCATAAAATAGAATTTTCTAATATAATTTCTTGAGCTTGAACGGAAAATGTAATTTTAATGAATAAAATGATGGTGATAATAGATCTTAAATGTTTCATTTCTTTGTTTTTTAGATTTTAAATAGTAGGTAGGAGGAATAGATAAAATGTTACAAAAAAATAAACTAATTTCTTAAATAGCTCTCCTATTGTGTCTGAAGGATGGTTTTAAGAGAAGATAATAGATTGAAAAAGAGAAATCACTTTTTAGCTCCAACAAATTATTGATAATTGAACCAAACCTAAAGGGGTAACAAAAATCCTTAAAGCAGGCATTGGCTGTTTGATCTTCATAAGGAAAGAAAATTATTGTGAAGACCTCAAGAAAAGATCGAGGGCAGAAGCAATGGTGTTAAGTTAAGGCTATTGATACTTGTCCCTGTAGGAGTGGGATTTGGCATGAAGTTTAAAAAGACCTTCACTTGATAACGGTTGGACCAGAATGCCTTGCTTAGCCCGAAGCGAAGGCTCGGGGTGTAAGGGGGTGGTTTTGGTTTGCAAATCAAATATACTTGAGACACTTAAACTTCCCTTCTTTTTTTAATCGTTTAGGACGCTATTGAGTTGCTCTATTTAAAAGCAATTTTTTCAAACGCCGCTGTTGATAGCGTTAATTTTTTTATATTTAGGTTCTTTGAAATGGGTTCTTCCCTGGGAGTGCCGTTCATTTTTTTAATTGGTGATATGCTGTCCATCCGAAACCAAAAGAAAGCGGATGTTAAGGTTTTTTTAATGAGTAATATTTTATCGAATTTAGCTGACGACGATTCCATGATCGAAAAATGTAGCCTAAAGATTAAACATGCGACGCTTGCCAGGCACCAGAGCTTAGAGCGGGTTGCACTGCTACAACCACTTTCTGGTAAGCACCTAAATAGTGAAAACTATCGCCTGATTCTAGAAAAATTCTATGGCTTTTTTTCTCCTTTAGAGGTACTTATTAACCGGTTTGAGATTGTAATTCATCTCCCGGACTATCCAATGAGAAGAAAATCTACTGTTTTACTAAGTGATATTGATTATTTAAATAAAGAGCGCGACACCCATCCATCCATCCCGCTATGTACTGATTTGCCTAACGTCGAAAGCCTGGAGACTGCTTTTGGATGCTTATATGTGATGGAAGGGTCGACCCTCGGCGGTCGATTTATTTACAAGGCGATAGAAGAAACATTGGCTTTCAAGCAGGGGCACGGCGCTTCCTTTTTCTTTGGTTATGGTGCGGAAACGGGTGCAAAATGGAAGTTGTTCCAGCAGGCACTGGATCAGATATGCTCCGGTGGCAACGATGATAGCACCATAGCGGCTGCCAATGAGACTTTTTTTAAATTTCAAAACTGGCTCAATACTAACGGAGGGTAAGGGAGGATTAAGGATGGTAGCAGATAAGAATTTTGATTCGGAGATGTGTAGTAGCATACCCCTTAATTTTATAAACCAAATACAACCTCATGGGATCTTGTTGGTGGTAGATAAATCTACCATGAAAATAATTCAGGTAAGTGAAAATATTGAATCGCTCTTTGATATGGTTCCAGCTGAATTTTTAAACAAGCCGCTTTCAGACTTCATAGACGGCGACTTGATTGATCAATTTAAATACAAGATTGATAAGTGGAATATTAAAGATCAACTACCTGAAAGAATTAAATTCCTGGTTGGAGGAAAGCCTTTTAATTTCTTCTCTTCGGTACACTATAAGGATGATTATTTATTGCTGGAAATGGAAGTGATCGCTGATGGAGAAATTGATCATTCGTTTTTCACCCTATATCAGGATATTAAGTATGTGATGGCTGCCATCAAACAAGCCAAAGATATCATCTCCCTGGGGGATATCATTGCAAAAGAAATTAAAAACATCTCCGGTTTCGATAGGGTGATGGTTTATAGCTTTGACAAGACCTGGAATGGTAAAGTGTTGGCTGAAGCAAAAGAAACCTATCTGGATTCCTATCTTGACCTTCATTTTCCGGCATCGGACGTGCCAAAGCAGGCGCGTGAGTTGTATTTCACAAATCCTTACCGGCTTATCCCTAATAGATCCTATACCCCTGCTAACATGCTACCGGTCATCAACCCTTTAACAAGGAGTTTTACTGATTTATCGGAATGTGTTTTGCGAAGCGTTCCTTCGGTACATTTGGAATACCTGAAAAATATGAATGTCGAGGCTTCCATGTCTACCCCTATTATTGTAAATAATACTTTATGGGGGCTTATTTCATGCCACCATGCTACGGCGAAATATCTCCGGGTAGATTTACGATCGACTTTCGAATTGCTTTCACAGGTCATTTCCGTTCAATTATCTGCCTTAGAAAATCAAAGGATATTATTGCAGAAAAATCGTCTTCATGCCGATTCTATTAAAATTTTAGAACATTTATATATTGAAAACGATTTTGTAGAAGGTTTGCTGCATGGCAAGATTAACTTACAAAGCGTCTTTAATGCATCCGGTGTGGCCATAATACATGACGGCGAAGTTAAAACTATTGGGGAAGTGCCCTTAATGCAACAAGTCAAGGAAATTATAAAATGGCTTCAAAGGTATCATAAGGAGATATATGCTACTGATTCGTTATCGGCAGATTTTTATTTTCATGAAGAAGTTGAGCGTAGCATCAGCGGACTGCTATCATTACCCATTGAAGCTAACAAAGGGAATTTTATTTTGATATTCAGGCCTGAGATCATACAGACGCTTTCATGGGGCGGGAATCCTTACCATGCGGTTCAGTTCGAGTCGGATGGCGTTTCTTATCATCCTCGTAAGTCTTTTGAAGTTTGGAAGGAATCCATAAAAAACATTTCAGAATCGTGGCTTGACCAGGAACTGGAGACGGCAGAAATTATAAGAACAGCCATTCTTGAACGAATTATTCGCGATAGGTCATAGATTTTTTTTTAATGAGTCATTGATGCTCATGTTAATTTTTGAAAATGGAAAAGAAGGAATTACAATTGCACTGGAACCGCGGGCTCAAAAAAATATAAGGCATGACCAATTTTTTGAGGGTATAGGTGCATTGGCAAGAGGTATTACCCAATGACACAGGGCAGAATTTCATTTTCATCATGTTCTATGAACGCCGCGCCAGGACATTGCCCAAAGATCAGGCAAGTCTGGATTCATTCATCCGTTATGAAAGTCTTCTTAACCTGGAGCAGGAATTAAAGAGACCAAGGAAAACCTGCAGGCTGCGGTAGAGGAGCTGGGAACTACAGTCTTTAAATGAAGAGCTCCATACCGTCAACTCCGAACATCAGCTCAAAATCAAAGAACACATTGACGGTTTCAATATTTACCTCCGCAGCACTGTGAAATAGGGAAGGGTTTCATTGACATCAACCTTATTATAGTAAAATTTACCCCGTCATCATGAACCAGATTCATTGAAGCAGATATCGGGCGACCTATTCATCATTTTTCCAATAATAACTACGATCATTTGATTGAGGATTTCAATCATGTGATTGAAACAAATCCGAATTTAAGCGTATGGATCATTCGCCTATGTATTTAATCGTGGCTGACTGCTATACAATGGACACGGTACACCCCACAGGATGATAGGCTCCATCATTGACCTTACCAATCTGAAAAACACAAAAAATGACTTGAAGGAAACGAATGAAAACTTGTGCGTACCAACAACGACCCAGATAATTTCATCTATACTGCCTCTAATAACCTTTCGGCAAATTTTCCATAACATTGAATGGATAGTTTTTTAACCCATTACAAAAGACGGTTTGCCAGGTTAGCCAGTTCCGACCTTTCACCCTTTTCCAGCGTCACATGTGCATATATAGGATGATCTTTTATCCTGTCGATCAGGTAGGACAGCCCATTACTTTGGGAATCAAGGTAAGGCGTATCAATCTGGTAGATATCGCCGGTAAAAATGATTTTAGAATTTTCTCCCGCCCTCGTAATGATTGTCTTCACTTCATGTGGTGTCAGGTTTTGTGCCTCATCCACGATAAAACAAATATTGGATAAGCTTCGACCACGAATATAGGCCAAAGGTGTGATCACCAGCTTTTCTTTACTTACCATTTCTGTAAGCCTTGCATGGTCCTTATCTGTTTCCTGAAACTGGTTTTGAATAAACTTTAGGTTATCCCATAGCGGTTCCATATAAGGGTTAAGTTTCGATTTGATGTCGCCAGGCAGGTACCCGATGTCCTTATTACTTAGTGGTACAATGGGGCGCGCCAGATAGATCTGTTTATAATCCCGTCGCTGTTCCAAAGCACCGGCCAGGGCGAGAAGGGTTTTACCGGTACCAGCCACACCTTGTATTGTCACCAGCTTTACATCAGGATTCATGATAGCATGAATGGCAAAAGTTTGCTCGGCGTTTCGTGGTTTTATTCCGTAGACGGGCTTCTTGTCTACTTTCTCTATTCGCTTTGATATCGGATTATAGTAGGCAAGTACACTGTTTTTATCACTCTTTAGGATAAAATAATTATTATCGGCAGGTTTATTTTTTTGAAGTACAGAATCGGTATCACATGAGCCCGATTCGTACAGCTCGTTTACTTTTTCAGAAGATATCTTCTCAAGTACCGTCTTACCGTTGTATAATGTATTGACATTTTTAATTTTTCCGGTTTCATAATCTTCGGCCGGTAAATTTAGTGACTTTGCCTTCAAGCGAAGGTTGATGTCTTTCGTAACTAAAATAACTTTTTTTCCTTTTTCCTCTTCTTGCAGTTTTAAAGCAGCATTGAGGATTTTATGATCGGGCTTGTTGTCGTCAAAGATTTTCGCCGCATCGATTTCGCTATTGGTATGCATCAATACCTTAAATCTACCCCGTCCTTTTCCGTTCAGCGGGATCCATTCCTGCAACATATGTTCTGCCGATAGGTTATCGATCATGCGGATAAATTCCCGGGCCTCAAAATTCTTCGTATCGTTACCTTTTTTGAAGTTGTCAAGTTCTTCCAATACAGTAATCGGAATCCCGACATCATGCTCATCAAAATTCATGATGGAGTCATGAGAATACAAAATTACGGAGGTGTCCAGGACGAATATTTTCTTTGCTTTCTTTGTTGAAGCCATAATTTAAGTATCGTAACGAAATGTTAAAAAGAAATTCCCGGTTAGGATGGAATGCCTTGAATCGCTACATTTCCAAAATGTGATATTAAGCATTAATGGAAGTAAAAAAAATATCTGGGGCGATTATTTGATATAAAATAAGCGTAATAACTTATCCTAAAATAGGATGCTACGCGGATGAAAGTCCATTTGGTTTATTTATTTTAAGAAGTAATGGTCTTCTCCTTCTCGGGGTAATACGCGGATAACATTGGCAAGTACCAGCAATATCAAAGTACGGGAGGCCATTGTTGATGGAATATTTGCCACCCGAATAAATTCTAGTAGTGTTATAAACGGGTGCAGGTCAAGGTACTGCATAAGTACTTTTTCTTTATCGCCATATTGAAATTTTATATCGCGTTCCTTCTTACTCCGCTTTAAAATTTCTCTTACCTCCTTACTTGCCTGTATGCTTTTATCCTGCACCCGGACATACGCCTTGCCCTGATTGGTTTTAAAATTTTCAATGACGTAATGCGGCTTATTATCACTTTCCAGGATGCGATAGCTTAGCACAGATTTTTTCTCAGAAATGGGAATGGTTTCCACAGCATAAGGAATGGCTGGCCGACAGTATTTTTGGAGCGCATTTTCCAGCACAAATGAATCCTCTTCGGCAAATTTCAGTCCTGGTATAGTTCCGTTATCGTCCACTCCGATAAACAACCTGCCGCCCCGGGTATTGGCAAATGCCACAGCTTCGCGCACGATTTTTTCCGGAAAAGCTACCTTTCTCTTAAATTCCTGCACTTCATTTTCGCCATATTTTACCAACGACTGCACCTCCCGATATGTCATAACTTCCCCTTAATAGTCCATTTACTATCGATCAACGATAGTCATCTTCATCGTCCTCTCCACCCAGATCGGGCATAGAAAACATGCTACTTAGCAAATCCTTAAACTGTAAGCCTGCGGTAAGTTGCTTTTTGCTTAACATACTAAATTCGGCCAGACCATGAAGGGCAAATTCCATTAAGAACAGCTTGGTCTGGCTATTGGCTTTTGCGTGGTATTTTTCTATGAGCTCTTTTAGCCCCGGCACGTCTTGAAGCAATTTTTTGTACTCCTCGTTGCTAAGGTCATTCAGCACATCTACCTGATTGCCTTCCCCAAACCAGTCGATAATTTTCTTATAAGGGTTTTTATCCTTTTGTTTACGCAGGTCCTCAGGGTTGGGGAGATATTTGATGTACTGCGTGCGGATTGCTTTGCCTACCAGGTTATGTGCCACAATTCCCGCACCTTCCTGCTCTCCTTCATACACCAGTTCCACCTTACCGGTAATAGCAGGTATAACACCTATAAAATCAGCAATCCGAACATAAGTTTCCGCCTCATTGTTGATAATGGTACGTCTCTCCGCGGCACTTACAAGATTTTCATAAGCCGAGATTGTCAACCTTGCCGATACACCGCTTTTGGCGTCAACATATTCACTTCCCCGCGCTTCCATCGCGATTTGCTCAATTAGGTCGGCCGCCATGTCGTCATGCTTTACTTTTTGCTTTTGAGCGCCTTTCAGCCTCGCTTCCTGCTGGGTTATTTTTTTTCCTATTTCTATAGATTTAGGATAATGGGTGATGATCTGGCTATCGATTCTATCTTTGAGCGGCGTTACGATACTGCCCCTGTTGGTATAATCTTCGGGGTTGGCAGTAAATACAAATTGAATGTCCAAAGGCAGGCGCAATTTGAAACCCCTGATCTGAATATCTCCTTCTTGTAATATATTGAAAAGCGCTACCTGTATTCTGGGTTGTAAGTCAGGTAGTTCGTTAATTACAAAAATGCCGCGGTGCGACCTTGGTATCAGACCATAGTGAATCACGCGTTCATCGGAGTAGGGCAGCTTTAATGTAGCAGCTTTAATGGGATCGACATCACCAATTAAGTCGGCGACAGAAACATCAGGCGTGGCAAGTTTCTCAGTATATCGATCAGTGCGGCGTACCCAGCTAATGGTCGTTTTATCACCATGTGTTGCCACCATCTCCTGGCCATACCGCGAGATGGGATCTAATGGATCATCATTGAGTTCCGCACCTTCTATAATAGGAATATATTCATCCAATAGGTCAACCATCATACGTGCAAGCCTTGTCTTCGCCTGCCCGCGAAGGCCCAACAGGTTTACGTTATGCATTGATAGAATGGCACGTTCCAAGTCAGGAATAACAGTTTCTTCATAACCCCATATTCCCTCAAAAACCTGTTCTTTTTTTTGCAGCTTTGCAATCAGGTTTTCGCGGAGTTCTTCTTTAATAGAACGGGCTCTATAGCCTGAAGCCTTTAATGCGGCTAATGTGTTTAACTTTAGTAGTTCTTTTCCAGGTATCTCGGAATACTTCATTATATTCTTGTTTGTTTAAATTTAAGTATGTAAAACAATATACTATGAAAAGCATGGTTTGCTTTTGTTTGTTTATCTGGTATTTTAATCCCCTTCATGCTCCTGGTCTTAGCCATAGCTAGATGTACATACACATATTTGAAGGGTATTAAAAACTTATTGCTAAGTTCAACTTAGCCAATGATTTTGTAGCAAAGGAGGCGCTACACTTTTACAGGTTTTTTCTTCGATTTGTTTTATAATCTTCAAAGATTAAGTTCCCCAGCCCTTTTAAGCTACTATAATAGGCATTGCCATTATTTACTTTTGTAAACTCCTGTACAAACTGTTTCAGATAAGGGTCTGAGGCTATCATAAAGGTCGTTACAGGGATATTGTTTTTACGGCATTGAGCAGCCAATGTTAAGGTTTTATTCAATATTTTGCTGTCCAGGCCAAAGCTGTTTTTATAATATTTGATGCCCTGTTTCATACAGGTAGGTTTTCCATCTGTTATCATAAAGATTTGCTTGTTCTTATTCTTCCTTTTTCTAAGTAGATCCATCGCAAGTTCAAGCCCCGCGATGGTATTGGTATGGTAGGGGCCCACCTCCAGGTAGGGTAGGTCTTTGATTTGTATTTGCCAGGAGTCGTTGCCAAAAACAATGATATCGAGTGTATCTTTAGGATAGCGTGTAGAGATTAACTCCGCAAGTGCCATCGCTACTTTTTTCGCTGGCGTAATCCTATCCTCACCATACAATATCATGGAATGGGAGATGTCAATCATCAAAATCGTTGACGTCTGTGTCTTGTATTCGTTTTCTACGATCTCAAGGTCACCTTCTGTAAGCATGAAATTATTGTAGCCGTGGTTAATCTGGGCGTTGCGCAAAGAATCCGTCATGGCGATTTGCTCCAGATTGTCACCAAATTGAAAATCTCTTCTGTCGGTGCCCGTTTCATCACCTTGCCCACTAAACGTACTTTTATGGTTGCCTCCTCCGCTCTTTTTTAGCTTTCCAAAAATTTCTTCCAAAGCACTCTTTCTAATCATCTGCTCGCTTTTTGCCGTGATTTTTATTGATCCTTTCCCAATGTCTTCGGTAAGATATCCTTTACTCTTCAGGTCCTCGATAAAGTTTCCTATGCCATAGTTTGCATTTGTAATCTGATGTTGCTTATCAAGGTCGCTTAACCACTTTAGGGCCTCTGCAGCATCTCCAGCAGTAATAATCAACAGCTGTAAAAAAATTTTAAGCAGATTTTCAAAGGCATTATCGCCAGCGTTTTCGTCTGGTATATAATCCGTAAATCTATATCCTTTCATACTTGACCAGTTTTTTAGGAGTTTTGTTTATTACTATTAAAAGAGAATGGCACGAACGAAACATAATTCTATCCAATTAAAGCAGTAATTTATTCTATTAAATCGAATCTTGTTGTAACATCTCGTCACTTTTGTGCAGCTTTTTCAGCTTCTGAAGCTAATAACGATTAAATCAGAAATATAATTCTTTTGTTTCAGGCTAAAATAAGAAAGTTCAACCTGCTTTTAAAAATTCAACGGCTTATCCATGCACGCGTACCGAAAATAGTTTTTATGAGAATATTCTTTTTTATTTAAAATCTACCTTTGACTATCAACAAAATAAAAAAGTTGGTTCTTTCTTTAAAAGCTAAAATTTACAAGATGATGCAATTAGTTGCAGAGAAATAAACCTTTTGGTATATTCTTTATGTTACTAAAAAATATCATGGTATTAACCAAAAATTAAAAACATGAAAAAATTACTATCTGCTTTATTTGTTTGTGTTGTTTTCTTTGCCACTAGTTGCGCTGAAAGAACATGTCCTACTTATACTAAAGCTCCGGTAGAGAAAACGACTTCTACTGAAACAGACGCAGTAAAGAGTTAAGAATAATACCCTGGAGTTTTATGGCATCATGTGGCATAAAACTCCATTGGGTTCGGATATTTGAAATGATAGTCAAGCCGCTGGCTTAATTTATCTCCATTTACTATCTTGAAAGGTGTAGGCTTACCGATTACAAAAGTTGGTGCTTCGAACTCGAAATCCTTAGCGTTTCTAATATATACGTCCTTTCGTTTAGGATGTAAAGGCGCAACAACATTAAAAGGGCTGTCGCCAGGTTCTTCTTCGATTACCCTTGCGATAATGGCTACGACATCATCTCGGTGAATATAATTTACGGGGATCTCTCCGGTGTCTAGCGCTTTCTTTCCCTTAAAGTATTTTCCTGGCACTCTATTGTATCCCATCAATCCAGCGCAACGCAATATGGTTACCGTACATTGGTCGATGTTTTTCAGTAGGTTTTCTACATGAAGCAGGATGTGGTCATCGGCAAGGTAT
>PPFU01002106.1_pt1 | contig 13610 bp, 9 predicted proteins | sample 1535991 | NCBI WGS metagenome assembly PPFU01 (sample SAMN04901290, study PRJNA319586) | Hypolithon metagenome, whole genome shotgun sequencing project. | isolation source: Antarctic Hypolithon | place: Antarctica: Miers Valley | collected 2014
ACGTAGTTTGTAGGCCACTTGTTCCGGCGAGAACTCCGGCAAAGTAAGAGCCGAGTATCTGGCCGGCGGAAATGAGCAGGAAAGCTGCTCCTAGCCCTGCCGACGGACGTTCCCGGAAGACCTTTACGGACCATACCAACATTATCCCGGTAAGCATGATGTAGGTCGCGCCAAAGAGTGCGGCGCTAGGGTAGACGATGAACAGGTTGCCTGGTGCTACTGCCAGCATCCCGATCGAAGCGGCCATCGCCAGCAGAGCACTGCGCAATACCACGCCGAGGCCAAACCTGCCCACTAAGTCCCCCGCAGCGCCGCCCAAAAGACCTGAAACTCCCAACACCATCCAGAAGGTGGTCGAGCCTATCCGTCCCAAGTCGCCGGCCTGTACGACCAGATCCCTGGAGAACGTCCAGTACGCAGCACTCGCTAGTCCCAACCCTACTGACGCCGCGAAGAGCGGCAAAGACCTTCGGCCAACTAGCCATCCGAAGGTGATCTCTGGCAGACCCTGTCCTTCGGCCGCCTCCGAAGATCCTCCTCCACCGCTAGAGTCACCGGCAGGGACGATGAGGAGGTTCCATACCAAAACTACTAACCCCGCCGCAGCAAAGGCTGCCCATGCCAGACGCCACTGCTCCACGGCAACGAGTGCCACTGGACCGGAGAGTGCCACCCCGACACTGGTGCCGGAGTTGATGAGGGTGTTGGCCCGGTCCTGGCGATTGCCATCGAACACCCTGGAGACCGCCTCGGCCATCGGTGGTGAGGCGAGCCCGGTGCTGCTGCCCGCTATAAGAACCCCCGCAGCTAGAAAAGGAGCACTGGGAGCAGCGGCAATGAGCGACATCCCTACTACGGCCGTTACACCGGCGGCGGCAACCATAAAACGTGGTCCTACCTTCGAGGTATAGATAAGAGAGATCGTTATCGCCGCGCAGTATCCCACATAAGAGCCAGAGCCGAGCAACCCCAGCACCGCAGCATCCAGCTCGAAAGCCTCACGCAGTTCGGGCAAGAACAGCCCGTATGCAAAACGGGCCAAACCGTAGGTAACCGCGATCATCGCCAGTCCAGCAGGTACCAACCCGAGGTTACTCTTCATTGCAACCTTCATCGCGCAGAACGCTCTCTGCGGAACCGACGGCCCGAAGCAGATCCTCTACCTATCTTAGTTGACCAATCAACGCCAAGCGTGTGTCCCGCTACGGACTTCTCGCCACGCATCACCGCAAGCCCAAGATCTATCTCTCGGTAGAAACCCACCAACCACCTCATCGCCCTCTGTGCCAAACTCATCGCTATTCTCCTTCCGCCTCTGGAGTACACTTCAACCTCCCAAGTACACAGGTCTGTCTACTTGGTAGAGTATAAGTACACAGAACTGTATAATCAAGGGGAAGCGGAAGAAAGGTTAGCGATGACAGAGAAAAATTATTTGCGGGGAAGTACAGGGAGAAAGAGGCCCGCTGCCGAAAAAGTCTTGAGGAGCGCTTCGGATCTTTTCTACCGCAATGGGATAACGGCTACCGGGGTAGACACGATAGTCGAGCATGCTGGCGTATCAAAGAGGACTCTCTACAACAACTTCAGCGGTAAGGACGAACTTGTGGCCGCTTATCTGCGGAACCGGGATGAAACATGGCGTGCGTCTCTGGCAGAGATCACAGACCGCTACGAGGATCCTAAAGAGCGACTGCTGGCAACCTTCGAGGCTTATGGGGAGTGGCTGGTAGGGGACGCCTACAGGGGATGCGCCTTCATCAACGCGGCCTCAGAGATCGCCGATCCAGACCATCCTGCTCGTGCGGTGGCGCTTTCTCATAAGAAAGGAGTTCAAGAGCACTTAGCAAGCCTTGCGACGCGAGCTGGTCTACAAGAGCCTGAAACACTAGCCGAGGAATTGCTGCTGCTTTTGGAAGGCGCGACGGTGACGGCGTCCATGCGCAAGAGTCACGAGCCTCTCGACACTGCGTGGGCCGCGGCCCGAAGTTTAGTGGGACATTCAAATACTTGACCCACCCTGATCTGTGTACCAGAGGCTAATCGTCCGATCCGCTCAAGGAACCCACGTCCTAGTCAGGGTAGCTCATCGAAAGGTCGGGAGAATCGTTGTTGGTGAGGTTTTAACGCTACCTGTCACTTCTAACTGACTAACGACCGAAGGATTGAAAGACTACCCAGAACGCTTGAGGATCATCGTCGCCAGCGGCGGCAGAGTCAGAGAGAGCGAGTATGGATGTCCGTGCGCCGGCACTTCGTCGGCCTCTATCCGCCCTTCGTTGCCCACCCCGCTTCCCCCGTAAGCACCATCGTCGGTGTTCAGCGCCTCGGTAAAGACACCTTCGCCGGGCACCCCTACACGGTAGCTTTGGTGGACGTTCGGGGTGAAGTTGCACACGACGACCACATAGTCTTCTTCACGCTCTTGCGCGGGACGGCGCAAAAACGACACCACACTGTTCTGGTTGTCGCCGCCGTCGATCCACTCGAATCCGGCGGTCTCGTAATCTACTTCGTAGAGGGCGGGCGTCTCCCTGTAGAAGGCGTTCAGGTCGCGTACGACGCTCTGGACACCGGCATGTAGCGGCTCGTTTAGCAGGTTCCAATCGAGGCCGATGTCGTGATTCCACTCGCGGTCCTGGGCAAACTCGCCCCCCATGAAGAGGAGTTGCTTGCCGGGATGGGCGTACATAAATCCGTAATAGGCCCGGAGGTTGGCGAATTTCTGCCACTCGTCGCCGGGCATCCGGCCAATGAGGGTACCCTTGCCGTGTACAACCTCGTCGTGGCTCAAGGGGAGGACGAAGTTCTCGTTGAAGGCGTAGACGAGGGAGAAGGTGAGCTTGTCGTGGTGGTAGCTTCGGTACGTGGGGTCTTCCTGCATGTATTCCAGTGAATCGTGCATCCAACCCATGTTCCACTTGTATCCGAACCCGAGGCCTCCCATGTACGTCGGGCGGCTTACCATCGGCCAGGCGGTTGATTCCTCCGCTATCGTCACGGCGCCGGGTGCGTGCTCGTAGACGAGCTCGTTCATCTTCTGGAGGAATGCTATGGCCTCCAGATTCTCGTTGCCGCCCTGCTCATTCGGGAGCCACTGCCCTTCTTCACGCGAGTAGTCCAGGTAGAGCATCGAGGCGACGGCGTCTACCCGCAGACCGTCTACGTGGTACTCCCGCAGCCAGAAGAGGGCGTTGGCCGTCAGATAATTTCGGACTTCGTTGCGACCGTAATTGAAGATCAAGGTGCCCCAGTCCGGGTGCCGTCCCTGGCGGGGGTCGGCGTGCTCGTAAAGGTGGGTGCCGTCGAAGTAGCCCAGGCCGTGAGGGTCTTCCGGGAAGTGGGCCGGGACCCAGTCGATTATTACTCCGATACCCGCCGCGTGAAAAGCATCCACCAACTTCTTGAATTCGTCCGGCGGGCCGAAACGGCTGCTCGGGGCGTAGAGGCCGAGCGGCTGGTATCCCCACGAGCCGTCGAAGGGATACTCTGTCGGCGGCAAGAACTCGACGTGGGTGTAACCCATCTCGGAAACGTAGGAAACGAGTTGATCGGAGAGTTCCTCGTAGGAGAGATACATTCCGTCTTCGTGACGCCGCCAGGAACCGAGATGGACTTCATAAGTCGCCATCGGGGCGTCCAGGGCGTTTCTGGACTCCCGATTCCGCATCCACTCTTCGTCTTGCCAATCATAGCGGGTGGGATCATGGACGACGGAGCCGGTGCCCGGCAATTTCTCGGCCAGGAAACCGTAGGGATCGGCTTTGAGGGGCAGAAGGTTGCCGTCCGGGCCTTTGAGTTCGTATTTGTAAGCCTCGCCATCGCCGATGTTTGGGATGAATATCTCCCAAACCCCGATCCCGGCGTGCTTCCTCATGACGTGCCGCCGGCCGTCCCAGTTGTTGAAACCACCGACGACCGAGACGCGTCTGGCCCCCGGGGCCCAGACGGCAAAGCTCACGCCTTCGACGCCTTCGAGCGTCATCGGGTGGGCGCCGAGTTTCTCGTAGAGGTAATGGTGGTTGCCCTCCCCGAAAAGGTAAAGGTCTTGATCCCCCATCACAGGCGGGAAACGGTAAGGATCGTCCAACTCGACCACGTTACCGTCCCAATCTATGCGCAGCCTGTACGGTGAACTCTCGCTCACAGATACCGGCCCGGCGAAGAGCCCTTCCGAGTGAATAGATTCCAGCTCACTGAGAGAGTCCCCGTCATGGGAGACGACCTCCACGGAGCGGGCGCCGGGTTGGAAGGTGCGAACCACTAGCCCGTTATCATCACCTTCATGCATGCCGAGGATGGAGAATGGATCTCCATGGTCCCCGGCTACTATGGCCTGGTAAGTTTCTTCGTTTGTCACTGGTTCTCCTTCATTGCCGGGTCTTCCACCAGGTCGAGCACGCCCTTTACCGGGATGCTGACCCATTCCGGGCGGTTGTCCAGTTCGTAGCGGATCTCGTACAAGGCCTTCTCCAATGTGAACAGGTCTATAAGTTGGCGGGTATGCTCCTCGTCCTCAGGATAAGACGCTGCCTCACGGGCTCCCTCCGCGTAACCTTCGAGAAAGGCTTCCCTGACGTTCCGCTCCCAGCCCAGGGCCCACTCTTTTAGGCTGTCTTTCCGCTCCTCACGACCGGCGCCAAGGTCCATGACCGCCGACTCGGCGGCGTAGTTGAACGAGCGCAGCATCCCGGCCACGTCCCGCAAAGGCGAGTGCTTTGCGCGCCGTTCCTCAAGGGGCCGGGCCGGCTCACCCTCGAAGTCTATGATCTGAAAGTCGTTGCTAACCACCAGCACCTGCCCCAAATGGTAATCCCCATGATGCCGGGTCTTTACGACTTCCACATCGTCGCCCGCCGCAGACCTTATCCGCTCCGCTATGGCGTCCCGCAACTCCAAAAGCCGGTCCACCGCAAGCTGCACTTCTTCCGGCAGCCGGGCGCGGCGACGTCCCAAGAGCTTAAGCGTACGGTCCAATTCCTTTACGATGCCCTTTTTCCAATCCTCGACCTCTTTCTTGGAGGCAGGCTCGGGGCCGAAATCCGGGTTGTCGGTGGGCGCGGCGAACGCCTCGTGCAACTCTCCGGTTCGGAGTCCCAGGGTATGAATGAGGCCCATGAAGAAGGTGTCGTCCTCTTCCTGTTCGGGTTCTGATCCGTCATCTTCGAGGCTCCAGGTGGTTACCAGGCGCTCCTCCAGGTAGCGGGTCAGGTAGTCCAGCGTGAAGGACCAACCGTCGCCCTGATTACCGACGAAACCTTGCAAAAGGGCCAGGGTTGTCAGCTCTCCATCGGAGTCTTCGTATTCTATGGCCCCGGCGAGTGGCGGCGTGCTTCCGAAGTTCGTTTTTTCGGTTAAATACCGCCCGATCTCCAGGTCCGGGTTGATCCCTGCCTGTAACTGCCGGTAGGCCTTCATGATGAGCCGCTCTCCGAGTATTATCGAGGTGTTGGTCTGCTCGACGCCGGCGCGGCGCACGCTCAACGGCCCGTGGCCGATCAACTCTTCAAAGGCTCCGGTGCTCGTAAATCTTATGACGCCGTCCCCGGTGTTTACCTCACGTCCCTCGCCCATCGCCGCCACCAGACTACGACAGAACTCCTCATCGGCCAGCGCATCGTAGAGTACACCGACCCTTGACCGCCGCCGGAGCCGGGCCACCGTAAAGGGCATGAGCGCGAAGATACCGTCCTCTTCGCCTTCTCCCCAGGCAGCGGCGAGCGGAAGGAAGTAAGTCTGAGGCTCGCCATCTTCACCGTCGTACACCCGGAGCAGAGCGAGAATCCAATCCGCGCCGATCTCCACCTGGGAAACGACTTCGACCCGTTCGATGTCCCCGCCCTTGCCCGCGAACCAGCGTCGCACGCCAATATAGCCCGGCAAAGCCTCCTTCTCAAGCTGCGCAACCTGACGGTCCGGGATACGCAACGGGGTCTGGCGGGTCTTGCGGGACGTCTCACGTCCGGCGGGAAGCACGAGCACCGGCGGTTCGGGGTAGCGTGGAGCGTCCTCGTGCCAGCTCGGGGCGGCGGCCTCGGTTGCAAGGCGGAACCAGTAGAAACCGTGCGGCGGCAGCGTGAGGAAGTACGGTAGCTCGCCGAGTGGCGGGAAGCTGGTACCCCCGATCATCTCGACCGGCACCCGCCCGGCGTAGCGCGAGAGATCCAACTCGACAGGTTGGGCCGACCGCGAAAGATTCGCCACACAAAGAATAGAATCGTCTTCGTACTCCCGCAAATAAGCCAGCACTTTCCGGTTACCGGGATGCAGAAACTCCAACTTGCCACGCCCAAAGGCTTTGTGTGCTTTACGCACGGCAATGAGCCGCTTCATCCAGTTGAGGAGTGAGCCGGGGCTCCGGCTGTGAGACTCAGCGTTCAGGGCTTCGTAGCCGTAGACCGGGTCCATTATGGGCGGCAGGAAGAGTCGGGCGGGGTCGGCGCGGGAGAAACCGGCGTTCCGGTCGCTGGTCCACTGCATCGGGGTGCGGACCGCGTCCCGATCACCGAGGAATATGTTGTCCCCCATCCCAAGCTCGTCGCCATAATAGATGATGGGCGTTCCGGGCATGGACATGAGCAGACTGTTCAAAAGCTCTATGCGGGGCCGGCCATTCTCCATGAGGGGTGCGAGGCGACGCCGAATGCCGAGGTTTATGCGGGCGCGAGGGTCGTTGGCGTAGACCTGGTACATGTAGTCTCGCTCCCGGTCGGTGACCATCTCCAGGGTAAGCTCGTCGTGGTTCCTCAAGAAAACGCCCCACTGGCAGTTCTCCGGGATGTCGGGGGTCTGCTGCATTATTTCGACGATCGGATGCCGGTCCTCCTGAGCGACGGCCATGTAGATGCGGGGCATGAGCGGGAAGTGGAACGCCATATGGCACTCGTCGCCGTCCCCGAAGTACGGCAACACGTCCTCCGGCCACTGGTTCGCCTCGGCCAGGAACATCCGGTCCTGGTAGCTCTCGTCCAGCTCGGCCCGCATTCTCTTCAAGACGTCGTGGGTCTCGGGGAGGTTCTCGTTGTCGGTGCCCTCGCGTTCTACGAGGTACGGGATAGCATCCAGACGCAGGCCGTCGACGCCGGCGTCGAGCCAGAACTTCATCACGCCCATGATGGACTTGAAGACCTGCGGGTTTTCGATGTTCAGGTCCGGCTGGTGGGAGAAGAAACGATGCCAGTAGTACTGCTGCGCCTCCTCGTCCCAAGCCCAGTTGGATCGCTCCGTGTCAGTAAAAATGATGCGAGTGTCCTCGTACTTGTCCGCCGTGTCGCTCCAGACGTAGAAGTTACGCTTGGCGGAGCCTTTCGGGGCCTTGCGGGCGCGCTGGAACCAGGCGTGTTGGTCGGAGGTGTGGTTTATGACCAGCTCCGTTATGACCTTGAGTCCCAAGTCGTGCGCCTTGCGGACGAAGGCCCGGAAGTCGCGCTTGGTGCCGTAGTCCGGGTGGACGTTCTTGTACTCGGAGATGTCGTAGCCGTCGTCGCGTTGGGGCGAGGGGTAGAAGGGCATCACCCAGATGGCGGTCACCCCTAAGTCCCGGATGTACTCCAGGCGCTGAGTAAGGCCCTTGAAGTCTCCTATGCCATTGTTATCCGAGTCGAAGAACGCTTTGACGTGCAGGTGGTAGATGATCGCATCTTTGTACCAGAGCGGATCTTCGCGGGGGGCTTCGGTCATCGGGCGCCCGCCTTTCTAATGCGGAAGATTTCGGCGATGTTGTCTTTCGGCGTGAGCTGCACCCAGAAGTAGCGTCCGTAGCGCCCCGGCAGCACGCGGCCGGAGATGAACTCCTCCACCACGTATTCTTCGTCTTCCCCGATACCCAACGTCTCGAGCGGCAGCTCCAGGTGCGCGTCGTGGGTCGCGAACGGGTCGAGGTTCACCGCGACCAGCACGATGTTGTCGCCGCTGGTCTTGGAGTAGAAGAGGACGTTGTCGTTCGGGGCATTGTGGAACGTGAGGTTAGTCAACTCCTGTAGGGCGGGATTCTCGCGCCGGACGGCGTTTATACGGCTTATGTAGTCCTTTATGTTGCCGGGCTTGTTCCAGTCGCGGACTTTGTACTCGTAGACTTCGGAGTCCGCGTAGTAGACGGTGGTACCGGGCTCGCCGCGCGGGGTGTTCTCCAGCAACTCGTAGCCGTTGTAGATGCCGTAGGTCGGGGAGAGGGTGGCGGCGAGCGCGAGGCGCATCTGGAAGGCGGGGCGGCCGCCGAACTGGAGGATGTGCGGCAGTATGTCGTGGGTGTTGGCGAAGAAGTTTGGGCGCATGTACTCGCTCGGCTCTTCTTGGGTGAGTTCGGTGAGGTACTCGATCAGCTCTTGTTTCTCGTTGCGCCAGGTGAAGTACGTGTAGGACTGGTTGAATCCTATCTTGCCCAGGCCTTGCATAATGCGCGGGCGGGAGAAGGCTTCGGCCAGGAAGATCACGTCTGGATGCGACTCCCGGACCTCGGAGATCAACCACTCCCAGAACGCGAACGGCTTGGTGTGCGGGTTATCCACCCGGAAAGCCTTTACCCCCTGCTCGATCCAGAACAGCACCACGTCCAGCCACTCGCGCCACAGGTTCTCCCAGTCCTCGGTTTCCCAGTCCACGTTCACGATGTCCTGGTACTTCTTCGGCGGGTTCTCGGCGTACTTTATGCTCCCGTCAGGCCGGAACTTGAACCACTCCGGGTGCTCTTTTATGTACGGATGGTCCGGGGAACACTGGATGGCGAAGTCAAGCGCCACCTCCATCCCGTTCTCGCCGCACGCCTGTACGAAGTGCCGGAAGTCTTCCAGCGTACCGAGCTCTGGGTGTACAGCCTTATGTCCGCCTTCCTCACTCCCGATACCGTAGGGACTACCTGGGTCGTCGGGACCGGCGGTGAGGGCATTGTTGCGGCCTTTGCGGTTGGTGGTGCCGATAGGGTGGATGGGGAGCAGGTAGATCACATCGAACCCAAGGCTCGCTATCTCCGGCAACCGCTCCTCGGCCTCCCGAAACGTAGCTCCCCGGCCCGGCTCCGTACCCTGAGAGCGGTGGAACATCTCGTACCAGGCACCGTAGCGGGCCGCGACCCGGTCCACCGTTACTTCGAGTGTCTTGTATTTGGTCGAGGTGGACCGATCCGCGCGCCGGTACATCAACTCTCGCGTCTCATCGGAGCGAAGCAGTGAGAGCTGCTCTTCGTAGGAGGCTTTTTTTAGCCGCTTTGATAGTTCGTGAAGCTCGCTCGCAGAGGCGCGCTCGGCGAACTTTTCGACCAGCTCGCGGCCTTCCGTTAGCTCCAACTCGACATTCTGGCCGGCCTCGACTTTCTTGTCCACCTCACGGAGCCAGGAGCCGTACTCGTCCGGCCAGGCTTCGATGGTGTACTCGTAGCTGGTGTTCTCCGGCAGGTCGAATGAGGCGCCCCAGCGGTCCAGACCGGGGTTTACGACCTCCATAGGCGTCTCGATCCACTTGCGCTTGCCCTTCTCACGGTGCTTCACGACCGCTGCTATCACGTCGTGGCCGTCCCTGAAGATATCCGCCCCGACCTCCAGGCGGTCACCGACTTCGCGCTTAATGGGGTAGCGCCCGCAGTCTAGCTCCGGTTCCACGCCCTCTATTATTACGTTCTCGTACTTTTTGATCATTCGTCTCCCGGCATCCTGGCCGCCCATATCTTCTACGTCTCTGCAACCCAGAGGACTAGAATAACCGCAATGTCTATAGTTTCACAATACGGCCCACTCGGCTAATGGTACACAGCTTTATAAAACCCCCGAGAGGGTAGAATACCAGCACACAAAAAACTAAAAGAAGGTTAGGCAAATGGCAAACAATCCGGTATCCAAAATAACCGACAGCGAGGACCCTCAAGAGCTCTTCGAAGGGTACGACGCGGGCGACGACGTTCCTCTTGGGGCTTACGCGACCCTGGTGGGGGTTTTCAGCTCCATCTTCGCGCTCTTCATGCTGCTCACCCGGTTGACGGGCCGCGGTTTGCCCGAGAAGATCAACCTGTCCGACCTGGCGCTGCTCGGTACGGCGGCCCACAAGCTAAGCTACATCATCACCAACGCATCCGTAACCAGCTTTATCCGCGCCCCCGTAACCGAGCTACAGGAAGTAAAGAGTCCCACCAACTTCGACGAGAAGCCTCGCGGCAGCGGCCTGCAGAAGGCGCTCGGCAGCCTGCTAACTTGCCAGTTCTGCCTCGGAATGTGGGTAACGGCATTCCTAAGCTACGGGCTCGTACTCCTGCCCCGCACGACACGCTTCGTGGCCGGGATGTTCTCGATCCTCACGGTCTCAGACTTCCTGCACCAGGCCTACAAGCGTGCCATAAACAAAGCGAGTTAGCTAAGTTTCGACTACGCTTTCCCTTCCGCCTCGTACTCTTTGAGGAAGCCCTCGAAGAGGCGCATGTGGCCTTGTTCGTCGTGGAGGATCTCGATCACCATGTCTTGGGTAACGTGGTCTATGCCGTCGGTCTCTTCAACTAGGCGGGTGTAGTGCTCGATAGCGCCACGCTCGGCTTCTATGACGCCTTTGATGACGTGAACTATGTCGATCTGGTCCTCCGGGGGAGCCAGAGAAGACTGGACGGCCTGAAAGTCCATCGAACCCGGCACGACCCCGTAGAGCTCTTTGATCCTCGCGGCGAACTGCTGAGCGTGCATTAGCTCTTCCTGGATATCCGGCACCAGGGCCTCTTTTACCTGCTCGGCCCGGATGCCATCCGGGTTGGTCGAGTTGGTAACGTAGTTCATCACCGTCTCAAGCTCCATAAAGTAAGCGGTCTTCAAGAGATCCACGATCCCCCGGCGCTGCTCGGCCATCTCCTCCGAGAGAATGCCTTCTCCAGCCCTGCTGGTATCCATAACCCGAACCTCCTGTAAATGCTTCTATTACGAGCTTATTGTACAGGCATCCGGTGCCCCGCGGGAGGCCCCCTGGAGGCTACCCGCCTGGCGGTTGCTCGGCCAATCGTTACATCGCCTTAACTTCTACGCAATCAGCCCTTAATACAATTGTTACCAAATACCGTGTAGTTTGTAACCGTTATGTTATGTGCAGTGGTTAAGGTTCTTTAAGAAGCCAAAAAGTCAGGAAAGGAGTCAGCGATGTTGAAGAGACTGATGGTTTTGGGAGGGATGTTGGCGATGCTTCTCGTTGTGGCCGCGCCGGCGATGGCCCAGGCGGACGAATATATGCATTCGGGTACCGGCTTACTTGGTGAACCTTATACCGAGGGGCAGGACCCGGAGCGGATCTATCCGCTCACCGACGAAGCGACTGGAACATCCTACGAGTTAGTTAGCGGCTTCGTGGCCCTCGAAGATTACGTTGGACAGCGGGTAACGTTCGAGGGGCAGCAGGTTCCCGGGTTGCCACCGGGGCCGGGCGAGCCCATACCGGTCAACGTCACCTCGCTGGAGCCGGTCAACGGTGGGCCGGCCGCGCCGGAGATCGTTACGGTAGGAGGCACGTTAGAGGCGGTGGCGGAGCCTTTGGCGGAAGGTCCCACGCACACTATCACGGAGGATAGCCCGGGCGATACGTACGGCCTCTTCAGCGATGCTCAAGGGGTAGACCTTTCGCAGTACGAAGGACAGAAAGTCACCATATACGGTATTTTTCAGACCGCCGGAGCCCCGATCTCCGACTTCGCCGACCCCACGGACATCTTGATCTACGTGACGGCCGTAGAGCCGGCGGCGCCGCTCCCTGTCGAGCCGACCACCGAAACCCCTGAGGATGTCGGAGGTGGGGGGACCACCGTGGTCGCTTCCCCGATAACCGGCGAGAACGTACTGCCGGACACCGGAGGGTTCTCAGCGGTTACGCTAGGTTTGGTCTCCGTCTCGTTATTCGGCGGCTTTGGCCTGCTGGCCTACGGTTACGTCCGGCAACGCTGAACGAGATTGACGGGCCGGATGCGTGGACTATACCTACGCATCCGGCTGGCCTACGCCCAGGGAGCAGCGGTTGCCGGAGAGCGGTGCGATCTCGCTGATCCTGAACTCGTTCACGAATTCCCGGAGGAGCGGGTCGTTGGCGCCGTCCAGGTAGAGCTGGTTCCTCCAGGAAGTCGCCACTACCGGGGCCGGCAAATCGGGATACGGACTGACTATCACGTACTTCTCGTCGCCGTAGGGGCGCAGGGCGTCTATCTGATTCTGAGGCAAGCCAGGACGGTAGGTGATCCAGACGACGCCGTGATCCATGCTGTGCACGGCGGCCTCTTTCTGAATAGGCTCCGAGTAGAACCCGCAATTCTGCCACATCGAGGAGTGGTCCCCGTTGGTAGGCGGATTTCGGGCATACTGGATGTCACCCTCCACGAGGTTGCTAGTATTCGCCGGATACGTCTTTACGCCCTCGGGCGGATTCTCCGGCAGCGGCTGCGGTTCATCCGGCTCCTTACCGTCAGCCGGCGTCATGTTCGTAATTTCCTCCGGCCCAACTTTGGCGTTCGGGTTGTACGCATTCTCCTCGGCCGTGGTTCCTCCCGTAGTAGTTGCGGTAGTCCCGCCGGAAGACTCGCCACCGGCCATCGTGGTGGCCGTCGAAGTAGCATTTTCCGTATCTTCGTTAGTCGCACCCGGTTGGCCCTCTCCGCCGCAGGCCGCCGACAGAAAGACTACCGAGACTAGCGGTCCGAGTATTAGTATAAAACGCTTGCCAAACAAATTCTTCGCCTCCTTCGGCATGACTTCTGAAAGGTTACTACGGTTCCAGCGGCCGCATGGATGCACGCTTTCACAGTCAATGGCGCCGTGAGTTGCAGGCCCCAGCGCCCCGGCGAGTCCACCCAAACGGCCTGTGAATACGCCTAGAATACCGTGAGATGGCCTTGCGGGATACTTCCGTAGGGCGTAGCTTGTATGGTGATGAACTTGGTACACGACTGCAAGGGTCCTCATGAGTGAATTCAGCGGGACGTTCCAGGCATCCTTGGAAGAGGGCGGCAAACGTCGCACAACCACGGGCAAGGTCCTTCGCGGATGAGGCGGATCTTCTCGAACCTGAGGGTGTACGACCGGATCGGTGGTCTCTACGACGCTACCCTTGGTTTCTGGTCCCGCCAGGTCCGTAGGGAGGCCGCTGAGGTCCTGGACCTTCGAGAGGACGAGCGACTCCTGATCGTCGGGGTCGGCACCGGCATGGAGCTAGAGTATCTACCCTCCCGGATACGGGGCGCCGGGGTTGACCTAAGCGACGGCATGTTAGAGAGATCCCGCAGGCGGCGCGCGGAGCTTGGGATGAAAAGTTTGGATCTCCGGTTGATGGATGCGCGGACGCTAGACTTCCCGGACGCCAGCTTCGAGGTGGTCTATCTGCCGCTCATTGTTACGGTAGTAGAGGACGGAGCCCAGGTTCTCACCGAGGCAGCGCGGGTTACAGTGCCCGGCGGTCGAATCATAATCGCAGACAGGTTTTGGCCGGAGGGCCGTCCCCGCCCCTCCGTCGCACGCGCCGCCAGTTGGGTGCTCGGGCACTTCGCCATGCGCTTCGACCACCGCTTTCCAGAGATACACGCCGGCGCGCCTTTCCTGGAGATCAAAGACTACAAAAGGACCGGTCCCGGCACCTTCTTCCACCTCATTACACTCCACAAGCCACGCTAA
>PPFU01001403.1_pt1 | contig 13600 bp, 10 predicted proteins | sample 1535991 | NCBI WGS metagenome assembly PPFU01 (sample SAMN04901290, study PRJNA319586) | Hypolithon metagenome, whole genome shotgun sequencing project. | isolation source: Antarctic Hypolithon | place: Antarctica: Miers Valley | collected 2014
GCCCCCCCCCCCCCGCCGCGACGGTGGCGGGGTCATGTAATTCAAACAGGCCGGAGATGCGGCCCTGATCCGCCCCGGGCCGGAGCATGTCCGTCACCTGCTTCAGGCCCAGCAGCCCCTCAAACGCGCCCAGGATGAGCGACTTGCCCGCGCCGGTCTGCCCGGTGAAGGCGTTGAGCCCCTGGCCGAGCTCGACGGTGGCGTCCTCGATGACGGCGAGGTTCTGGATGTGCAGTTCGCGGAGCATGGGGGGCGGAAGTGGCCAAGGGGCCAACGGGCCAACGAGCTAAGGGGCCAAGTGAAGCAGGAAGAGAAGAAGATAGGCGGGGAGGCTTGCGTGGTCGATATTCGGCGGGAGCATTTGTCGGCGAGCAATGCTCCAAATGGGGTGTTCCCTATGAGAATCTCGCTCTTTCTACAACGCCATTGTCAGCGTCTTCAAGACCCAACACCTCCTCTCGTTCCATGGATCGTGATGGCGGCCCCTTGGCCCCTTGCTTGGCCCCCTTACTTCGACCCCCATCTTCAGCCCCTCGCATCCACCTCCCGCGGCACCACATCGCAGGTCTGCTGGTACCAGTCGAGCATGCGGTGCTCCAGTTGCATCTTGATCTCCGCCAGCGCGGGGTCGTGAAGTCGGTTGTGCTGCTCGTGGGGGTCGTGGTGAAGGTCGTAAAGCTCATCCATTTCATAGAGCCGACGAACGTATTTATGTGTGTGGGTGCGGCACATCGCGGCCTTGCCATGGTAGGGTCGGGCGTCCGCGGTTTGATGGAACACGCGGGGGTAGTAGAGGCCTTGGGGCGTGGGGGCCGAGGAGACGGCTCCATCCATCGCCTGCGTCTCGCCCCGCCGACGGCCTCCCTCGCAGAAGACCGCATCGCGGTGCTCATCCGTCTCGCCCGCGAGCACGGGCATCAGCGATCGGCCAAAGTGGTCGTAACCCGGGTCGATCCCCGCGAGGTCGTAGGCAGTGGCTGTGAAGTCAATCAGCTCGACCAGGGCATCGCACACGCGGGGCTGGCAGGGCGTGCCCTTGGGGGGCTTGATGAGCAGGGGGACGTTGGTGAGGGGATCCTCGAAGGTGTTTTGCGTTTTCTCAACCAGGCCGAAGTCGCCGGTGAAATCGCCGTGATCGGAGAAGAAAAAGACCGCGGCGTCATCATACCTATTCGCGTCGCGGAGCGCCTGCATGACCATGCCGAACTGTTGATCGACCCTCATGCACATGCCATAGTAGACAGCGCGGAGCTCATCCCAGCGATCCTCGGTCCAGCCCTGCATCCCCTGCATTTCATAGATTCCGCCGAGGATCATCGGCTTGCCCGAGGCCTCCCATTGCGAGGCGGTGGTGCCCGGGGCGGGGGTGCGGGGCGGGAGCTTGGAGCGGTCAATGGCGGAGAAGTAAGGTTCCTCAACGCCGTAGGGCGGGTGGGGGTACGTGATGGGAAGGTAGACACAGAGCGGCTGATCGCCGGTGTGTTGCCGGATTTTGTCGCATGCGCCGAGGACCTGGCCCCAGTCGTTGTCGCCGTAGGGCTTAGCGGACCCGTCGGGTTTGAGCAGGCCGCGGTAGAAGGAGTAGTAATTGTCGCCCGCGGGGGGTGGTTCGCCCCGCCAGTGGGTGGTGGCGTGGAGGTTCTCGCCATGGGTGCGGCCGTGTCGCCTCAGCGCCTCGCGGGCGTTGTGGCGCTCATCGGCGAAGGCGTCGTAGCCGTGCTGCCCCGGCACGAGGTCGTTCTTGCCGCCCCACCAGACGTGGTAGCCGCCGTCCTTGAGTTCCTTGAGTAGCATATGTTCGCCGCGGTCGATGTGGAGCATGTGCTGCATGGTGCGGTGGCCGCGGACGTGGGGGTACCAGCCACTCATGAAGCTGCACCGGCTGGGGGTGCAGACGGGGTTCTGGCAGAAGGCGTTGCGGAACGAGACGAAGTCGCCGGTGTCGGGGTCGCAGGCGGCGTCGAGGTGAGGGGTGACGGCGGCGGGGTTTCCGAGGTGCCCGATGGCGTCAGCCCGCCACTGGTCGGGGTTGAAGATCACGATGTGGGGCCGTGCGGGCATGGGGGGACGATAGCGGGGGGACGGGGCCGTGGCGATGCGACGGGGGTAGGACGTGCCGCGAGGTATCGCGGGTGTGTTGTTCAGCCGGGGGAGGCGGGTGTGCATATGATTCGCGGTTGACCGATGATGGTGGGACCAAGCCGCGAATCGTGCAGCGGCGGGATGATCTTTTCTTGACGCAGCCGCTCATGTCGAACCCTCCTTCCGCAGCCTCGTCGCAACCGCCCCACGCAGCCTCGCGGTCGAGCGGTGTCCAATCGTCGGTAGAGGATCGTTGGGCGGGTGTGGACCTGCCGAGCGCGACGAATCTGGAGTATGTCGAGTCGCTGTATCAGGCATATGCCGCCGATCCCGCATCGGTGGACGAGGCGTGGCGGCGGTACTTCGCGTCCTGGAACACCAACGGGCACAGCCCGGGCAACAGGTCGGACAATGGGTCGGACAACAGGTCGGACAACAGGTCGGACAATGGGTCGGGCAACGGGCATCACCGCCCGGCCCGTCGCGCATCGGGCGATGTCTCGGGGGGCACGCTCCGCATGGGGCCATCGTTCAGGCCCCGCGGCCTGTTCGATGCGTCGGGATCGGCCCATTTGCCCGCCACACGCGAGCCCAACGCTTCGCCCTTCCCCGGCGACCGCGGGCCGATGCCCGGTGCGGTTCTCGCGTCCTTGCCCGATGACGGGTCGCTGCAGCACCGCGTGGACCAGCTCATCCGCAACTTCCGCGTCCGCGGGCACATCATCGCCCAGGTGGACCCGCTGGGGAAACAAAACCCCCGGCCGCCGGAGCTGGACCCCGCCTACTACGGCTTTACGGAGAGGGACCTGGATCGGCCGTTCTACACCTCCACCATGGACGGCGGGGCGATGCGAACGCTGCGGCAGATCCTCGAACAAATGCGGGAAACCTACTGCCGCGACATCGGCGTGCAGTTCATGCATATCGACAATTTGGAGGTCAGGCAATGGCTCCAGGACCGCATGGAGCATGACCGCAACCTCACGCAGCTCACCCGCAAGGAGCAGGTTCGCATCCTCACGCGGCTGACCGACGCGGTGATCTTCGAGGAGTTCATCCAGCGGAAATTCATCGGGGCCAAGAGCTTCTCGCTCGAGGGGGCGGAGTCGCTGATCCCTCTGATGGACATGGCCTTCGAACGAGCAGGGGAGCAGGGCGTCCGCGAGGTGGTCATCGGCATGGCGCACCGCGGGCGGCTCAACGTGCTCGCCAACATCCTGGGCAAGAGCCCGCAGCGGATCTTCCGCGAGTTCGAGGACCTGGACCCCAAGCTTTACCTGGGCGGGGGCGATGTGAAATATCACCTGGGCTTCTCCGGCGACTGGAGGACCCGCACGGGCAAGAACATCCACCTGTCGCTGTGTTTCAACCCGTCGCACCTGGAGTTCGTCAACCCCGTCGCCCTAGGCAGGATGCGGGCCAAGCAGGACCGCTGCACCGCCACCACCCGCGGCGAGCGTGGGATCTGCATGCTCATCCACGGCGACGCCGCCTTCGCCGGCGAAGGGATCGTTCAGGAGACGCTCAACCTCTCGAACCTTGAGGGCTACACCGTCGGCGGCACGGTGCACATCATCGTCAACAACCAGATCGGCTTCACCACGCCGCCCCGAGAGGGCCGATCCACCCGCTACGCCACCGATGTCGCGCGGATGCTTCAGAGCCCGATCTTCCACGTCAACGGCGAGCAGCCCGAGTCGGTGGCGCAGGTGGTCCGCCTCGCGATGGACTTCCGCCTCAAGTTCAAGCGGGATGTGTTCATCGATATGTACTGCTACCGCAGGCGGGGGCACAACGAAGGCGATGAGCCCAGCTATACCCAGCCCCGTATGTACCGCGCCATCGCCGAGCGGGAAAACACGCGGGACTGGTACCTCGAGCACCTTAAGAACGTCGGCGGCGTCAGCGAGGACGACGCCGGGCGAATCGTGGACCGTCGCAAGAAGCTGCTCGAGCGCGAGCTCTCCGCCGCCCGCAGCGAGCATTATGTCACCCGCCCCGCGACCCTCGGCGGGCCGTGGGCGAGCTACCTCGGCGGGAGCGAGGAGCAGGTCGACGAGCCCGAGACGGGCATCGCCGACCGCGACCGCCTCGCCCACCTGCTCGAGGTGCAGACCCGTCTGCCCGAGGACTTTCACCTCCACCCCAAGCTCAAGCGGCAGATCGGCTTCAAGCAGGAGATGGCCCGCGGCGAACGCCCCCTCGACTGGGCCGCCGCCGAATCGCTCTCGCTCGCCTCCATCGCGACCGACGGCCACCGCATCCGCTTCTCCGGGCAAGATGCGCAGCGGGGCACGTTCTCCCAGCGTCACGCCCTGCTCCACGACGCCAACGACGGCCACGAGCACATGCCCCTCCAGCACGTCGCACCTGACCAGGCACCCGTCGAAATCATCAACTCCCCCCTCTCCGAGGCAGCGGTGCTCGGCTTCGACTACGGCTACTCGCTTGACTGCCCCGAAGGCCTCATCCTATGGGAGGCGCAGTTCGGCGACTTCGTCAACGTCGCCCAGCCCATTATCGACCAATTCATCACCTCGGCGGAAGATAAGTGGAATCGGCTCTCGGGCCTGGTCATGCTACTCCCCCACGGCTTCGAGGGGCAGGGACCCGAGCACTCGTCCGCGCGGCTTGAACGGTTTCTCAATCAAGCGGCCGAGGACAATATCCAGGTTTGCCAGCCTTCTACTCCCGCACAATACTTTCACCTGCTGCGACGACAGGTCATCCGCCGCTGGCGGAAGCCGCTGGTCGTGATGACGCCCAAGAGCCTGCTGCGTCACCCCAAGTGTGTTTCGCCGCTCGATGCGTTCGAGAAGGGAAGATATGAACGCGTGATTGCCGACGCGAGTGTCGACGATCCGCACGATGTCAGCCGCGTGCTGCTCTGCTCCGGTAAGGCGTACTACGAAGTTCTGGAGCGGCGAGAGAAGCTCGGCCGTGAGGATGTGGCGATCGTACGTCTGGAACAGTATTTTCCTTTCCCGCTCAACCCGCTCAAGTCGGTGCTCGCAAGGTACAAAGATGACACACCGGTGTTCTGGGTGCAGGAGGAGCCATCCAACATGGGGGCGTGGCCCTACCTTCATGGGCTGTTCTGCGACCGCCTCTTCGACCGTCTCCCACTCCACGGCCTGTCCCGCGCCGCCTCCGCGAGCCCCGCCACCGGCAGCAAAGGCGCCCACCACATCGAACAGGAACAACTCCTCGCCCAGGCGTTCGGCGACGGCTGATCCCCAGTTGAAGCCGTTAGGAGCCCCCCACGAAGTGAGCGGTTGTATTAGTAGTCACCGAAACGCGCTTGCTGCGTGCGCGGCTCTTATTAGCAGTACGCTCCGCTCGCCTTCAGGCGAGACGTGGCGTACGCGGCAAGTGACAGTCACCCACGCGGAGGGCGTGCTCAGGCTCCGCGGGTTCAGGGGGCGATACCGGGTATCGGCGGCGGCGTCGTCTCCAACCGCCGCGGCCACGGAGCTGATGCTGATCCGGGGGAGCGGCGAGCAGATAGAACTCGTGCTGCCGCACGGATGCGGAACCCGGCACAGGATCGTCCCGGCCTATCATCCGAAGAGGACCTTCGACGACTTCCCGCCCGCCGCCCAACGCAAGAGGTGCCCGATGACCCTGCTCACGCCAACCCGTCCCGCCCTTTAGAAGCACCAGCGAGGCCGCCCGGAGGACCCCCTCCCCCTCCCGCTCCAGGCGGGCGACCGCATGAACCTCGCGAAGTTCGAGCGGCGATGGGATGCGATGCCGGACCTAGACCATGCTCAACTCATCAATGGAGTTGTCTACATGGCTTCACCCGCTCGCATCGATCACCACGGCCAGACCCACGCCGATCTCATGTCTTGGGCCGGTTTCTACCGCGCCCTCACCCTGGGCGTGCGAACCGCTGACAACGCCTCGGACCGACTCGACCAGAAAAACATGCCCCAGCCCGCCGTGCTGCTGCGGCTGCCGCGGGAGGCGGGCGGCACATCGCGTATCGCCGATGATGTCATCCTCGTGGGCCCGCCCAAATTTTGCGGGGAGGTGGCCGCCTCGTTGCAGAGCTACGACCTGCACGACAAGCTCGAGGTCTACCGCCTCCACGGCGTCAAGGAGTACCTGGTCTTGAGGGTACTTCAGCACGGCTTCGACTGGTTCGCCCTCGATGGCGAGCGATATGTACAAATGGACCCCGACCCGCACGGCGTATACCAAAGCCGCGTCTTCCCCGGCCTGAACCTTGACACAGCGGCGATGCTGCGGGGGGACTTGGCAGCGGTTTTCGACGCGGTGCGGGCGGGTGGCGACACGCCGGAGCAGGAGGAGCTCGTGCACCGACTGGCCGCGTTGGTGCAAGCAAAAGGGGGGAGGAGCCGCGGCGGTTCCTACAGCGACCTGAGCCACGCCCACTGCTTCGACACGCCCTCTTCCAGACTCGTCATGGGCGCGTACCCTAGCTCGTCTCTCGCCCGGCTCACGTCGGCGAACGTACGGTCCACATCCCCCACCTGCATCGGCAACTGCTCGATTTTCGGGGTGCGGCCGACCACTCGACCGACGGTAGCGATCAGTTCGCTCAGGCTCGTAGGAGCCGAATTGCCCAAATTGTAGATGCGATACCCACTGACGGGTGCGTTCAAAGAACAGGCGTCCATCGCAGCCACGACGCCGCTGACGATATCATCGACATATGTATAGTCGCGGCTGGTCGAGCCGTCACCGAACATAGGAATGATGTCGCCCCCCGCGACGAGGCGGAGAAACTTAGAGATCGCGAGGTCCGGCCGCTGTCTAGGCCCGAACACCGTGAAAAACCGCAGCGCCACGACCGGCAGCCCGTGCACATGGGCATAGGTGTGGCAGAGCAGCTCGCCCGCCTTCTTGGTAGCGGCGTAAGGGCTGATCGGGTGGTCGACGCGGTCGTCTTCGTGGAAGGGCACCCGCTTGTTGTTGCCGTAGACGCTTGAGGAACTGGCGAAAACGAAGCGACTCACGCCGTGCTCAACCGCGGCGTCCAACAAATTGACCGTGCCGTCCACATTGACCGACGTGTACGTCGCCGGGTTCTCGATCGACGGCCGAACGCCCGCCATCGCGGCCAGATGGATCACGGCCGTCGGGCGATGTTCTGCGAACGCGTGCATGACCGCATTGCGTTCGCGGATGTCCGCCTCGACGAGCTTGAAGCGGCCGCTCTCCAACGCGGCGAGAAGGTTTCGCCGCTTGGTGGCGGGTTCGTAAAAGTCGTTGAGATTGTCCACGCCCACCACACCGGCCCCCTCCGCGAGCAGGCGGTCCACCAGCGTCGAGCCGATGAATCCGGCGGCACCGGTGATCAGAATCTGGGGTGGCCGGGGTTCGATGAGAGTGCTTCCACGGGTAACGGGGCGGGTCGCGACGCAGGATAAACAATCCACGCCGTTTCGCCTATCGGCTCGCCGTAGATTCGACGTTACACCGCCCGCCCCCGGGCCGCCACCGCGTCCACGCCCGACGCCGCGTCCTCTACCATCCGCCCATGCCCATGCCCATGCCCATGCCCATGCCCATGCCCACCGCCACCGGGCCCACGGACATCGCCCGCATCACCGCCTGTCGGCTCTACTTCCTCCCGGTCCGAACCCGCGTCCCGCTCAAGTTCGGCATCGAGACCCTCACCAGCGTCACCTGCGCCCGCGTCGCGCTCGAGGTGGAGAACGCAGCCGGTGACCCCGCCACCGGCTGGGGCGAGACGCCGCTGAGCGTGCAGTGGGTCTGGCCCTCTCCCCTGCCCTACTCGGATCGGCACGAGGCGCTCAAGGCGATGTGCCACGAGCTCACCCGTGCCTGGGCGGGGTACGACCACACCGGGCACGCGATCGAGATCGGCCACGCCTTTATCGAGAACCGCCTCGACGCCGTGCAAGCCGCCGCCAACGCCGACGCAGGCGACGCGGGCGAACCCATCCCCCAGCTCGCCGCCCTCGTGTGCAACTCCGCCTTCGACCTCGCCCTCCACGACGCCTATGGCCGACTCAACCAAAAACCGGTCTATCAGACGTATGACGCCGATCATATGAATCACGACCTGTCGCACTACCTTCAGGCGGCGAAGGGCGTGGACGTTACCTTTAGAGGTACATACCCCGCCGACTTCCTCTCTGACCCGCCAGGCAAGCTCCCCGCGTGGCACCTCGTCGGCGGCCTCGACCCCGTCGAGCCCTCCGACCTCACCGGCGACGAACCCGACGACGCCCACCCCGTGTTGCTAAGCGACTGGATCGACCGCGACGGCCTCACCTGCCTCAAGATCAAGCTCCGCGGGAACGACGCCGAATGGGATTATCAACGTATCCTCTCCGTCGGCCGACTCGCCCTCGACAAGAGCGTCGACTACCTCACCACGGACTTCAATTGCACCGTCCAGGGCCCGGGATATGTCAATCATATTCTGGACCGCCTCCGCGATGCGGCGCCCCGCATTTACGGCTCGATCCTCTACGTCGAACAACCCTTCCCCTACGACCTCGAGCACCACCGCATCGACGTCCACAGCGTCTCCGCACGCAAGCCACTTTTTATGGACGAGTCCGCCCATGACTGGAAGCTCGTCCGCCTCGGCCGCTCGCTGGGCTGGACCGGCGTCGCCCTCAAGACCTGTAAGACCCAGACCGGTGCCCTGCTCTCGCTCTGCTGGGCCAGGGCCCATGGCATGTCGCTCATGGTCCAGGACCTCACCAACCCGATGCTCGCCATGATCCCCCACGCCCTCCTGGCGGCCCACGCTGCCACGATCCGCGGCGTCGAGACCAACGCGATGCAGTTCTACCCAGAGGCGAGCAACCCCGAAGCCGCCGTCCACCCCGGCCTCTACCAACGCCGCGGCGGCATGATCGACTTGTCCACCCTGAGCGGCCCCGGCTTCGGCTACCGCCTCGACGAGATCCACCGCGACCTCCCCGAACCGGCAGCCACCGCCTGAGCAAGAGGAGCCACAGATGCACACAGATCGATCCGGATGAAACCGATCCTCAACGATCGGCCCCGCGCACACCCATCGACGCGGAAGGAATCTTCGCTACGCCCCCTCCGTCCCCCTCTAATCCTCCGCCATCTGATCGGATCCGTGTGCATCCGTGGCCTCTGTTCGTCCGCACCCCCGCGTGAGAACTACCTATGCGCCACCGCATCGCCCTCATCGGCATCGGCAACGCCGCCAAGCCCCACCTCGCCGCCATCGCCGACCTCGACGACGCCACCCTCGTCGGCGGCAGCTGCCGCGGGGAGGAGAAGGGCCGCTCGTTGGAGGGGGAGTGGGCCGCGGGGTGGTATCCGGATTATGTTCACATGCTCGATGACACGGAGCCGACGGTGGCGATTGTATGTACGTCCAGCGGTGCCCACGCCGGGCCGATGCGGGCGTGTTGCGAGCGGGGCATCCACGTCCTGTGCGAGAAGCCGCTGGAGATCACGACGCCGCGGATCCACGCCATGTCGCGTAAGGCCGAGGCGGCGGGGGTGCTGCTGGGGGGGGTTTTTCAGCAGCGGTACAACCCGGCGGTAAGGGCCGTGAGGGACGCGGCCGCCGCCGGTCGGTTCGGGCCTCTGGCGATCGCATCGGCGGTGGTGCCGTGGTGGCGGGAGGATGCGTACTACGGCGGGGATCGTTGGCAGGGCACGGCGGAACTCGACGGGGGCGGGGCTTTGCTGAATCAGGCGATCCACGCCGTCGACATGCTGCAGTGGATCGCCCACGCCGCCGACCCGAGGCTCGCCCCCGACGAGAACGCGGTCGAGGAGCGTCTTCGCCTTCACCGCCCGTCGGGGTCACGATGAGGCGCTGATCGAGGTCGAGGACGCCGCCGTCGCCGTGCTCCGCTTCCGCGACGGCGGGCTGGGGCAGGTGCTCGCCACGACCGCTCTCCTCCCCGGCTCCCTGCGGCGGCTAATGATCGGCGGGCGGGACGGTACGGCAGAGGTGGCCGAGGACGACCTGACTCAGTTCGACTTCCGTGAGCCGCGAGACGGGGATGAGCGAACCCTCCCCGCCCTCGCCGACGGGGGCGGGGAAAAGGGCGGCGCGAGCGACCCGATGGCCTTTGGCCACGCCAACCACCTCGCGATGCTACGCGACTTCCTCCACACCATCGCCCGCGGCTCGCCCGCCCCGATCCCGCCCACCGAGGCCCGCAAAGCCGTCGCCATCATCCAAGCCTGCTACCGCTCCGCCCACACCCGCCAAGCCGAGCCCGTCGCCTGACCGCATGAGAAGCATGGCCACCGATGAACACCGTTGGAAACAGATCCATCCAACACCGCATCCTCAGCGAGCCGCCTACATTCCTCCCACCGAAGTCTCGCCTAACTCGGAGAACGAATGTATTAACGTGTAATAGGTTCATGATCTGCGAAACCTAGTACCTCTTCAACATCAATGTGTTCCCCGCCTTATCGGTGTCCATCGCTGTTCATCGCTGTTCATCGGTGGTCGATCCCTTCGACCGCCCGCAGCTACACTCCCCCCCATGCTCGAACCGTCCCCCGCCAACCTCGTCCGCATCCCGCCCGATACCACCTTCACCCACCCCCTCGCCCTGGGCTGCTGGGCCTTCGGCGGCAACGCGTGGGGCGGGCAGGACGACGCCGACTCCCTCGCCGCCCTGACCGCCGCATTCGACGGCGGCCTCAACCACTTCGACACCGCCACCGCCTACGGCAACGGCCGCTCCGAGTCACTCGTCGGCGACTTCCTCTCCCATGACAACCGCCGCGACGACGCCTTCCTCGCCTCCAAATTTAATATCAAAGACACCCTCGCCAACGCCGAACAAGCCGTCGACGAGTCCCTCCAACGCCTCCAGACCGATACCATCGACCTGTACTACATCCACTGGCCCAAGTCCGACACCGACCTCCGCCCCTGGATGCAGTCCCTCGAAACCTGCCGCGCCAAGGGCAAGATCAAGTGCATCGGCGTCAGCAACTTCAGCGTCGCCCAGATGGAACAGGTCTCCCAGGTCGGCCGCATCGACGCCGCCCAGTTTTGCTACAACCTCTTCTGGCGTCACCCCGAACACGATGTCATCCCCTACTGCCGCAGGCACGACATCGCCATCGCCACCTACAGCTCGATCGCCCAAGGCATCCTCACCGGCAAGTTCGGCCCATCCCCCTCCTTCCCCGAAGGCGACAACCGCTCCAAAGGGGTTCTCTTCGAAGAGGATGTCTACCCCCAACTATATTGTACCGTCGAGAAGATGAAACCCATCGCCGAAGAGTCGGGACAACCCCTCACCCACCTGGCGATCCAATGGGTGGCGAACCAACCCGGCATCACCAGCGTCATCGTCGGGTCACGCAACGCCGACCAGGCCCGCCGCAACGCCCAGGCCATGGAAGAGCCGGTGACCGATGATATTCTCAATAAACTCACCGCCCTGAGCGACGCCGCCACCCCCCACATCCCCAACACCGGCAACATCTTCCGCCACTACCCCTGAGACCCTTTGACCGGACCATCCGATCGGCCGGATCGACGGGATGGGAAGCATGAACGTTGAACAAGGCACCGGGTGGCTGCAAGGTCGAAGCCGCCGCCCAATCCGTGCCCGGCACCCTCAACGCTCACCCCAACAGCACCCTCGCCGACCTGTCCGACCCCCTGACCATGCCCCCCGCCCCCGCCCCCGCCCCCGCCAAAGCCCACGCCACCCTCGACCGCACCCCCCCCCGGCCCCCGGAGACTCGACCGCCTCGACCGCCCCACCACCCCACCGCCCAACCCTTCCACGGCGAACGCCACCACTTCGAACACCTCTTCACCCTCTACGAATCCCTCACCGCCCCCCTCACCGCCCAATCCAAGAGCAAGTAGAAGCGAAAGCAAAAACAAACCCGGTAGGATGGGGTGAGTCCTCGAACCCCACCGCCCACACGGCGACTTCACCCTCAATCGATGGGGTTCGTCGACTCACCGCACCCTACTCGCTAAAGCGATGCAGACGACACGACCCGCCGACGTAAGCGAGTTCAGGTATGGAGTACATGAGGATCGAAGAGCTGACGGAAGGAGACTTTGACAGCATTATCACGAATGCCGGTGGAAGTCGCTTCTCCGACGATCACAGCCGAGAGCTTGTCAAGAATACTGATTATGTACTCGGAACCTCAATCATAGAATTGAAACTCATAGACGAAGAAGGGCTCGAAAAGGACGAACGCCAACGGAAGCTCGCTGACGTCTTCCGATCTAATTTTCCCGATCGACCCGTGATCGCACTCCGCCCCGACCTGCTCGATTATGAGGGCCAACGAGCGTACTACAAAGCGATGGTACGGCCAATCAAAACTCATGTCGAAAAAGCGAATAAACAGCTAAAGAAAAGCGCAGAAGTCATGGGAGGCAATCCGTGCCGCGTTCTGATGCTGGTTAACAACGGCTACTCGTCGCTATCGCATCAAGAGTTTATGCAGCTAGCAACTCGTCGTGCCTGCAACGATACGCACAACATCGATGCGGTGGTCATTGCGGGCCACTACTATTGCAGCGATACGTTTGATAGCTATTTCTTCCCGATCATCGATATCTTTCCTATTCGAATCGATCGTCCATTCACGGACTACGAAAAACTACACCGCGAGTGGAACATTTTCTCCGAGAAGCATTTGACAAGTAATCTAATCTTCGGCGAGCAAACTCATAAAGAACAACGGTGTCCGGTGCAAGAACTGACTTACGATCTAGACGGCGTAACGTATGTTAAACCGGCACCGCCGATGGGAGGGTTGTCGACATTCTTCGAAAACGGACCCCCAAGACAGAACTCATCGAATATCACCACCTGCCCCCCTGTGGCACAAACCTATCCTGATCTGGACGCGACCACATGGCAGCGGTTCAAAAATCTTCTCCCAACTGAACCATTCTTCCGGAACACCCATATTGACTGGGTACACCACCGCAAATCCTTGGAGAAACATGGGGGGCAAATATTGAAACCATTTGTACCGGTGACTGTCACATTCGATGGCTGTTCCCAATGGTGCGAGCGCAATAACCGTATAGTCGACACCCAAGCTCTTTGCGATTATGCCAACAGCATTTTCACGTCTGAAGTAAGAACGGTGCTTGACCATGCTCAAAAATACGGGGATTTGCCAATCCTTATCCCTCGGTACATCCTGCTAGTGACCGAGGTAATTGGTCGAGACAAAGCGAACGACCTATCGTCTATCTATTTAGTCAGCATTGACATGGCAGGCGAAAGCAGCCGTCCCCTATTGCGGAATCATCGCGTCTTTTTTGAGCATGGACTCGCAGTTGCCTCCGCATATGCCGTAAAACACGGCGTTGACATTGTACGGTATAGGACGGACAACACCAACTCATGAATCTGGTGCGAAAACGACGGGTGGCTGGGGCGGAGTCTTCGATGGCCCGGCTCGGGGGTTGCCGTGACGGGCTGGGGCTTCGCGGACTCGGGCCCAGTCACCCGTTGTTCAGGGTGCGACACCGGCTTGGGCCGCGTCTGGGGCGGGGGCGGTTGGG
>PPFU01010789.1_pt1 | contig 13556 bp, 12 predicted proteins | sample 1535991 | NCBI WGS metagenome assembly PPFU01 (sample SAMN04901290, study PRJNA319586) | Hypolithon metagenome, whole genome shotgun sequencing project. | isolation source: Antarctic Hypolithon | place: Antarctica: Miers Valley | collected 2014
ACTTGCTTACGAAATGAAATTGCAGGCTCGCGGCGACCGGCAGGAAACACTCGACGCCCTCCTGGAACGCAAGCGCCTGGTCGCCGCCGCCCGCGCCGCGGGCATCGACCAGGACCCCGCCGCACGCCGCGCCATGGACGGCATTCTCATGACCCGCCTGCTCGAACGCGACCTACAGCCAAAGCTCGACGCCGTGCAGGTCGGCGACGTGGAAGTGCGTGAGTATTACGATTCGCACCAAAAAGAGTTCACCCAACCCGCCCACCTATCCCTCGCCATGCTCTTCCGCGCCTCCCGCGAGGAAGACACCGCCCGCCGCGACGCCCATCGGACCGCGCTCGAAGCCGCCCGCAACGAGGCCGCCAGCCTCCCGGCAGCCGAGGGCTTCGGCGCTCTCGCCATCAGCAATTCCGAGGATCAAAGTTCGCGCTACCGGGGCGGGAATATCGGATCCTTCACCGCACAAGACGACTACGCAGAGCCATTCCCCGCCTTGCGGGACGCCGCCGCCGACCTGGCGCCAGGAGATCTGACATCCGTGCTGGCTTTCCCGGAAGGACTCTACGTCGTCCGCGTCGTCCGTCGCGAGGTAGCTCAGGTGCGGCCTTTCGAGTCCGTGCGCGACGCCATCCACCGCCGTCTCCTGGGCGAGTACGAGCAAGCGCTCCGCAAAGATTTTCAGGAAAAACTCCGCCAGAAATATCCGGCCCATCTTCACTAGATTCGGGGAAAGCCATTCTCTGGCGGCGGTTGAAGTGCTCCGCTCCTATGGCGCGGATTCGCGCACCACCTGCGCCGCTGGCTTGTCGTCGCGCAATCCGAGGAAAGCCGGGTGGCGCAGGCCGCCGTCGCCTGTCCATTCCGTAAAGCGCACCTCGCAGACCAGCGCCGGCTCGAGCCAGGTGCACGCGGCCATATCCGCCTTCGTGATTCCCTGTCCCCAGCGTCCGTGCCGCTTCGTCGGCAGATTGGAAAAAGGACACACCTCCTGCCGCAACGGCTGAAACTGCGCGTGCAGCGCCTTCAGCACTTTCGCGCTGAACCCCGTCCCGACCTTGGTAGCGAAGCGGAGTTCCCCCTTCTCGTGATAGGCCACGAGCAGAGCGCCGAACCATTTCCGCGAGCCCTGCGGCGGCGTGTAGCCGCCGATGACGAACTCCTGTTCGTTGAGACATTTCAGTTTGATCCACGCCCCGCTCCGCTTCCCGCTTTCATAGCGCGAATCCCGCCGCTTCCCGATCAATCCCTCGAGCCCCCGCTTGCGCACCTCCTCCAGCACGCGCTCGGGATCGCCTTCCAGATTGGAGGAAAACCGAATCGGCTCGCCTGCCTTCGCCACTAATTTTTCCAGCCTCCGCTTGCGCTCGTCTAACGGCAGCTCACGCAAATCCTCGCCGTCGATCTCCAGCAAATCGAAGACGTAATAGCAAAGCGGTGGCTGCTCCTCCGCCAGCTCGTATTGCTGAAGAAGTTGAAACGAAGGCCGACCCTCCTCGTCGAGCGCGACCACTTCGCCATCCAGGATCGCTCCCTCGCATTTCAACCCCGCGACCGCTTCCGCAATCTCCGCAAACTTCTTCGTGAAATCCTTCTCATTGCGCGAGAGCAGGCGCACCGACTTGCCGTCCTTCAGCGCCAGCGCCCGGTAGCCGTCAAATTTCAACTCATAGATCCACTCCCCCGAGCGAGGCGGCGCATCCGCCAGCTTCGCCATCATCGGCGCGACGAACTCCCGCCGCGGTTGCGAAGACCACTTGGCATCCCGCGCCTTCGCGATCTGCGACATCGTCCGCCCCGTCAGCGCCGATTCGTCATCCCGCTTTTTTGTCACGGGCCGCATGCTCGCGCCGCTCTTCAGCAGCAGCCACTGCGTCTCCTCGCCCCGGATGCGCACCAGCGTCCACTCGCCGCGCAGCTTCCCGCCTTCGACCGCGAAGTGCAGCTTCTCCTTTTTCAAATCCCGCCCCGGATCGCCCCCGAGCGGAGTCCACGTCCCCGTGTCCCACACCATCACCGTCCCGCCGCCATACTCGCCCTGCGGGATGATCCCCTCGAAGTCCGCATAATCGAGTGGATGATCCTCCACCATCACCGCCAGCCGTTTGTCGCCCTTTTTGTAAGGCGGCCCCTTCGGCACCGCCCACGACTTTAAGACCCCGTCCAGCTCGAGCCGCAAATCGTAATGCAGCCGGCTCGCATCGTGTTTCTGGATGACGAAGCGCCGTTCACCATCCGCCGGAGCCACCTTCCCGGCCGGCTCGCTCGTTTTCTTAAAGTCCCGTTTTGATCTGTATTTCGCGAGGCTCACTCACGCCGCCTTTTTCGCTTTCGACTTCTTTGCCGGGGCCTTTTTCCTCGCGCCGCTCTCATCGAGGCTCTTTTGCAGCACCGACACGAGATCGATTACGTTCGTCGGTTTCCGCCCAGCAACCGCCTTCCCCGCAGGCAGCGCCTTCCCGCCGCTCTCCACTTTTTCCTCGATCACCCCGAGCAGCGCCTCGCGGTAGTCGTCCTTGTATTTCTCCGGCTCCCAAGGCCCCGTCATGCTCTCGATCAACTGCTTCGCCATCGCGATCTCCTTTTTGCCGACCTCCTTCGATTCCGCGACTTTGAGTTCCCCCTCGTCGATGATTTCGTCGGCAAAGTGCATCAGCTCGAGGACAAGCCCTTTCCCCTGCGGCTTCACCGCCGCGAGATATTGCCGCGTCTTGATGACGACTTTCGCGATGCCGATCTTCCCCGTCTCCTTCAGAGCGTCGCGCAACAGCACGAACGCTTTGTCGCCGCCCTTTTCCGGCTCCATGTAGTACGGCTTGCTAAAGTAGATCGGGTTCACCTCCTCGAGTTCGACGAAATCAGTGATGTCCACCGTCTGCGTCGCCTCGATATCGACCCGCTTGAAATCCTCGTCCTTGAGCACGATGAACTTCCCTTTTTCATACTCGTAGCCCTTCACAATATCGCCCCACTGCACCTCCTTCCCATCCGCCTCCGCGACCCGCTTGTAGTTCACGGGGCTCATGTCGCTCCCGCGCAGCAGCTTGAATTTCACATCCTCCCGCCGCGTCGCCGGGTAAAGCCCGACCGGGATGTTCACGAGTCCGAAGCTGATGGCTCCTTTCCAAATCGCACGCATGTCATCCGACCTTACGCGCGCAGCCGCCCCGCTGGCCGTGCCTTGCCTGTTTGGGGTGCCTCAAGTCGGGCACTGTTGGTAAAGCGGTAGCGGGGACGTTCGGTCGCACAAGGCGAAGCGGTTTTATGCAAATGCGTCCGTCGCCAACCACTCCAGCCGATGCCGCCCCGGAGGCAGCTCGCGATTTTCCGAAGAAAAGAGGACGGCGACTGGCGAGTCGATCTCCGCCTGCCATGCGCCGGCCTCCCGCCGCATCGAGACGCTGGCACGGCCTTGCGCTGTGGGGATACTCCCCGCGAGATTTTCCAGACGATCCGGCTGGGGATCGAAAACGACGCGCTCCGCTCCGCATGCGCCGGGATCGGGTCGCAGCCCGAGCACGGCGGTCGCGAGCGAGACGACCGGCATGGCCGACCAGGCGTGGCAGTCGCTCCGCGGTGTCGGGCCGTCGGTCTCGGGCCAGGTGTCGAGATGATGCAGATCGAGGCAGCTCTCCCAGCGCGGCAGGGCATCGAGGATGAGCGCGGGCCGGCGGGCGAGGCGCGCGGCCTCGAACAGGTAATGGCGGTAGTAGAAGGTGCCGGGCTGAATGAGCGCGTCATCGGCCATGGAGCGCTCGAGGAGCGCGGAGGCCTCCGCGCCCGTGCCGAGGCCGGCGCGGATCGCCTCGCATTGCGCGTGGAGGCTGAAGCTCGCGCGGGCCGCTGTGTCCGCGAAGAGTCCCCGCCCGGCATCCCAGCAGGCGGCGCGCACCGCCGCCACGAGGTCATCGGCGCGCCCGCTCCAGCGCGGCGCGGTCTCGGGCTGTCCGAGATGCCGCTCGAGCGCCGCCATTTCCCGACAGGCGCTCGCGAGCATGAGCGCGATGATCGCGGAGCCGCCTGCGGCATCCTGCGGCGCGTTCCCGCGCTCAAAGCCGGGCGTCCAGTCGATGAACGGCGCGAATGGAATGCGCCCCGGCAAGCCATCGGGCCGCAGCCGGCGCAGAAACCACTCGAGCACGCCGCGGGCGGTCGGCAGGTAGCGGGTGAGCCCAGCGCCGCCGCGCCAGATGCGGCAGTCGTCGAGCATGCCGATCCAGACGAGGGCGAAGGTCGGCAGGATCTGCAGCTTCCTGGACGGCCAACGGCATTGCAGCATGCCGTCCGAGAGGCGCGAGGCGTGAAAGTCGTCGATGGCCTTGAGCGCGAGCCGGCCCTCGTCGTGGATCGCGTAGTGGTAGAGCGCCTGGAGCCGCGAGTCGCCGGGGAACTGGCACTGCTCGTAATGTGGGCAATCGAAAATCAACTCGTGCGCGCAGAGAGCGATGGTCCGGTCGCTCACCGCCTGCAGCCGCGCGATGTCCGCGAGGGCGGGGCCGGAGAAAGTCGCATGCACCGGGGCGGGGAGGGGGAACCCGGTCGCCTCGACCTCCACGCTCCGCAGCCGCAGCGGCACCTCCCCGGCGCGCACCTCGAGCGCGAGATAACGGAACGATCGGAACCACAGGAAATCGACTCGTCTCGCCGTGCCGTCGCAGATGATCCGGTCGCGATGGCCGCGATAGCGGACACCGCGCGTCTCGTCGCGCGGTGCTTTGTCGTGCCAGGTCCGTCGCGAGGGAGCCTCGGCGGTGATCAGTTCAATGCGCGCCCCACGGCCGCCCGCGAGATCGAGCGTGATCCAGCCATTCACCAGCGTGCCCGCATCGAGCACGACGCGCGTCTTTTTTCCTGCCGGGAAAAGCAGCTCGCCGCCCCGCAGCCATGCGTCTGCCGCCTCGGAAATCGCCGGGTCCGCCTGTGCCACGCGCGCCCAGGCGTGCGCCTCGGCGCGCATCTGGGGGAGGGGATCGGGCCGGAGCCGGCAGCCGAGCGGCACGTTGCCCCACGTGTCGGCCGGCTGCCGCGCGACGATCACGGCAGCAGTCCAATCCCCCTCCACTCGCCGCAGATCGACCGCCTCGCCGGGGCCCGCGACATCGTGCGGTCCCTTCCCCGGCCCCCAGGCGTGGCGCGTGAGCGGCCGCCGGCTTCGGTCGCGGCGGCAGCGCCAATGTGGGCCGGCGCGCCAATCGCCAAGTGCCGGGTGCTCCGGCGCGGCGAGCAGGAAAGCTGGCGGGCCCATTTGCGCGAGGGCGCTTTCCGCGCCCCCGTGCCACACCCGCGCCCGCAGCGCATGCCGCCCGGCGGCGAGCGCGGGGATGGTCACGGGCACGACACCCCACCGGTCGCTGTCACTGCGCGACGGCCCGCGCGCCACGCGCAGCTCATTCACGAAAAGTTCGAAGCGCTGGCTCGCGCTGATCCAGAGCCGGCTCGCCTCGACGCCCTCTGGAAGCTCCAGTTCGCTCTCGAAAAAAACCACCGCCCACTCCTCTCGTGGCACGTCCGCGCACCAGATCGCAGGCCCGGCCAAGGCGGGATGATCGGGAGAGAATTCGTCCGGGTTTGGCAACATCCGGCAGTGAAGGGCCAGACGCGCCCGTTGTTCAAGCACGCTACCGCGCAGATCGCGCAATCAGCTCGGGCACGAGCGCCATTTGCAGGTCGATCGGGATCACGCCCTCGGCGGAGAGGACGAAATTATCCCCGCGCGCATCCAGCACGACCACGCCATCCGCCCGCCGCACCCAGCCGAAATACGAGCGCGGTATCGCCTCGAATCCGTGCGCCTCGAAAAACTCCGCGATGCGCGCGTCGGGCGGCTTCGGGAAACGCGCGTCGGCTCCCTCGATGAATCGCTGGGTCACGACGAACGACGGCAATCCGGCAGGCTCGCCGATGATCATCGAGGGGCGCTCGGAGACGTTCACGCCCTCGAGCCGCAGGTCACTGCCGAAGACTTCGTTTTGCAACGCCTGCCGGTCGAGGTACTCAGCGGGGGTCGCGGGCTCGCGTTCAACTCGGTCATCCTTCCACACCGGGATCTGGCCGTAGAAACCCGGCCACGTCTTTTTCACCACCCGCCGATCCGCCGTCGGGTAGCGCACCTCGTGCTCGCTGGTCGAGTTCGACAGCAGCGGCACAGGATCGATATCGCTGTCGTGAATCAGCCGGCCTTGCGCCAATGCCCACTCTGTGGCTCGGGCCTGTTCTCGTTCTCGTTGGTGCGTCCTTTCAGCATCAGGTCGGTCTGTGCTTTCGCCACCTCGAAGGAAACGGGCGGTCTCTCGGAAAGCCGCTGCATTTTCGCGAGGAGTTCCGGTGAAGCCGGGATCACTGGCGGCAGTTCGCGGGTCGTCTTTTTTTTCACAATGCAAACGTGCTCCACCTCCCGAGATCAGTCAACGTCGGCAGCCGCTCGCTTTACACTCCGCGGCAGGTGTGAGATTGCTTCCCGCCATGCGCCCGCTCTTTTACCTCGCCGCCATCTGCCTCGGCCTCGCCTCGCTCCCCGCTGCCGCCCAGCAGCAGGAGGAGGGCATGCTCCAGCGCATCGACAAGCGCAACGGCGACGCGACCTTGGTAATGCCGTTTCAGGACAAGAGCTTCATCACCGGGCGGCAGGCGGTGTCGAAAGGGGCGGCTTACGTCACGGAGTTCAACTACGCCAACCGCGTGAACACCAAGGCCTACAATGCGAAGGCGTTTAGCTCGGGCCAGTTCTGGCAGGGCGATTTCCAATTCGCGACCGATCCGGCGCGCACGGCCACGGCGACCGTCATCCCAAACAAGGAAACAAAAGTGGCCGCGGAGGACGTGGCGGTGAAGGAGGCGGCGCAGGCGGGCAAAGAGTACCGTTCGCGGGATTACACGACGCGCGAGTTCACCGGGCGTGGGCATTCTCAGGGCGCACTCGATGCCGAGAATGCGCCGAAGGAGCCGCTCACCGTGGATCAGGTGCGCGAGCTGCTGAACAAGAACAAGTAACGGGAATTTTGGGTTTCTGATTTTGGAGTTTGGATTCTAAAACTGCGTCGGCGTGTAGTGGCAGCCGCAGTCCCCAATCCAAAATCCAAAATCGAAAATCCGAATGCCCCATGTCTCCTGAGTCCCAGCTCGATCTCCTCACTCGCGGCGCGGCGCACATCATCAGCCGCGAGTCTTTGCTCGAAAAACTACGGCTCGGTCGTCCGTTGAACGTCAAGCTCGGCGTCGATCCCACGGCGCCCGACATCCATCTCGGCTTCACCGTCGCCCTCTCGAAACTCCGGCAGTTCCAGGATCTCGGGCACAACGCCGTGCTCATCATCGGAGATTTCACGGCGATGATCGGCGACCCAAGCGGCCGCTCCACCGCCCGGCCGCAGCTTTCCCACGATCAGGTGATGGCGCACGCGCGCAGCTTCCGCGAGCAGGCTTACAAAATCCTCGATCCCGCCCGCACCCGCACGGTTTTCAACGGCGAGTGGTTCGAGATCATGACGTTCGAGGAAATCATCCGGCTCAACAGCCGCGTGACCATCCAGCAGATGCTCCAGCGCGAGGATTTCAAGGAACGCTTCGAGCAGGGCGTCGCCATCCGGGCGCACGAGATTCAGTATCCGATCATGCAGGGATGGGACTCGGTGAAGGTGCAGGCCGACGTGGAAATCGGCGGCACGGATCAGCTTTTCAACATCCTCGTGGGGCGAGATCTGCAGCGCGAGGAGGGCCAGCCGCAGCAGGTGGCGCTGATGATGCCGCTGCTCGAGGGGCTCGATGGAGTGCAAAAAATGAGCAAGAGCCTCGGCAACTACGTCGGGGTGAGCGAGCCGCCCGCCGACATGTTTGGCAAGCTGATGAGCATCTCAGATGCGCTCATGGCGCGCTATTATCTGCTGCTGCTGAGCGAGGAGCTGGCGGCGGATCGGCATCCGATGGAGGCGAAAAAGGAGCTGGCCTTCCGGATCGTCGAGCGCTTCCACGACCGAGCGACAGCCGAGTCGGCTCAGACGGATTTTGAGACGCGTTTCAGCAAACGCGACCTCGATCATGCGGAGCTGCTCGAAGTCTCTTTTGCCGGTGTGCAAAGCGATCTCGTCTCGCTGGTGGTCGCAGCCTACGCGCAGGCTTTCAGCCAGACCCGCTCCCGCGGAGACGCGCGTCGCCTCATCGAGCAGGGCAGCGTGCAGGTCCGCGGAGAGAAGTTAACCGACCCGAAGTGCGAGCCCGGCATCGCCGCCGGTGACGTGCTCAAGCTCGACAAGACCCGCGCCGTGCGGGTCGCCCGCTAGCTTTCGCCCGGTCGCGCCGCCTCACGACCGCATGATCGCCACGACGATCAGCAGGTGGTAGCCGATGGAAATTGTGCCGAGGATGATGCCGATCCATGCGTGGATGGCACCCTTGATCACCGGATTGCGCTTCCGTTTTTTCAGCCCCGAGATGCCGAGAATGAAAGCCGGGATGGCGAGGAAGAACCCGATGATCGGGATGAGGCCGAAGACGCCAAGGTAGTAGGCAGTGAGGGCGTGTGGGTTTTTGTAGGGGATCACGCCGCCAGTCGCATCGCCCTGCTGCGCGCGGGCAGAGGGGAAAGGTGGCGGGGGTGATCCGCCGGCCCCGAGCCGCACACCTGGCACGCTGGCCAGGGGGATCCAGGAGGCGCACCCCTCGTACCAGGCCATCGCGGGGCCGGTCGCTATTTCGCCGCGGTGAATCGCCTCGTTTAATTCGCCGAGGCTGTAGGGGCCTTGATCCCGCCCGTCGGTGTGGAGGTGGATTTGCATGCGCGGAAGCTGCCGGGGCGTCGCCGAAAGTTCCAGCCTTGCCTTACCGGTTGCCCTCCGGCCTCGCGTGCTGTTGAACACTTGCATGTCGCGCCGCCTTCGATTCGCGCTTGCGGCCGGCGGGGTCGGGCTGGCGCTCGTCCTGGCCACGGCTTTCTGGGGCTGGCGCGTTTTGTTTCACATGCCCGGCTCCAGCTCACAATCGCACTTCCAAGCTTCGCCCGATGAGGCCGAACTGGCCGCGCGGCTGCGAGCGGATGTGACGATGCTGGCGGGGAAAATCGGGGAGCGAAATTTGCAGCAGCCGGCGGCCCTGGCGGCGAGCGCGGATTTCATCGAGCGCAGTCTGCGCGAGGCGGGGCTGGAGCCGATGCGGCAGCGCTACGAGATCGCCGGCCAGCCGTGCGACAACATCGAGGCGATCATCACCGGGAGCAGCCGCGCGGAGGAAATCGTGATCGTCGGTGCGCACTACGACACCGTTCCCGGCAGCCCCGGCGCAAACGACAACGCCACGGGCATCGCCGCGCTGCTCGCCCTCGCGCGGGAGCTGGCCGGCACGCAGCCGGAGCGCACGATCCGCCTCGTGGCGTTCGTGAATGAGGAGCCGGGATATTTCCAAAGCGACCAGATGGGCAGTTGGATTTACGCGAGCCGATGCCGCGAGCGCGGGGAGAATGTGGTGGCGATGATCTCGCTCGAGACGCTCGGCTATTTTTCGGACGAGGAGGGGAGCCAGCAGTATCCGCCGGGCGTCGGCGCGCTCTATCCCTCGACGGGGAATTTCGTCGCGTTTGTGGGGAACATCGACTCCGGCGATCTGGTGCGACGCTGTATCGGGGTCTTCCGCGAGCAGTGCGATTTCCCCTCGGAAGGTGGCGCTTTTCCGGAGTCGATCCCGGGCGTCGGGTGGTCGGATCATTGGTCCTTTTGGCGCGCAGGCTATCCGGCGCTCATGGTCACCGATACCGCGCCTTTCCGCTACCCGCACTATCACCTCGCGAGCGACACGCCGGATCGGATCGACTACGCGCGTCTGGCGCGGATCACGCGCGGGATGCGGGCGGTTGTGGAGGAGCTGGCGGGGCGGTAAATGCGCGCGTTTGACACTGCGCGGCGGGCCGCCGCATAACAGACGGCTCATGATTATCCGCACTACGGCCCATCCCCGCGCGGGATTGGTCGGAAATCCCTCAGACGGCTATTTCGGCAAAACGATCGCCTTCGCCTTCACAAACTTCGCCGCCGAGGTGACGCTCTGGCAGACGCCGGAGATGGAGATCCTGCCGAGCAAGCGGGATCACTCGACCTTCCAGAGCATCGGCGAGCTCGCGGGCGACGTGCGGCTTTTCGGCTACTACGGCGGCATCCGGCTGTTGAAGGCGACGGTGAAAAGGTTCCACGACCACTGCGGGGAGAATCACATCGAACTCGATGATCGCAATTTTACGTTGCGCTACAGATCCGACATCCCGGGGCAGGTTGGCCTTGCGGGCTCGAGCGCGATCATCACAGCGTGCCTGCGGGCGCTGATGGCATTCTACCAAGTGCCGATCCCGAAGCCGGTCATGGCGAACTTGATCCTCTCGGTGGAGACGAAAGAACTCGGCATCCCGGCGGGGCTGCAGGATCGCGTGGCGCAGGTGTTTGAAGGGGTGACGTTCATGGACTTCGACCGGGCGCACATGGAGACGCATGGCTATGGCCGCTACGAGGAGCTGGGGCCGCGTCTGCTGCCGCCGGTCTATATCGCGTATCGCGAGGATTTGTCGGAGGGGACAGAGGTGTTTCACAGCAATCTGCGCGGACGCTACGACCGCGGCGAGAAGGATGTCGTCGAGGCGATGACCTATTGGGCCGACCTCACAGAACAGGTGCGCGCGGCGATGCTGGCGGGTGAGGTGGAAAAAATCGGGCCGCTGCTGAACGCGAACTTCGACCGGCGTCGCGAGCTATATAACGTCGGCAAGGGAAACATCGAGATGGTCGAGACGGCGCGGGCCACAGGAGCGAGCGCGAAATTCTGCGGCTCGGGCGGAGCGATCGTCGGCACCTATACGGACGACGCGATGTATTCGCGGCTGGAGAAACAACTGGGCGAACTCGGCGTCCGCGTCTTCAAACCAAAGATCGCACTGCCCCAGTAGCGGCCGCGGCCTGCCGAGTGGCACCGTCGCCATTCAACCGGCGAAGCAGACATTCACCTCGCGACGAGCACGGATATAGCGGCCTTGGACAAGGTGCCTGCTCAGCCCGTGCCGCAGATTGAATCGCTGCGTGTGACGTCTGGGAAATCCAGCCCGCCGACTCGACCGACTGGACGCAGAGGGGCGACACGGTGGCATCTGACAAAAAGATGTTCCGCGAGGGCGATGTCGCGGCGACAGTGCCCAAGAAAATGGTCCGCGAGGACGATGTCGCGGCGACAATGCCCAGAAAAAGAATCCGGGAGGCGGATGCAGAGCCCCCGCTACAAATCATCCAGCGGACTCGTCGCCCGCCCCGCCATCGCATGCACACCTGCCCCAGGGTAGTCCACAAAAGGACCCTTGTCCCGCGTCTCCCGCCGCCCCACCATCCGCCCTCCGCCCTCTGCCCGACAAACCCTCCATTTTCGTCCCCTCCAAGCGGATATCCTCCGAATTTGACTTTTAACCCTATGTTCGACATTAGAGGCCCCGCAATGTCTTCCCGTGGTCAAATGCTTTTCTTTTCGAGCCTGATTGGGATAGCTGGGCTAATTGCTTTTGCAGGAACCGGCATCTTGTCGTCCATCGTTGCGCACATCTATGAGCATCTTTTGGGCGGAAGACCCCTGCCGGCACTCACAGCGTTCATGCTAAAGTTCAATAGCCTGCTTGGGGTTCCGGCCCTTATTGTCGTCTTCTCCACGTGTTTCTTTGCTTCATATTTCCCAGCGTGGATGCTCCGCGACCGACTCCCGGATGCCTTCATTGCGATTTGCATCTTGTCTGTAACGATTTGCACAATCCTTTGTTACGTGCTGATCAGCATCACAAGCTTGGCGCTTCCATTTGTTCCAATTAGTGGAGGTTTCGTGACCCAATCCACAGAAGCGCAGACGTCAGAAGTGTTCTCGGATAGCATGGTTCTTGCGGCCGCGGTCGGCTACAGTGCTGTATTGACGATCCTTGCGTGGAGACTACGCTGGTGAGATGGCAGACTTGTCGAACCAGGCAGTGGACTCAACGACTACCCGCCGCCACGCCCCGTGCTTGGTCGCTACGCTCCCGGCACGGGTCGCGCCGTCGGGCAGTCGTGAGTCACTTTGAACGTTAGGCCAATGAACCGCATCGCCATACTGATCGGATTCGCTCTTCTCAGCCTCCCGAGTATTTCAGCAGCAGAGTGGTATTACATGTTCGACGGTCCTCGGAAGGCCGTTCGCGTCCAGTTCGATGAGAGTCCCCCTGTTCAACTACAACTCGCAAAAATCGACCTTCCTGTAACAGCTCTCGTTTTGCGTCCGGACACAGAGCGCGCCGACTACTTTTGGTTGGAAATTCACCTGCCCAAGACTGAAGCAATAGACTCTGATGGCTACTTGCTCGTGATCAATGGTCGTTCCGCGGGCCAGATATTATATCGAGGCCACAAGTGGGCGATTGGATTTAATTCCCTTGAGAAGGCGCGGCTATGCCTCCGATACTTGCACAAGTTTCATAACATTAATTCAAAGGATGTTTCTGACAAAACCAGAGCCTAACAAGCGAGTGCAGCTAATCGCTACGCTGTCGTCACGCCTCCTGCTCGGTCGCTATTGCTCCCAGCAGGAGTCGCGCCGACAGCTCCGCGATGCTGACTCTTGACGTTAGGCGGCGTTCGTATCTCGCCATGAGCACACGCAACGAAAAGGATGAGTGGGGCACTGAAGCACCGAGCATCATGTCGCCGGAGCGGCTTGCCGCTATCCGTGAGGTGTTGGAGCAGTCACCGGTCATCATCGAGCATTGGTTCTTCTACGGCAGCCGTGCGCCCGACCGTTTGGTTTTCGACGACTACGACGCTTTCGACGAGTATTTGCGGACGCAAACACGTCCCGGCGATGCGATACACGTTTGGCGTTACGATGCGCTCTGCCGCGACGACAACGCGCTCACGCATGGCAAGTGTCCCGACGCAGACGGGCTGACACCGAAGAGAGGAGCATATTGAGATGACGACCACGCCGCCTAACCTGTTATGACGCGCAGCATTCCAGAGTCCGATTGGAAGCTCTTTCGGCTGCTCCACCCCATCGCGCTGGATCGGTTCTGCCAACGCATACTCCAGCAGATCGAGAAGACCGCTGGCGACACCCAGAGAACACCTCATCTGCGCTACCTGGCCCTACACAAGCTGATTGAGCAGAGAGATGCAGACGTGAGCCGAGCGTTCAACGACCTTCGTCGCTCGACCGCTCTCATCCAGCTAGCTATCATCTATTCTTACGGCGTGATCGCCGAAGAAGAGATCCTTCGTTTTACTCCAGAAACCCGTGACACAATTTCCTTCCTATCAACGCAAAACGCCTAACCCCTATGGAAAATTGCAAGTGAGAGTTTGAGCTAAGGTTGATTTACATGGGGGGGCGGGGTGGGGGTGGGCACAGGCTTCATTGAGCGCAGCCCGATACAGACCCTCTGCGGGTTGCGATCAGTAAAGCCTGTGCCGGTGGGCTTTTGGTTGGGGTGGCTCTTTGGTGAACGGTTGACTCGCTCGCTCCCGCTCGTCTCGCCCTTACGGGCTGGCCTTTGGGCCAGTCTCCCCCGAGGCGCCCGGCGCCTC
>PPFU01007251.1_pt1 | contig 13555 bp, 11 predicted proteins | sample 1535991 | NCBI WGS metagenome assembly PPFU01 (sample SAMN04901290, study PRJNA319586) | Hypolithon metagenome, whole genome shotgun sequencing project. | isolation source: Antarctic Hypolithon | place: Antarctica: Miers Valley | collected 2014
AGGCCGCATCGCCAGGGTGCCACCATCTGCCACTAGCAGGGCCGGTTCGCCGCCCGTCAGGAGTTGCGAGGGTTTGCCGGGCCTCACCGCATCGAACGCCAGATCGAGGGATTCCCGAATGAAGGCCGAGACCTTTCTTCCGGACGATTACAGGCCCGCCGAAAGCGAGCCGTTCATGAACGAGAGACAGACGGAGTATTTTCGACGCAAGCTGATCGACTGGCGCGAGGATCTGCTGGACGACAGCCGGCAGACCATCGGCGGGCTTCAGGACGGCACCCGCAACATTCCCGACATCGCCGACCGCGCCTCGGAAGAGACGGACCGCGCGCTGGAACTGCGCACGCGCGACCGCGAGCGCAAGCTGGTGGCCAAGATCGACTCCGCGCTGCGCCGCATCGAGACCGGGGAATACGGCTATTGCGAGGTGACGGGCGAGCCGATCTCGCTGAAGCGGCTGGACGCGCGGCCCATCGCGACGCTGAGCCTAGAGGCGCAGGAGCGGCACGAGCGGCGCGAGAAGGTGCACCGCGACGAGTGATCGGTCCCTCCGCGCCGGCACCCGGGCGGCGAGGCCGATCCGTTGGGTGAAGCCGGTTTCAGTGACGGGGCCGGAGACGTATCCACCCGGAAGCCGGGCATCGTGCGTGGCACGGGCCAGAATGCCGGGCGGACCGTTGCCGTGGCCGGCGGCGGGCCGGCCGGGCTGGCCGCGGCGCTGGCCTTCGCCCGGCAGGGTGCGGACGTCACTCTCTACGAGCGCGCGGCTGCCCTCCGCACCGATGGCGCCGGCATCCAGATCACGCCGAACGGGGCCCGGCCGCTGCACGCGCTGGGCCTGGCGGCCGACCTCGCCGCATGCGGCCTGCGCGCCGAGGCGGTCGAGCCGTACGACGCCCTGTCGGGCCGCCAGCTCGCCCGGCTGCCACTCGCCGCGGATTATCGATTTCTGCACCGTGCCGATCTGCTTGACATGCTCGGCCGTGCCGGCGCCGCGGCCGGCGTGCGCGTCGTCACCGGCCACACGTTGCAAGGCCATGCGGACGCTGACCTGACCGTTGCCGCGGACGGCATCCGCTCGGGCTACCGCGCGGCGATGGGCGTGCGCGATGGCCCCGCCTTCGCCGGGCAGGTCGCGTGGCGCACCATCCTGCCCGACCGGGGCTGCCACCCGAACGCCGCCCGCATCTGGATGGCGCCGGGACGGCATGTGGTGACCTATCCGCTGCCGGGCGGCGCGCTGAACGTCGTTGCCGTGGCCGAGCGGGCTGCGTGGGCCGCCGAAGGATGGAGCGTGCCGGACGACCCGGGGCATCTGCGCGCCGCCTTCGCCGATGGCGCGCCCGCCCTGCGTCACCTCCTGTGCCAGGCTCGGACCGTCCGCCTATGGGGCCTCTTCCGCCGCCCCGTCGCCAAGCGCTGGTGGCGCAATGGAGCCGACGGCGCCCTCGTGCTGATCGGCGATGCCGCGCATCCGACGCTGCCGTTCCTCGCGCAGGGCGCCAATCTGGCGCTGGAGGATGCCTGGGTCCTCGCCCGCGCCTGCGACCGTGACGCCGATGTGGCGGCGGGGCTCGCCGCCTATCAGGCGCGCCGCGTGCCGCGCGTCACCCGTGCCATCGCCGCGGCCGAGGCGAACGCACGCAGCTATCACCTGTCGGGTCTGGGACGGCGGGCGGCCCATGCGGCACTGGCGGCGGCCGGACGCACGGCACCCGGTCTGCTGCTGCGGCGGCTCGACTGGCTCTACTGTCACGACGTCACGCGCGAATGACGCGCGCCGCACCGATGCGGCGCCGTGTCCGGAAGCGCCCCTGTCACACGACCGGCGTCAGCAACGCGTCGCCGGCGAAGAATGCCGCGATGTTGTCGCGCTGAAGCTGCCCCATCGCCCGCCGGGTCTCGATCGTGGCCGATCCCTGGTGCGGTTGCAGCACCACATTGTCGAGGTCCAGAAAACGCGGGTCGAGATCCGGCTCGGACGCGAAGACGTCGAGCCCGGCGCCGCGGATGGTGCCGTCCTGCAAGGCCGCGATCAGCGCGTCCTCGTCCACCACCGAACCGCGCGAGATGTTGATCACGATGCCGTCCGGCCCCAGCGCAGCCAGCACGTCGCGGTCGATGGCGCCCGCGGTCTCGGGGCCGCCAACCAGGGCGACGAACAGATAATCCACAGCCGTCGCCAGCGACACGATGTCCGGGTGAAAGGTCCAGCCCGGCGTCTCCTTCTCGCTGCGCGACGTGTAGTGGATCTCCATCTTCATCGGCGCCAGTCGGTCGGCGATGTCGCGGCCGATCCGGCCCAGCCCGACGATGCCGGCGCGTCGGCCGCTGACCTTGCGGTTCAGCGGCAGCGGCCCCCCGGCCCAGGCGCCCGAGCGGACATGCGCCGAGGCCGCGATCATCTGGCGCGACTGGACCACGAGCATGGCGACGGCCAGGTCGGCCACGTCGTCGTTCAGCACGTCGGGCGTGTTGGTGACACGGATGCCGCGCTCCTTGCAGGCGTCGACGTCGATGGCGTCGTAGCCGACACCGTAATTGGAAACGAGGCCGAGGTTCGGCAGCGCGTCCAGCAGCTCGCCCGTCAGCCGGCCGTGGAACTTGAAGGCGATGGCACGCACCTCTTGGCGCAGCGCTTCCGGGAGGCGCGGGATCTCCTCGGCCGATCCCAGCGTGTGCAGCGAATACTCCTCCTGCATCGGGCCGATGTCCCAGTCGTTGTAGCTGCCGATGGCAAGAAGGATGTCGGGCATGGATGGCCTTTCTACAAAATGGCGCGGATGCGCGCGATGGCGGCGTCGATCTGGTCGGTCGACGCGGCGAAGGACAGCCGCACATGCCCCTCGCCGTGAGCGCCGAAACTGGTGCCGGCGACGGTGGCGACGCCCGCCTCGTTCAGGAACCGGTCCTGAGCGGTGCGCGCGGTCATGCCGGTGCCGGTGATGTCTGGGAAGGCGTAGAAGGCGCCCGCCGGCGCGATGCAGGTCACGCCCGGAAGGTCGTTCAGCGCCGCGACCGTACGGCGACGGCGCGCGTCGAAGGCTGCCATCATCGCCGCCACCGCGTCCTGCGGGCCGGTCAGCGCGGCGATACCGGCATGCTGGGCGGCGGCGTTCACACAGGAATGGTCGTTGATGCACAGCCGGATGGCGTGTTCGACCATGCCAGGCGGCCAGACGCCGAAGCCCAACCGCCAGCCCGTCATGGCATAGGTTTTGGACCAGCCGTCGAGCAGGATGAGCCGGTCGCGAATCTGCGGATATTGCAGCAACGAGACGTGTTCGCGCCCGTCGTAGAGCATCCGCGAGTAGATCTCATCACTGAGGATAGCGACATGGGGATGCGCCTCCAGCCCCTCCACGAGGCGGTCGACCTCGGCGCGCGGCATGACGCCCCCGGTGGGATTGCCCGGCGCGTTCAGGATCACCATGCGCGTGGCCGGGGTGATCCGCGTAAGCACGGCGTCGGCCGTGGGTGCAAGGCCCGCCTCCGGCGTCAGCGGCACGGGCACCGGCGTGGCGCCGCTGTAGCGGATGACGGACGCGTAGATCGGAAAGCCGGGGTCGGGATAGAGAATCTCGACGCCGGGGCGGCCCAGCATCAGCATGGCAAAGAACATCGTCGGCTTGCCGCCCGGCACGATGACCACGCGGTCGGGGTGCACCGCGGCGTCGCCGCGCAGCCCGTGCCGCGCGTCGAGATCCGCCGCCACCGCCGCGCGCAACGCCGGCAGTCCGGCGGCCGGCGTGTAGCCGTGGGCGCCACCCTGCAGCGCGCGGACCCCCGCCGCGACGATATGGGGCGGGGTGGGGAAATCCGGCTGGCCGATCCCGAGGTTGATGACGTCGCGGCCTTGGGCGCGCAAAGCCTCGGCGCGCGCCAGAACCTCGAAGGCCGATTCGGTGCCCAGCCGGGAGAGAGAGGGCGCGAAATCGGGACGATAGGCCATGTGCGCCACATCGCGCGGTGGCGGCACGGCTGTCAAGCCGACGCCAGGGACGCCATCCATGCCGTTTGCGGTGCCGCTCAAAGGGCCGTCGCCGGCCGCAGCGTCAGTGGGGCTGGCGGCGCGGCGCGCGGCGTGGTTCAGTAATTGGCAACCGGCGCGAAAGGGCGGCCATGCTCTGCGTCTTCGTCCAGATCCGCTGCCGCCCCGGCACGACTTACCGCGTCGCCGAGGATATCCTGCTGCGCGAGATCCACTCCGAACTCTACTCGACCTCGGGCGACTTCGACTTGCTGTTGAAGCTCTACATTCCGCAGGATGAGGATGTCGGCCTTTTCATCAACGACCGCCTGCTCGACATCGACGGGATCGAGCGGACGCTGACGACGCTGACGTTCAAGGCGTTTTGACGGCCGTCCACGCGCGGCACCGCCGGCGCGTCACGCGGCCAGCGCGTCGTCGATGGCGGCGGCGAGGGTCGCCGCGATCCGGTCGCACTGCGCTTCGGTCACGATGAAGGGCGGGGCCAGCAGCACGTGGTCGCCCGCCGTGCCGTCCACGGTACCGCCGCCCGGATAGCAGGCGACGCCGCGGGCGAAGGCGGCGGCCTTGACGCGGGCGTGCGTGCGCCGGGCGGGGTCGAGCGGGGCCTTCGTCGCGCGGTCGGCGACCAGCTCGACGCCGCGGAACAGGCCCCGCCCGCGAATGTCGCCGACGGCGGGGTGTGCGCCCAGATGGTGGTGCAGGGCGGCGTCCAGCACATCGCCCATCGCGGCGCAGCGGGCGACGAGGCCATCGTCGGTCAGCCGGGTCAGCACGGCGTTCGCGGCGGCGGCGGCCAAGGGGTGGCCGTGATAGGTGTGGCCGTGCTGAAACGCGCCGTCGCGGCTGACCGCGTCGTGCACCGCGCCGCTGCACAGCATCGCGCCGATGGGGGCGTAGCCGGCGCCGAGCCCCTTGGCGACGGTGACGATGTCGGGCGCCACACCTTCGGCCGTGCAGGCGAACAGCGTGCCGCAGCGCCCCATGCCGCACATCACCTCGTCGAGGATCAGCAGCACGCCGTGGCGGTCGCAGATTTCGCGGATCCGCGCCAGATAGCCCGGGGCGGGCGGCACGGCGCCCAGGGTGGCGCCCACCACCGTCTCGGCGACGAAGGCCATCACCGTATCGCCGCCGAGGCGCTCGATCTCCCGCTCCAGCGCGCCGGCAGCGCGGCGGCCGTAGGCGTCGGGGGTCTCGCCCGGCGTGGCATGGCGGTAGGCGTGGCAGGGCGCGATATGGGCAACGTCGATCAGCAGCGGCGCGAAGGGGGCGCGGCGCGCGGGGCTGCCGCCCGTCGCCAGTGCGCCCAGCGTGTTGCCGTGATAGCTTTGCGTCCGCGCGATGACGTGCCGGCGCTGCGGCTGGCCGCGGTCGACGTGATACTGGCGCGCCAGCTTCAGCGCCGCCTCGATCGCCTCGGATCCGCCGGAGACTGGATAGAGATGGTCGATCCCGGTCGGGGCCAGCGCGGTCAGGCGGCGGGCGAGTTCCAGCGCCGGTTCGGTCGCGAAGAACGAGGTGTGGGCGTAAGCCAGCGCGTCGATCTGCGCATGCATCGCGGCGCGGACGGCCGCGTCGGAGTGGCCAAGGCACGACACGGCCGCGCCGCCCGAGGCGTCAAGAACACGGGTGCCGTCGGCGGCGATCAGGTCGCAACCGTCGCCGGCCACGGCCACGGGCAGCGCGTCCGACGACCGGCCGAAGAACGGCCGGCCCGCACCGGAGTCAGCCACGGACGACGAAGACGGATTGTCGCGCATGGCGCACCACGCGCGCCGCATTGGGGCCAAGCAGCATGTCCGTGGGGCCGGGCGGCGCCGCGCCGACGACGATGGTATCGACACCCAGCTTGCCGGCTGCCGCCAGGATTTCGTCGTAGATGCGCCCGATCGTGACGTGGGGATGCACGTCGACGCCGTCTGGCACGTGGGCGTTCACCCAGTCGGTCAGCTTTTCGCCCACGTCGCGCAGGGCGCGGGTGCTGAACGTCTCGTCGAAATAGCTGCCGACGATGGACACGCCGAAATCCGGGACCACCGACAGCACGTGCAGCGTGCCGCCATCCGCCATTGCCAGCGCTTCGGGCAGCGCCTTCACCCAGCTTGTGGGGTCATAGAGATCGACGGGCAGCAGGACGGTCCTTGGCATTGCGGCGCCTTTCGGGGGCTGGGACGGGGGGCCGCCCGCCGGCTAAGCGAACCGGCCGGGCGGGCTCCGCGCTAGAAGGCGGGCTTGGTCTGGCGGCGGCGTTGCAGCAGGATGACGGCCCCTAGCAGCAGCAGGGCCGGGATGTAGAACAGTTCTGCCGGCAGACGGTCGCGCGGCGCCTCGACGGCGGCGATCTGCACCGGCGCGTCGGCGTAGAAGTCGAAGCTGCCAAGCTTTTCCGCGGCCGGGCTTCCGAACATCGGCTCGTCGAGCCGCATCACGTCGCCCTCGGGGTAGATCAGCAGGCCCGATGCGTCGATCCGCTGTGCCGCGTCGCCGTCGCCGACGATGTCCATTACCAGCGTTGTCTGCGCCTCGGCTCCGGTCGCGAAGGCGGGCCCGCGCACCAGAAGCCGCAACCGGTCGCCCGCGTCCGCCTCGGCGACCGCCTGCTCCAGCGCCGCGGGCTCGATGCTGCGGAACGGGCTCTGAACCATATCGAGCCAGACGTTGGGCACGAAGAGGGTCAAGGCGACCACCAGCAACGCCACGGATTCGTGGATGCGCGAGCGGGCGAGGAAATAGCCCTGGGTCGCGGCGGCGAAGAGAAGCATCGCGAAGGTGGCGACGACGAAGACCCACACCGCCATCAGCGCCCCGTCCCAGGTGCCGAGGTCGACGCCGTAGAGGATCAGCGTCGGGTTGTAGATGAACAGGAAGGGCAGGGCGACGGTGCGCAGCGAGTAGAAGAACGCGGTGAACCCGGTCTTGATCGGGTCGCCCCCCGACACCGCGGCGGCGGCGAAGGACGCAAGGCCCACCGGCGGCGTCACGTCGGCCATGATGCCGAAATAGAAGACGAAGAGGTGCGCCGCGATCAGCGGCACGATCAGCCCCTCCTGCGCGCCAAGCGCCACGACGACGGGCGCCATCAGGCTGGCCACGACGATGTAGTTGGCGGTGGTCGGCAGTCCCATGCCGAGGATCAGCGAGAACAGCCCGACCAGCACCAGCATCACGAACAGGATGCCGCCGGACAACTGCTCGACCAGCGCGGCCAGTTCGGTCCCGATCGGCGTCTTCGTGACGGTGGCCACGATGATGCCGGCGGCGGCGGTCGCGACGCCGATGCCGATCATGTTGCGCGCGCCGGCGACCAATCCCTGATAGAGGTCGCCCAGCCCCGCGCGGAACGCGCCGCCCACATCGCCCCCGCTCTCGCCGCCCGCACGGAACAGCGCCTTCAGCGGCCGCTGGGTCACGATGATGAACAGCATCAGCGACACCGCGTAGAAAGCCGATTTAGCGGGGCTTTGTCGTTCTACCATCAGGAACCACACCAGCACGACGATCGGCAGGATGTAGTGCAGGCCCGTGGCGTAGACGTCCTTGACCTGCGGCAGGTTCACGATTTCCGAATTCGGGTCGTCCATCTTCAGATCGGGCCTGCGAGCGGCGATCGCGACCAGCAGGATATAGACCACGGCCAGCGCTACCATCACGATGGGGGTCAGCAAGCCGGGCAGGGCGTCGCCGAGCGCGCCCACGGCGTAGATCAGCGCGGTGAAGGCGGCACCGAAGACGGCAAAGCCGATGAACGCCTTTACGAACATGCCCAGCAGCGGCTTCGACTGGCCCAGCGCCGGCATGTCCTTCTTCAGCGCCTCAAGGTGCACGATGTAGACCAGAGCGATGTACGAGATCACGGCCGGGATGAAGGCGTGCTTGATGACCTCGACATAAGAGATGCCGACGAACTCGACCATCAGGAACGCAGCGGCGCCCATCACCGGCGGCATGATCTGGCCGTTCACCGAGGACGCGACCTCGACGCTGCCGGCCTGTTCGGCAGTGAAGCCGACGCGCTTCATCAGCGGGATGGTGAAGGTGCCGGTGGTGACGACGTTGGCGATGGACGAGCCCGAGATCAGCCCGGTCATCGCGCTGCCGACGACGGCCGCCTTGGCCGGCCCGCCCCGCAGGTGCCCGAGGCCCGCGAAAGCCAGTTGGATGAAGTAGTTGCCGGCCCCAGCCTTGTCGAGCAGCGAGCCGAACAGCACGAACAAAAACACAAACGCGGTCGAGACGCCCAGCGGTATGCCGAACACGCCCGACGTGTCGAGCCACTGCGCGTTGATGACCGACGTGAAGGACACGCCCTCGTGGGCGATGATGTCGGGGATCAGCCAGCCCTGCCCGAAATAGAGGTAGAGCAGGAACAGCGAGGCGACGATCGTCAGTGCCGGGCCGAGCGCGCGGCGGGCGGCTTCCAGCAGGATCGCGAGGCCGACGGTGCCGATCACGACCTGCGTCGTCGTTGGCAGGCCGGACCTGGCCGTCACGGCCAGCACGTCGCTGAACGCGAAGATATAGAGCGCGCATCCCGCACCAACAATGGCGAGCACCCAGTCGGCCACCGGGATCCGCTCGCGTGGGCTGCGCTTGAACGCGGGATAGGCGAGGAAGGCGAGGAACATCGCGAAGGCGAGGTGGACCGGCCGTGTCTGCGAGGCGTTGAGCACCGGTAAATAGGCGCCGAACCACAGTTGCGGTTGCGCGATCCACAACTGGAACAGCGACCAGGCCAGCGCCGTCAGCGCGATCAGCATGGCGACGGACCGGTTCGCCGGATTGCGCGCGCCGGCGTCGGCACTGGCGACGAGGTCCTGCAGCTCCTCGTCGGTATATTGCCGCTGCCCCTGAGTCGCGTCTTCCCGTTGGGTGGATTGGTCCATCGCGTGTCCCGTTACTTCGTTCTTGCGGCACCGTGCTGGCAGGGGCGATCCTGCGGTCCGGGCGCGGATCGGCGCCCGGACCTTAATTAAGCGGCGGTCACTCGATCAGGCCGGCCTCGCTGAAGTAGCGCTCCGAGCCCGGGTGCAGCGGCGCGGCGAGGCCGTCGTTCGCCATCTGCCCCGGATCGAGGTCGGCGAAGGCGGGGTGCAGCGAGCGGAACTGGTCGATGTTCTCGAACACCGCCTTCGTCACCTCGTAGGCGACATCGTCGCTGACCGCGTCCGAGGTCACGAAGGTCGCGCCGACGCCGAAGGTGGTCACGTCCTCGTCGTTGCCGCGGTACATGCCGCCCGGGATCGTCGCGACGCGGTAATAGGGAAACTCCTCGACCAGCGCGTCGACCTCGGGGCCGGTCACTGGAACCAGAACCGAGTCGCAGGCGGTTGTGGCCTCCTGGATCGAACCGGACGGGTGGCCGACAGAATAGACCATCGCGTCGATGTTGTTGTCGCACAGCGCCTGCGATTGCTCGGCCGCCTGCAGTTCGGAGGCGAGGGCGAAGTCGCCGGTGGTCCAGCCCTTCGCTTCCATCAGCGTGTCCATCAGCGCGCGCTGGCCCGATCCCGGATTGCCGATATTCACCCGCTTGCCTTCCAGATCGTCGAAGCTCTCGATCCCCGACCCGGCCCGGGCGACAACCGTGAACGGCTCGGGGTGCACCGAGAAGACGGCGCGAAGCCCCTCGAACGCGTCCTCGAACTGCCCTTCACCATTGAAGGCCTGGCTCTGCACGTCGGATTGCGCCACGCCGAACTCCAGCTCGCCCTGGCGGATGGCGTTGACATTGAAGACCGACCCGCCGGTGGATTCGACCGAGCAGCGGATCCCGTGTTCGGCCCGGCCGCGGTTCACCAGACGGCAGATCGCGCCGCCGGTGGGGTAGTAGACGCCGGTGACGCCGCCGGTGCCGATGGTGATGAAGGTTTCTTCCTGCGCAACGGCGCCCGCGGCGCCAAGTGCCGTCGCCAGCCCGAAGGCGGTGAGGAACGGTGCATTCTTCATGGGTGTCTCCCTTGTTTTTGTTCGCCGGAACGTGCCTTGCCGCCGGCTCACTCGAAATCTTGATCGAAGCATTGCCGATACGTGCGGAACGCACAACCTGTATCAGATCTTGCAAAACTCGATCGCCGCGGCCCCGGCGCACTGCCCCCGCGCCGCGCATCCTGCTAAACTGACGGACGATTCACGATTGCATGACGCTCCACGCGGCACCTGATGGGCGGCACGACATGACGATGGCACCGGTTTCGAATGGGACGATGGACGCCGCCGGCTCGGGCGCAAAAGCGTCCGAAGCGGCGGCGAATGCCGACTCGCTCGCCAACCTGATTGCCTGCCCGCAATGCGACGCGCTTTATGTGGTGAAGGCGCCCGCGCATGGCGAGCGGGCGGTCTGCATGCGCTGCCAGTCGGTGCTGATCGCGCCGCGACGCGGGTCCTTCGCGCAGGTCGTGGCGCTCTCGCTTGCGGTGCTGGTGCTGATGGCGGGCGCGCTGTTCCTGCCGTTTCTCGCGGTGCACGTGTCGGGCTTCAGCAACGCCACCTCGGTCGTCGGCGCGGCGCTGGCCTTCTTCGATGGCGGCCTCATGACGGCGTTGGCCATCGCCGTCGGCATCATGATCGTGGCGATCCCGGTCCTGCGCGCGCTGCTGATGCTTTATGTCCTGTTGCCGCTGACGGTGAATCGCCCTCCCGCACCGCTGGCCCGCACCGCCTTTCGTGTGTCCGAGGAGATGCGGCCCTGGTCGATGGCCGAGATTTTCATCGTCGGATGTGCGGTGGCGCTGGTGAAGGTCGGCGATCTGGCGCGGATCGATTTCGGGCCCGCGTTCTTCATGCTGGCGGCCATGGTCGTCGTCACCGTCGCGCGCGACGCCATCACCGACCGCTGGGCGATCTGGCGTGCCATGGACCGCGACATCAATGGCTGACGCAACGCACGACCCCGTCACCTCGACCGCGCGCGCCGCCGGCCTTGTCGCCTGCCGGCGCTGCGCCCGGGTCTGGCCGATCGGCAAGCCGGAATGCGGCCGTTGCGGCGCGCCGCTGGTGTCGCGCGACTGGGGCTCGATCCAGCGGGTCTGGGCCTGGCTGGCGCTGGGGATCCTCGCTTACATTCCGGCCAACATCTATCCGATGCTGCGCAGCACCGTGCTGTTCTCGACCACCGAATCCACAATCGTCGGCGGCGCCGTCGACCTCATCCACCACGGCGCCGTCGGCGTGGCGCTGATCGTGCTGATTGCCAGCGTCGCGATTCCGCTGGGCAAGTTCTGCGTCATCGCCTACCTCGCCATCAGCCTCCGGCGGCGGCGGTCGCTGGCGTCACATTCCCGCCACAAATTATACGAACTGATCGAGTTCGTGGGCCGCTGGTCGATGATCGACGTGTTCGTCGTTGCCATCCTCAGCGCGCTTGTGCAGCTAAGCACCGTGGCGACAATCCAGCCCGGACCCGCCGCGATCGCCTTCGCGGTGTCCGTCATCGCGACGATGCTGGCGGCGCAAAGCTTCGATCCACGCCTGTTGTGGAACGACGAGGCCCCGGCGCGATGACGACGGTCCGCCAAGCGGCCGCGACGAGGAGGCCGCCATGGCGCAGACGCCGCCGGAGACCATGATCCAGTCGATCCGGCGCCGTCCTTTCGGCGGCGTGTCCCTGGTCTGGCTGGTGCCGCTCGCGGCCGTCGCCGTCGCCGTCTTCATCGTCTGGCAAACCTGGCGCGACCGGGGCCCGCTGATCGAGATTGCGTTCGAGAACGCGTCGGGCGTGCGCGCCGGCGAGACCGAACTGCGGTTTCGCGACGTGACCGTCGGCCTCGTCGAGGAGGTGCGTTTTGCCGAGGGGCTGGGATCGGTCATCGTGGCGGTGCGGCTGGATCAGGCCGTGGCCGGGTATGTCGATGCGGACGCCGCGTTCTGGGTGGTCCGCCCGCAGGTCACGGCGCAGGGCGTGTCGGGGCTGGACACGGTCCTTTCGGGCGTCTTCATCGCCGGCAGCTGGGATCAGGTGGCGGGGGTGCCGCAAACTTCGTTCGACGGTCTCCCCTCGCCACCCCTGATACGGAACGACCAGCCCGGCCTCGCCATCCGTCTGCGCTCCACCTCCAGCGACGGGCTGGCCGAGGGGACGCCGATACTCTACCGCGGCATCGCCGTCGGTTCGATCGGCAACCTGCGGCTGTCCGAGGACGGCATCGCTGTGCTCGCCGACGGCTTCGTCGCGGAACCGCACGACCGGCTGATCACTTCGGCCACGCGGTTCTGGGACACGTCGGGGTTCGATTTCACCGTCGGGGCGCAGGGCGCAAAGCTGAACGTATCGTCGCTCGCCTCGCTGATCACCGGCGGCGTGTCCTTCGACACCACCGTCTCGACCGGCGAGGCGGTCGAGCAGGGCGCCGTGTTCACGCTTTTCGACGACGAGGACGCGGCGCGCGGCAGCGTGTTCTCGGATGTCCCGGACGGCGGCGCGCTGAACCTGTCGGTGGTCTTCGAACAGTCCGTCGCCGGGCTGGCCCCCGGTGCACCGGTGCAGTTTCAGGGCATCGATGTCGGCCGCGTGACGGCACTGACCGGTTTCGTCGACGAGGCGCGGTTCGGCGACCGTCGCGTCCGGCTGCTCGCGACCCTGGCGATTCAGGCGAGCCGCATGGGCCTCGCCGGTCCCGCGGGCGATGCCGATGGGGCGAGCGACGAAAGCGAGCAGACGGAGGCGACCGAGGCCGAGGAATACGCCTTCGTCGCCGCGCTGGTCGGTGACGGGCTGCGCGCGCAGCTTCAGACGGCGGGCCTGCTGGGCGGGCTGCGCGTGGCGTTGATCGACCCGCTGGTGCCGGCCGATCCCGACGCCGTCCTCGACATGGACGCCGAGCCCTATCCGCTGCTGCCCAGCATCCCGGCCGAGCTGTCGGATTTCGCCGACACCGCCGAGGGCGTGTTCCAGCGCGTGAATGCCCTGCCCATCGAGGAGGTGCTGGGCGCCGCCGTCGCGGTGATGGACAGCGTCGACCGGCTGCTGAACTCCGACGGCGTGACCGCCGCGCCGGAACAGGCGCTGGCCTTGCTGGCCGAGGTGCGCGGGCTGATCGGGTCGCAGGCGGTGCAGAGGATCCCGTCCGACGTGACGGCGGTGCTGAACGAATTGCAGACCGCGATCGCCGATCTCGACGGGTTGCTGATCGAGATCCGCGACGCCGGCACCGTCGCAGCCGTGACCGCGGCCGTCACCGCCACCGAGGGAGCCGCCGACGACGTGGCCGCGTCGGTTGCCGACCTGCCGGAGCTGATCGCGGCGGCGGAAGCCGCGCTGATCAGCGTCGACGCACTGGTGCAGACCGCCAACGGCCTGCCGCTGGACGCGCTTGCGACCGAGGCGATCGGCACGCTTGCGGACGCACGCGCGCTGCTGACCGACCCTGCCATCGCCGGGCTGGTGGCGGACCTGCGGGCCACCGTGCAGACGGCGCAGGGCCTCGTCGCCGACCTGCGCGACAGCGACCTGATCGCGAACGCCAACGCGATCCTCGCCTCGGTCGAGACCGCCGTCTCCGACGTGCAGGCGGCGCTGACGCCGGTGCTGGCGGCGGCCGAGCAGGCGGCGGCGGATGTCGGCGG
>PPFU01002471.1_pt1 | contig 13552 bp, 5 predicted proteins | sample 1535991 | NCBI WGS metagenome assembly PPFU01 (sample SAMN04901290, study PRJNA319586) | Hypolithon metagenome, whole genome shotgun sequencing project. | isolation source: Antarctic Hypolithon | place: Antarctica: Miers Valley | collected 2014
CCCTGCCACGTCCGTGCCTTCGCGCAGCAGTACGTAGTTGACGACGTTCATATTCAGCCAGCCCGACGCCATCTGCTGCTCGTACCAGTCGGGATTGCGTGCGCGGAGGGTCTCGAACGAGAGGAGCACGTCAAATTGAATGTGCGAGCGGTGGGGCACGCGGGCGACGCCGGTGACGGTGAACGAGAGCGAGTCGCCAAGTATGAGCTGCTGCCCGACCGCCTGCGCATCCCCGAAAAGCTTGCGCGCCAGCGCCTCCGACAGCACGAGTGCGTAAGGCCGCGCCAGCGCCGTCTCCGGATTACCTTCGATAAGCGGTAGCGAAAACGTTCGGAAAAAGCCGTTGTCCGCATAGAACATCGTCTCAAAGAGATGCTCGCCTTCGTGCTTGATTGAAAAGGTAGGCCAGCCTCGCAGATAGACGACCCGCTCAACCTCTGGATACTCACTCTCCAGAATTTTCCCGTAGGGCCATCCGGCGGTGCTGGCACCGAGGCGGAAGATGCGGTCGCCTTTCTCGTGGAAGCGGTCGTAACTCAGTTCGTCACGCACAAAGAGCGCGATGAGCAGGCAGCACGCGATGCCAAGAGCCAGGCCGAACACGTTGATGAGCGTGTAGCCTTTGTGCCGCCAGAGCGTGCGGAAGGCGATGGTGAGGTTGTTCTTGAGCATGGTTGACAAACGTTTATTCGCTGCGCAGCGACTTCACCGGGTCTGCGGTGGCGGCGCGGAGGGCCTGATAGCTCACCGTCAGCAGCGCAATGAACAGCGCCAGCCCGCCCGCAAGGAGAAAGACACCGGGGCCGAGCGTGACGCGGTAGGCGAAGCCTTCGAGCCAGTTGCCCATGAGGAAGTACGCGACGGGCGCGGCGACGACGAAGGCGATGAGCACGAGCGTGGCAAAATCCTTTGAGAGCAGCGCCACGAGACCGGGTACGCCGGCTCCGAGCACCTTGCGCACGCCGATCTCTTTCGTCCGCTGCTGGGTCGTGAGGGCGGCCAGCCCAAAGAGGCCCAGGCACGCGATGAGCACGGCCAGCCACGACGCCACGCGGACGATCTCGCCCAGCCGCTGCTCGTCCCGGTACTGCGCGTCGAGTTGGTCGTCGAGAAAGGCGAAGTTGAAAGGGCGGTCCGGGGCGACGCGCGTCCATGCTGCCTCAATCGCCGCCATTGCAGTAGGGAGCGGCCCTGGCTGGAGCCGGACGATCACGTCGTAGGCCGGGCTCGAACCAAACATGACATTCTCTGCGGCCTGGAAAAGCGGGCCGGGGTTAGTCACGAGCACGAGCGGCTCCACCACGTCGTGGAGCGAGGCGAAATGGAAATCCTCTGTGACCCCGACAAGGGTGTACGCTGCGAATGGTTCGGGCAGCGGACGACCCACGCCGTCCTCCAGTCCAAAGGCCTCGACGTAGGCCGCATTTACCACCACCTGCTGAGCTGCCAGGCCGGGCTCGGCGGCAAAAGATTCTCCTGCCGAGAGCCGGATCTGCATCGTCTCCAGGAAGTCGGGGGCCACGACGTTCGCGCTGAACGTGCGGTAGCGGTCGGCCTCATCCGTGTAGCCGAGTGCGGCCCACCCGCCAAGTGCGAACGCTGACGCAGACACACGCGCCACGACGCTTTCGCTTTCGAGCGCGGCGCGGATCGGCTGGAGCGGTTCGAGGCCGTGCTGCATCGGCGCTGCGTTCCACACCATTACGACGCGGTCGGCGTCGAAGCCGAGGTTCTTGGTCTGGAGAAAGCGGAGTTGACTGGCCATGACGAAGGTGCTGGCGAGCAGCCCGATGGAGAGCGCGAACTGGAGCGCGACGAGGCCGCGCTGCACGCCGCCGCCTGCACGCATCTTCACCCGCCCCCGCAGCACCTCTACCGGGCGGAAGCCGGAGAGCACGACGGCGGGATAGCCGCCCGCCCCGAGCCCGACGACGGCAAGCAGTCCTACCAGCAGCAGCGCCATCTCCAGGTCGAGCCGGAAGGCGAGCGTGCGCAGGGCCAGGTTGTTGAACTGAGGCAGCAATACGAGCGCGAGGACGACCCCGATGGCCAGAGCAACCGCGGTCAAAAGGAGTGATTCGCCCCAGAACTGCCCCATCAGCTGCTCGCGCTGCGCCCCCAGCGCCTTCCGCACCCCCACCTCCCGCGTCCGCTCTCCACTCCGGCCGATGGCGAGCGTCGTGAAGTTGATGCACGCGATAAGGAGGAGCAGCAGCGCGATGGTCGAGAGGATGACGAGGTAGCGGGGATCCGTCACCGGCGCGATCCCCGCCGGGAATTCCGGGTTGAGGTGAATGTCGAGCAGCGGCTGGACGCCGACCACGTACGATCCCTTGAAGTCGGGGCCAAGGGCCGTTTTCAGCATCGCGGGGAGCTTCGCTTCGAGCGCCGCCGCCGAGGCTCCCTCGTGGAGTAGGATGTACGTCTCGGCCACCACGCTGAACCAGCTTTGCAGGCCTCCTTCGCTCGCCAACCCTTGTATTTGCGCCATCGGCACGAGCGCGCCGAACTGGAGGCTCGACGCATCCGGTGGATTCGCCACGATGCCCGTGACCACCAGCGACCGTTCTTCATCCCCGAAGCGAACGATGAGCGGCTGACCCACCGGGTTCACCTCGCCGAAGTGCCGGTAGGCCGCCGAGTCCGTGAGGACAACGGCGTCCGGGCGGGCGAGGGCCGTCATGGCGTCCCCTTGCAGAAGATCGAACGAGAACACGTCGAAAAACGCCGAGTCCACGAGGACGAACCGCTCATCCAGCGCCTGCTCCCCACGCAGCACGGCTCCTCCCATCGGCCGGAAGCGCACGACACGCTCGACTTCCGGGAATGCAGCGGCCATCGCCGGGCCCAGCACATGCGGCGTGACGGTGTTGAAAAACTGCTCGTCGGGCCCATAGTCCTCCAGCACCCACGCCCGGTGGATCCGGTCGGCCTTCTCGTGAAACCGGTCAAACGCAAGCTCCTCCCGCACGAAGAGCCCGACGAGGAGGGCGCCCGCAATGCCAATGGAGAGGCCGAGCACGTTGATGGCGGCGTAGCCTTTCTGCTTGCGCAGGTGGCGCAGAGCCACGCGGAGGTAGTTCTGTAACATGGTGAGGCGTGAGGTTCAGAGCCGCTCGGATTGGCAGGCGAAGGCTGTGCCGGGTGCTTCTTTAGGCGATTCCAGCCCCCGGAGCCATCCCCAGTGTTCACATGCGGACACCTGCTGCGCGTAGCCGAACACCGGCGGTGCTATTCGCTGCGCAGCGACTTCACCGGGTCTGCGGTGGCGGCGCGGAGGGCGTGGTAGCTCACCGTCAGCAGCGCAATGAACAGCGCCCCCACACCGGCGAGCAGAAAGACACCGGGGCCGAGCATGATGTGGTAGGCGAAGCCTTCGAGCCAGTTGCCCATGAGGAAATACGCGACGGGCGCGGCGACGACGAAGGCGGTGAGCACGAGCTTGGCAAAATCCTTCGACAGCAGCGCCACGATCATTGTCACAGTAGCCCCCATCACCTTCCGCACGCCGATTTCCTTTGTTCGCTGCTGCGCCGTGAACGCCGACAATCCAAACAGCCCCAGGCACGCGATCACGAGGGCGAGGGCGGCGAAGACCCCGAACACGCGTCCGAACCGCTCCTCTGCCCGGTACTGCTCGGCGAAACGGTCGTCGAGAAAGAAACGCTCCAGCGGACGGCTCGGGACGACGCGCGCCCACGTATCCTCTACGGCCTCGAGCGTACGCGGGAGTTCCGCTGTCCCCACCCGGAGCGTGAGGAATCGGTACGCCGTGGGACGCACCTGCAGGGCCAGCGGCCCCACCGTCTGGTGGAACGACTCGACGTGGAAGTCCTCCACGACGCCAATCACCTGCCCTTCAGCCTCGCCCCGAACCATCCGCTTTCCTAGCGCCTCTTCCGGCGTGCCCCATCCGAAGTGCTGCACAGCCGCCGTATTCACGACGTACCCGTTGACGGCGTCGGAAGGGAAGTCGCGAGAGAACCCACGCCCGGCTACGGCGGTCACGCCGAACGTCCGGAAAAAGTCATGATCTACGAAGTACATGTCGAGGTTGCTTTCCCGGAGCGCACCCTCTACCCCCTCCACCGACGTCGTCAGGTTCCACGGATTGACGCCCGGAACGACGGACGAGAAAGAGGCTGCCTCCACGCCTGGAATCCGGACGAATTCCGTCTGCACAGACTCGTACCGCTGGCGCACACTCTCGTCGCTCCGGAAGTCGAGCACGAGCAGTTGCTCCGCGTCCACGCCCAGCGACTTCCCTTTGAGGTAATCGAGTTGTGTGTACACCACACCGGTGCCGACGAGAAGCCCGAACGTGATGGCGAACTGGACGACGACGAGTGCCTTCCGGAGCCCCGCGCCGCGTGCAGACGTCTGGTAATGCCCCCGCAGCACGACGACGGGGCGGAACGAGGAGAGCACGAGGGCCGGATAGATCCCGGCCAGCAACCCGACCCCGAGGGCAAGCCAGAGGAGGAAAGCCCCGTGGCTGACGAGTGCTCCGCCGTAGAGATCAAGCGTCTTCCCGGAGATCGCCGTATACGGCTCCCTGAAGACGAGCACGAGCACGGCGGCCATCGCGAGCGCAAGCAGGCTCAGCACCACCGACTCGCTCAGGAACTGCCCCGCGAGCTGCGCCCGCGTGGAGCCTGACACCTTGCGGATTCCGACCTCCTTCGCCCGGCTTGCCGCCCGGGCAATAGAGAGGTTGACGAAGTTCACCCCCGCCATGAGGAGCGTGAACAGCGCGATGGCACTGAAGATGTAGAGGTTCGTCGCACTCCCCACGGGACCCATTGCCCCTTCACGCCCCGCATTGAGGTACACCCGCTTGAGCGGCTGGAGCGAGAGTGCGAAGGAGAAGCCAATCTCCCGCATCCGCTCGCCCACGTGTCGCTCCATGAATCCGGGTAACTCCCGCTTTAGCACGGCAGCGTCGTAGGCCGGAGGAAGGAGGAGGTATGTGTGCCATCCAAACCAGAACCAGTTGTCCTCCTCCGACTCCCAGGAAGTGTGCGAGAGAAGCGCCTCGAACTGGAGATGGGAATTGTGCGGAATCGGAGCCATCACTCCCGTCACGGTGTACGGCTGCTCCCCGTCGAGGAGGAGCGTCTGGCCTAGTGCGTCCTCTTCCCCGAAGTATTTCCGCGCCGTTGCCTCCGTAAGCACCACGCTGTAAGGTTCGCGAAGAGCGATCTTGGAATCACCCGAGAGCAGGGGAAAGGTGAACACGTCGAAGAGCGTGGAATCAGCGTAGAACACCTGTTCCTCCTGGAACCGCCGGGAGCCCCGCTCGAAGAGCGCACTCGTCGGGTAGAGCCGGACGGCGCGTTGCACCGCCGGGAATTCAGCCGCGAGGGCTGGACCCATCGGGGCGGAGGTGATGGCCACGTACGCCGTGTCGGCCGCCGTGTACTGGTCCGCGACCAGTCGGTATATCCGGTCCGCGTTCTCGTGGAAATGGTCGTAGGAACGCTCGTCCTGCACAAAGCCGAGGATGAAGAACGCGCACGCCAAACCCAGCGCCAGCCCGCCGACGTTGATCGCCGTGGCAACCTTGTTCTTTCGCAGGTGGCGGAGGGCGACGCGGAGGTAGTTCTGTAACATGGCGAGGAAGAGGCTCGGAACTACACCGGCCGCAGGCGAAGCGCGTGCCGGGTGCCGATTCGGGCCTTTCCAGCGCCCCAGAACCCTTTCTACTGTTCACCCGCGAACACCTGCTGCGCGCAGCCGAACACCGGTGGTGCTATTCGGTGCGCAGCGCCTTTACCGGATTGGCCGTCGCGGCCCGCACGGCGTGGTAGGCGGCCGTGGCGAAGGCCACCACGAGGACCAGGCCGCCCGCCAACGCGAAGTGCCACCATTGCAGCGAAATACGGTACGCAAAATCGTCCAGCCACAGTTGCATGAAATACCACGACAGCGGTGCCGCCAGTACGAGGGCGAGGGCTACCAGCAGCAACATGTCGCGCGTCAGCAGCCGGACGATGTTGCCAAGTGAAGCGCCGAGCACCTTGCGAATGCCGACTTCTTTGGTACGATTGATGGACGCCAGCGCCGCTAGGCCGAACAGCCCGAGGCATGCCAGGAAGATCGAGAGCCCGCCTGCCCAGCCGACGATACCCGCGAACCGGCTCTCGGCGCGGTAGAAGCGATCCAGGTCTGCATCGAGAAAGCTGTACTTGAAGGGCGCGTCCGGGACGGCCTGCTCCCAGGCCGATTGCAGCGCCGTCAGCGCCTGCTGCGTCTGGCCCGACTGCAGGCGCACGAAGAACTTGTAGGGCTGGTAGTCCGAGAACTGGTGGAAGAGCTGCGGCTCGACAGGCTCGCGGAACGGGCGAAAATGGAAATCCTTCACCACGCCAATCACGACGGGCGTCTTGCTTTCGAAATACCCGGTGAGCGGCTGCCCCACGGCCGTCTCCGGCGTCCAGCCAAGGTCGCGCACGAACGCTTCGTTGACGATGACAGAGGTGAGCGTGTCTGCGGCACGGGCGGGGTCGAAGTCGCGGCCCGCCGCAAGTTGAAGGCCCATCACGCCGAGGTAGTCGGCGTCCACGTAGTACTCGAAGGTCTCCTTGTGCACGCCCTGGTAGTCCCAGCCCGTGCGGCTCCAACCGGTGCCCTCGCCCAGTCCCAGCTCAGCCCCGGCGATGCCGACGATCTCAGAGCGACCGGCAAGGGCCTGCCGGAAACGGGGATACGCCTGCTGGGCGTCCGTGCCGTCGGCGTCTACTACCACCACGTTTTCCTTCTCGAAGCCGGGATGCTTGGATCGCATAAGGTGTAGCTGATCGAGCACGATGAGCGTTGCCGCGATGAGTCCGATGGAGAGCAGGAACTGAACGGTGACGAGCGACTTCGTGAGCACGTTCGCGCCGCCCACACGAACGCGGCTCTTGAGCACCTCGACGGGCCGGAAGCCGGACAGCACGAACGCCGGATAGCTGCCCGCCAGAAGCCCCACGACAAGTGTCAGACCAAGCAGTAGCCACCCGATCTCAGGGAAGAGGCGGAAGGAAAAGACAAGTTCCCGTCCGGCCAGTTCGTTCATGAACGGTAGCAGCAACCGCCCCAGCCCTACCCCGATCAGCACGGAGACGACGCTGAGCAGCAGCGCTTCGGTGAGGAACTGCGTCGCCAACTGACTGCGCCTGCCGCCGACCACCTTGCGAATGCCGACTTCCCGCGCACGCCGCGCCGAGCGTCCGATAGCGAGCGTGGTGAAGTTGATGCAGGCGATCAGCAGCACCCCCGCGGCGATGGCGAGCAGCATCCAGACGTTCTTGGGATTGACGGGCGGCGTCGAGCCGCCGCCGATCTCCGGGTTCGTGTGCACGTCGCGGAGGGGCTGGAGGCCATAGGTGACAGGTGCCCCCTCTCCTTTCCAGTACCCCTGCTCCCGAAGTTCGGCCTCTTCATCCGGGTAGTACGTCCGCCGAAAGGTCAGCAGGCGGTCCGCATCAGTGGGAAGACTGCTGCCGGGACGGAGCAGGACGAACGTCTGGAAGGCGGAGCGATTCCAGCTGTCTACGAAACGCTGGCCTGGCGATGTTCGCGCAAGGCGCTCGTAGCTCGCAAGCAGCCCGAAGGTGATGCTGGAGTTGGGCGGCAGATCCTCGGCAACGGCCGATACCGTAAAAGGCTCGTACGTTTCCCCCAGCTTGATCTCCAGTGTCCTCCCAAGCGGATTCTCAGCGCCAAAAAGCTGCTGCGCCGTCGTCTCGGTGAGGACAAGGCTGCCAGGGTCGCGCAGCGCGGTGGCCGGATCTCCATGCTTCAACGGGAAGGAAAAGACGGAGAAGACTTGCGGGTCGGCGAACGTAACGCCCAGGCGTTGCACCTGATCGCCCACACGGACGAAGTCCTCGCCCCAGGCGTCGCGGAAACGTACATGGGCCTCTACATCCGGCAGATTGGCCTGCATCGCAGGGCCAAGAGGCATCGGCAGGTGGGGGTCGTTCTGGACGTCGCGCCCGGCGAGGGCTTCCGTCTGCCGGTACACGCGGTAGATGTGGTCCGCCTGCGCATGGAAGCGGTCGAAGCTGAACTCATTGACCGCGTAGAGCAGAAACAGGCTGAAGCACGCCAGCCCGATACTCAGGCCCAGGATGTTGATCGTGGACAGCAGTTTCTGCGCCCTCAGATTGCGGATGGCAATTTTGAGGTAGTTCTTCCACATGGGTCCGGGTAGTTTCGTGAGCGGGAACCCTCCGAGGGTTAAGCTGGGGTCATTCGGTGCGCAGCGCCTTTACCGGATTGGCCGTCGCGGCCCGGACGGCGTGGTAGGCGACGGTCGCGAGCGCGAGCACCAACACTACACCACCGGCGAGCAGCAGCGTGCCCGTGCCGATTTCAACCCGGTAGGCAAAGCGTTCGAGCCAGCGCTGCATAAGCCAGTACGTCACCGGCGCGGCGATGGCAAAGGCGACGACGACGAGCAGGGCAAAGTCGCGCGTGAGCAGCACAACAATGCGTCCGACACTTGCCCCGAGCACTTTGCGCACGCCGATCTCTTTCGTGCGCTGCTCGGCAGCAAAGGCGGCCAGTCCGAAGAGGCCCAGGCACGCTAGCAGCGCCGCCAGGATCGCCGCCGCGCCGAAGACCGCCCGCACGCGCTGCTCGGCGACGAGCGTTTCGGCAAACGCCTCATCCACGAACCCGTAGGTGAAGGGGTAATCGGAGACGACGCTGCGCCACGCCTTTTCCATCCCGGCTAACGCCTGCCGCACAGTGCCCGCTTCCAACTCCACCGCCAGGGTCGTAATGCCCCCCACGCGCACGAAGCCAGAGGAGATCTCTGCATCCGGATTCGGAATGGTGATGGCGAGTGGATGGATCGGATCGCGGACAGAGGTGAAAACAAAATCTTCTACCACACCAACGACCTCACGCGTGCCCATCAACTCGATATTCTGACCGATGGCCGTCTGCGGATCGTCGGTCATCAGGCCATATTCACGCGCGGCGATCTCGTTGAGTACCACGCCGCTCCGATGTTCGCCGTCACGCAACTCGCGCCCGGCCAGCATCTCCAGACCAAACATGCTGCTGTAACCAGCCTCCGCCGTGAGGATGCTCGTGATGATGCCGGACCGGTCGTCTGTTTTCTCGCCTTCGCGGTTGCCGGCGATCCCGATGAAGCCGCGGCTGCCCGGTGTCGACGAGGCCCGCACGGCCTGTTTCACGCCCGGCACCTGCTGCATCGCGTCGCGCAGCGCCACGTTCTGCCGCTGAAGCGCCGGGGCCGACAGGTCAAGCGTCGCGATCTGATCGCCCGCGAAGCCGAGTCCGGTGTCCTGTCCGTACTGAAGCTGCCGGTCCACAACGACCGTCGCCGTGATCATGCCGACGGCGAGCGCAAACTGCACGACCACGAGCGCCCGGCGCATCAGCCCGCGCTCGCGCCCAACCCGGAGGCCCTTCAGCGCCTGCACGGGCCGCTTCCGCGCCAGCACCAATGCCGGGTATGCCCCCGCCAGAAGCCCCGTCAACAGCGCCAGCCCCAGCATCGCCGCGGCAATGCGCGGCTCGGAGAGCGGCGTCACGGCCAGCTCGATGCCGAAGAAGCGGTTGAACGCGGGCCGTGCCAGCAGCGTCAGCGCGAGCGCCACCATCCCCCCGCCGAAGGCGAGCAGCACGGATTCGGCGAGAAACTGGCCGCGCAGCGACATACCCGTTGCCCCCAGCGTTTTGCGCACGCCTACCTCACGGCCACGCTGCGTGGCCTGCGCCGTGGCAAGGTTGGTGTAGTTGATGCACGCGATGAGCAGCACGAAGAGCGCCATCGTGCCGAAGAGGTAGAGCGTCTGCTTTCCTGCATCGCGTCCGCTCAGGTGGAGCGCGGTAATCGGGGTGGCAGACACGCGCTGCGGCCCTTCCATATCTGGACCAGCGGCCTCCGCCAGCGCAGCGATCAGGGCGCTCGTGTCCGCAGGCGACGACAGGAGTACGTATGCCTGGTGGAGGGGAATTCCTGGCCCCTCCTCAGTCATTTCCGGGACGGGAAGGACGACCGTGAACCGAAGGGTCGAGTTTCCGGGCGGCGCGGCGGCAATACCGGTTACACGGTACGTGGTGCGGATAGAGTCCGCCCCCAGCCCTCCGCGCTCGTAGGTGAACGTCTGCCCGATGGGATCGGCGGTGCCGAAGAGCTTGTGCGCGATCGCTTCCGTCAGGACGGCTCCATCGGGCGCGTCGAGCACTGTAGCGGGGTGGCCGCGCACAAGCGGGAAGGTGAACATCTCGAACAGCTTGGACGTCGCGAAAAGCACCTCCTTTTCCTCGAACGTCGCTCCGGTCTCCGGTACACGCAGGATGCCGTTCTGACTGCCGACCTGCACGACTCCTTGCAGCGCAGCCACCTGCCCCTCTACACGCGCCACCTCCGTCCGTGGCAGCCCGATTATGCGAAAGATGTGCTCGCCGAACGTGATTTCGCGGTTTACTTGGAAGATGCGGTCGGCGTGCGCGTGGAAGCGGTCGTACGTGAGTTCGTGCGTCGCGTAGAGCAGCACGACCGCGCACGCGGCCAGCCCGATTCCCAGCCCCAGCACGTGAAGCGCCGCATGGCCGGGACGGCGCATCAGGCGACGGAGGGAGATAATGAGGTGGTTTTTGAGCATGGTTCTGTTAGGGATGGTAGTCAATCTTCGGAGGTCATTCGCTCCGCAGCGCCTTGACCGGGTCGGTAGCGGCCGCGCGGAGTGCCTGTGTGCTCACCGTCAGCAGCGCAAAGGCAAGCACGAGCACGCCACTGAGGAGAAAAACCCCTGGGCCGAGCGTGACGTGGTAGGCAAACCCCTCCAGCCATCGCCGCATGAGGAAAAACACGACTGGCACCGCCACCCCAAAGGCCCCGAGGACGAGTAAGACGTAGTCCTTACTCAGCAAGGCGACGATGCTGCCGATAGAGGCCCCCAGCACCTTACGCACCCCGATCTCCTTTCTCCGCAGCTGCGCCGTGAAGGCGGCGAGCCCGAAAAGGCCCAGGCACGCGATAAAGATGGCGAGCGCGGCAAAGAGCGTGAAAAGCGTAGCGAAGCGCTCGTCATTCCGGTACTGCTGATCAAAAGCATCGTCCGCGAACGCGTACTTGAACACGTTGCCGGGGAAGAGGCGGGTGTACGCGCCCTGGATCGCGGCAATCGTGCCGGGGAGGTCGTCCGTGCCCACGCGGAGCGAGAGGTGTCTGCCGCCGGACGTGCGGCCAAAGAAGATGTTTTTGCGCGCCTCGTGGGCTGACGACCAGTTGGCGTCCCTGAAAACGCCGACGATGACGGCGTCGTTGCCACCGACGTTGATGGATCGTCCCACCGCCTCGGCCGGCGAGGCAAAGCCGAGCGACGCCACGGCGGTCTCGTTGGGGATCAGCGTCCACGCCCACCCGGCCGAGGTGGGCGGTAGCAGGAACTCGTCCATATTGCCCGCCATCAACTCCATCCCGTAGAGCGAGGCGAAGCTCGTGTCGATAAACGTGACGACACCTCGGGTCGCGCTCGTCGGGTTGTCTTCCGCCTTCCACACGCTCACCCCATTCCAGCTGAACCCCCCTCCGGGCAGCGTCACGGAAGTGGCGACCTGCCGGACGGACGGGAGCCGCCGCAGTTCATCGGCAAAGGTGTTCACCGCCGTCTCCGCATCTGCCCCCTCCGGCAGCACGCGCGGACCGTTCACCGTGAGCACCTGCTCCAGGTCGAGGCCGAGCTCCATCTGCCGCATGTACATGAGCTGGTTGTACACGACGGCCGTCCCGACGATGAGCACGACCGAGGCCGCGAACTGGAACACCACGAGCCCGCGACGCAGCCAGAGCTGCCCGCCAAACGTGCCGCCCTTCCCTTTCAGCACCGTGGCGGGCTTGAAGGAAGAGAGCACGAACGCCGGATACAAACCTGCCAGCAGCGTACCTACGCAGAGCGTCACGGCGAAAGCGCCCCAGAATGCTGGATTCGACCATGAAGTCCACGTCAGATTCATCCCCGCCAGGTCATTAACGAGCGGCGTGAGCGCCACCGCGAGCGCCACCGCGAGCACGGCGGCTACAACGTTCGTCAGCGCCGACTCGAAAAGAAACTGGGTGATAAGCTGCTCGCGCTGCGCTCCTACCGCTTTCCGCACCCCGACCTCCGAGGCCCGCCCGAGCGCGCGCGCCGTCGCGAGGTTGACGTAGTTGACGAGTGCGATAATGAGCGTCACCAGGCCGATCACAGTGAAGAAGTACACCGTCCGGTAGCTCCCCAGCACGATGGTCGCCTCCAGCTCTGGCCCGCCAATGTCGGCGTTGAGGTGAATGTCACGGAGGGGTTGCGTGAGCACCCGCGGCACCAGTCCCTGCTCTCGAAACGCATCGGGAAAGTGGGCGTCGTACGTGGCCGTCATCTTCTGCGCCACCGCAGCCCGGTCCGCCCCGGGGCTAAGCTGGACGTAGGTGACAAAGTTATTCCAGATCCAGAACGTCTCGGCTTCGCTGTACCGCTCGCCCGCGAGGAGATCCGCCATCGGCAGGAGCAGATCGAACTGGAGGTGCGAGTTGGCCGGCACGTCTTCGAAGACGCCGGTCACCCGGTAGCTCCCCTCCACCTCGCCCGTCACGTCGAGCACCTGCCCGATGGGGTTTGCCGCCCCGAAATACTTCCGCGCCATCGCGCTGGAGAGCAGCGCCGTACCAGGCTCGGTCAGCGCCGTGGCCGCAGTTCCTGCCGCCAGCGGGAATGTGAACATCTCCAGAAAGGCAGGATCGACGTAAAACGCCTGCTCCTCGAAGACCTGCTCAGGATGGGACGGACGCGACACGACGGCGCTGGGTGCCGGGCGCAGCCGCGCGACGTGCAGGATTTCAGGTACCGCCTCGGCCAGCGCAGGCCCCATCCCGTGCGGCGTGTCGGCTGACCACCCCAACGGCTCACCTATCGGAGCCAGTCCCGTGTTCACCCGGTAGAGGTCGCCCTCGTGCTCGTGAAACCGGTCGAAGCTGTACTCGAAGGCGACGTACTGAAAGATGACCAGGCAGCACGCCAGCCCGATGGCAAGGCCTGCTATGTTTATAAACGAGTAGCCTTTATGCCGGAGCAGATTACGAAAGGCGACCTTGAGGTAGTTATTGAGCATGGCTACAGGATTATTCGTACTTGAGCGCGTCGACGGGATTGGCGCGGGCGGCGCGGTAGGCCTGTCCGCCGACGGTCACCAGCGCCACCACGAGCGCACCTGCTGCCACGGCGATAAACACGCCTGCCCCGGCAGGCGCGCGCTCGGCAAAGCCTTCGAGCCACTTTTGCGCGATGAAGTAGGCCACGGGTGCGGCGACAGCGTACGCGAGCACGACGAGCACCACGAAGTCGCGTGTGAGGAGCGCCACGATGCCGGACGCGTTCGCGCCGAGCACTTTGCGCACGCCGATCTCTTTGGTGCGCTGCGCCGCCGCGTACGCCGCCAGCCCGAACAGGCCCAGGCACGCCACGAGCAGCGCCAGCAGCGAGAAAAACGTCACGATCTGCGCCAGCTGCGTCTCGCCCTTGTAGAGGTTGGCCACGAAATCGTCCAC
>PPFU01030308.1_pt1 | contig 13549 bp, 14 predicted proteins | sample 1535991 | NCBI WGS metagenome assembly PPFU01 (sample SAMN04901290, study PRJNA319586) | Hypolithon metagenome, whole genome shotgun sequencing project. | isolation source: Antarctic Hypolithon | place: Antarctica: Miers Valley | collected 2014
TTTAGAACAGGCTTTGGCTTAAGGGATAACGTCTTATCGGGCAAACTTCCCTGTGGCAATACATAGTGAACAGCAATCATGATCAATGCAGTAATGAACGCCAGGATGATGAATACAGCCTCCCAGCCAAAAGCAACCGTCGCATAGCCCCCGATCGTAGGTGCGATCATGGGTGAAATGGCAATAACTAAGATAATAAAAGAAAATGCCTGCGCTATTTTTTGCACAGGGAAAAGATCGCGGACTAAAGCCTGTGCTGCAACCATGCCGGCGCAGCCTCCAAGTGCCTGCACAAACCGCATGGCTATTAAAGTTTCAATGGTATCGGTATAGGCACAACCAAACGACGCAAGCACAAAAACAGTCAGACCCAGATATAAGGGTGGTTTTCTTCCAAACCGGTCTAATAAGGGGCCATACAATAACTGCCCTGCCGAAATTCCGATGAGATAACTGGTAAGAGAAAGTTGTACGTTTGAAATGGAGGTGTTTAAATCCCTTGCTATGGCAGGAAACCCCGGCAGGTACATATCTATAGCAAAAGGGCTAATGGTGGAAAGTGCCCCCAGTATCAGGATGGTAATAAAGTAATCTTTTTTGGTCATCATAATCTGTCTGGCAAATTTGAGATAAATTATGCGACATTTCCCTAAGGTGTATGTTAAATAAACATGAAAATATTTTGCTAAAGCAGGCTTTGCCAATTTTTTATCCTTCCGACGAAGGCTTATAAAAAGGTTTTATCATTGATGAAGTTACAGCTAGAAGCGCTTGCGAAATTTCAACATTACTCACGCTACGATTTTCTACAATTGATGAAACTGTGCTATATTGAGGGATGGAACAAGAATTTGTAAGCAGTACATTTGATAAAAGGGATTTTACCACTGAGAAGTTCTTCAAAGGGGAATATGAAGATTGTAACTTCATCAATTGTAACTTTTCCGCTGTTGACTTATCGGACGTAAAGTTTCTAGACTGTAAGTTTATGGACTGTAACCTAAGTTCTGCAATCCTTCACCGAACTGCATTGCAGGATATACAATTTACCGCCTGCAAGATGCTTGGGTTGAATTTTGATCATTGCCAGCCTTTCGGATTTTCCGTACGCTTTGTACATTGCATGCTCAACCACGCCTCATTTTACCAGTTGAAGCTTAAAAAAACAAATTTTAGCCATTCAAAACTTCACGAAGTAGACTTTACGGGGGGCGACCTTCGCGAGGTGGTTTTTGACCATTGTGACCTGCATCGGGCTATTTTTGAAAGCACCAACCTGGAGAAAGCAGACCTCCGAACTGCTTTTAACTATGCCATTGATCCAGAGCAAAACAGCCTGAGACAGGCGCGCTTTTCTTTGGCGGGAGCAGTGGGCTTATTAGCCAAATATAAAATTAGCATTGAAGATTAACGCAACGCTGCTGTTGTTGACGTCTCGTTTGCTTACTTCACTACGATCATCGGCACATACGAAGCAATCAGTTCTTTCAAAATTCATGAAGTTACTTTCGTTTATGGACTTAATCTGGTCCTTTTATTGTCGAAAATAGGTTATTAAAGGCTTCTGCATATGTGGGATGTGCAAATATGGCATCGCGAAGCTGCTGAAAAGTGAGTTTTCCCATCATCGCAATTTGTAACATCGACATGAGCTCGCCCCCTTCTTCTGCCAGGCAGGTTGCCCCCAGCAATGTTCCAGTGTCAGGATTTAGTATAACTTTCAGAAAGCCTTCGGTACGATTTGCTTCGATGGCCCGGGCTACATTTTTCATAGGCATGAAAGCGATGTTGTAGGGGATTTCTTTTTCTCTGGCTTGATTTTCAGACAGACCGACTCGCCCCAGTTCAGGTTTGGTAAACATCGTATAGGGAATGGTTCGATCATCCAGGTTTCTCCTTTGCTCGCCAAAAATATAATCCTTCACTATTCTGAAGTCGTCATAGGATACGTGGGTAAATTCTGGCCCGCCTTTGCAATCCCCAAGGGCAAAAACTCCTTTCTGGTTTGTTTCCAGGTATCGATTGACTTCGATATAGCCGTGGTCGACCTGGCGGATGCCAGCTATGTCCAAACCCAGGGCGGCTGTATTGGGCGTGGTGCCTATGGCCAACAACAGGTGTGATCCGTTAATGGTCTTTTCTTCACCTCCTTGATCATAATGAAGTGCTATCCCTTGATCAGTTCTTTGCACGCTGTTGGTTGTTGCACGAAGTGAAATGTTGATGCCTTCCTTTTGCATAAAATGCTGGATGGCATCAGCGACATCTTTATCTTCGCGGGGTGCGAGTTGGCTATCCTGCTGAAGGATAGTAACCTTACTGCCTAACCTTGCATACATTTGACCGAATTCCAGGCCAATATAGCCGCCGCCCAGGATCAAAAGGTGTTCAGGAAGTTCATCAAGATCCATGATGGTCTTCGAAGTTAAATAAGATACGTCCTTTAAACCTTCTAAATCTGGTTTTCTGGGGCTTGTGCCGACATTGATAAAAATTTTATCCGCTGTAATTTCTCGTTTGGCTCCTTGATCGAAGGTCACTGTAATAACTTTTTTATCCGAAAAAGTGGCTTCTCCTCTTAACAACGTAATATGCTCTTCTTTCTCCAGCCTATCTTCAATGCCATCTCGCCACGCTTGTACAAGCTTGTCGCGACGGTGCTTAAGTTTTCTAAAATCGGTTTGGACGGAGCCAACATCTATCCCTATTTCCTGTGCATTTTTTGCTGAATAGCTTGCTGCAGCTGATGCTATCATAATTTTCGTTGGGGTGCAGCCATAATTGATGCAGCTTCCTCCGGGATGTTCACGCTCAACCACTGCAGTTTTCAGACCCTTACTTGCTAATGTACTCGCTAACGGATTACCAGCTTGGCCTATTCCAATAATAATGGCATCAAATTTTTCCATTGTCGTGTGATATTAATATATATTCTCTATAGAAATACCCCAGGGTTCTAAATTGTTCAGATACATGATGGCGTACGGGTTTTAATTTTGGTCAAGCCAAAAGTAACGGGTCATTTATAAATACATTCTTTCATTTCATGAAATGAAAATTTAAAAGTCCATCTTTGCAAAAAGAAGATTCCTTGGCACTCGACATACTTTACCAGGATGTGTATATAGTAGCAATCAATAAACCACACGGGTTATTGGTTCACCCATCGCCTTTGGCGCGCGATGCCGATGAGTTTGCCATGCAGCTGCTTCGTGATCAGCTTAGCCAGTTCGTTTACCCCTGTCACAGGTTAGATAGAAAAACGGGTGGTGTGCTCTTGTTTGCATTAAATACTGCTCAGAATAAGAATATCCAGATGTTATTTGCCGAAAGGAAGATCGACAAAGTATACTTTGCCATTGTGCGTGGGTACTGTGATGACCTTGGTGAAATAGACTATCCGCTAAAGCGGGATGATGGCACTGTCCAGGAAGCATTTACTGCCTATAGGACGCTGGCACGTGCCGAATTGCCGATTCCGTTGGGAATGCATGACACCAGCAGGTACTCTCTTGTCATAGTCAAACCAGAGACAGGCAGGATGCATCAAATCAGAAAGCACTTTAAGCATATTCTTCACCCAATTATCGGGGACAGGCCCCATGGCTGCAACAAGCAAAATAAATTTTTTAAGGAAAGGTGGCAAATGCACACCATGCTGCTGCATGCGGCTTCGTTATCTTTTATTCACCCCGAAACGCTGAATCTTGTAAGGATTGATGCACCGATTCAAGATGAATTTCAAAGGATGATGGCGATGATGGGCTGGGAAAGGGCACTTTTGAAAGAAGATTTCTGAGCGGCTGACGTGCTTAGAAGTTGAAACTATTCGCTATCGCCTTATATTGTGGCGAATGGGATCAAGTAGTTTTTCAAGTCCATTGATTTTAATTTCATAGATCGTAGCCAATAGCATGCCCAACTTTCCATCAGGAAACCCCTCGCGGTTAAACCATTCGAGGTAGCTAACCGGCAAATATGCCAAGGTCACACCTTTATGCTTTCCAAAGGGCATCTTCATAGTCACCAGGTCTATCAAAATTTGAGGATTGGGCGCATTATTTTCCATACCTGCAAGATATACCTTATTTGGCTGAGGTGTATCTTGAAGAAGATTTCAAATGTTAAATAAAAAAACTTATAAATTGGAACAACATTCAAATATAATAATAGATGTTGCTCCAGATTTGTACAAGTTGTAGTGTCTTTTGCAATGGAAAGATCTATTTCGGCCGAGAAAGCCTGTTACTCTTTCAAAACCATATCGATACACATGACCGCACCAATCACCAAAAGGCGCAATTTATTATTTTGTGGTACTTTATCATCGATGCTTAACATATAGTTATCGGCTGAAGTAAAAAACTCTTTGCCTAAGCCGCTCCATTTTTTCGTAACGTGCGCAAACTCTGTAGTATCTTTCACAAAACGAAAATCCCAGCTCGTCCATTTGCCCTTAAGGACACAAAGTTCCTGGTCGTTTTCATCGACCACATTGAACTTCCCGCCCAGCGAGAAAAACTTTTGCTTAAATCTGCCGATGACTTTATCATTTTCATCCCACACTTCAACATTGGATTTAAAAAAAGAGACTCCTCTTTTTACTGTTAAGATCTTTTCACCCGTTATCGTTTTAATTTCGATGTGGAATGGCGTCATCCTTTTATAATCTGTAAAACGAAGCATTTTTGTGAAAAAACCCAGGTTTTCCTCGCGACAGTTCAATAACATCTCCTGCGTCTGCGGATGGAATATATCGTAATTATTGGCTGCTTTGAACATACCCACATGTTCTTTTACAAAAAATTGATTTAAATTAAGGATTGCATTCATGCGTTAACACTTTAGTTTGGTTGGTTAGAGCCAGATAAACCACTTGCTCACCTGTCTTAAAGCATTAAAAATAACCATATTTTGTTGTGAATCTTGCGCTGCCTTCGCTTGCTGGATTTTGAAGGTGTTATAAATTTTTGCCAATGCTAATGAAAACAGAATTTTGCCCCAGAAGAAGTATTATTATACCAGACGGATTTTTTTTAATTTTGAAATTCATAACGTATTGCGGGCTTAAAATGCTATCCATTCATTTTTTTCAAAATATTATTACATGAAACATAAGCGTAACTCTTTTGCATCTAAGGCGTTAATTTACCGGTCACCAATATTAGCGTACTTCACTTATTAGCATGGCTTTGATATTGCTTTAAGCCACTCTTTTATTTTCAAAATGATGGAATTAAAATACACGATACCCGCCCAGGCGCGCATAGGGCATGTACATCTTAAAGTAGCTAATTTGGAAAGAGCGATGAATTTTTACTGCCAGTTGCTGGGGTTTGAAGTGACGACTAAGTATGGTGAGCAAGCAGCGTTTATTTCTGCGGGTGGCTATCACCACCACATAGGTATAAATACCTGGCATAGTAAAAATGGTCCGAGGGCAGCTACCAATGTTGTGGGCTTATTTCATACCGCTATTTTATATCCCACGCGAAAAGACCTGGCCATTATTTTACATCGGTTAATGGAGGAAAAGTATCCGCTCACCGGCACGGCCGACCATGGCGTCTCGGAGGCATTGTACCTTGACGATCCCGATGGCAATGGCGTGGAATTGTACTGGGACAGGCCACAGGAGCAGTGGCCCCTGCACCACGATGGCAGTCTTCATATGTATACCAGACCTTTGGATACCGACGGTTTGCTTCAGGAAATAAGTTAGTCACTTCTGTATTTAAATTTTTCTCTTGATACAACTAGATAAAGTAAGCAAGTCCTTTAAAGGCGTGAAGGCAGTAGATCAACTCAGTCTAACCATCGTAAAAGGCGAGTACGTGGCCCTTTTGGGTCCCAACGGTGCCGGTAAGACGACGCTCGTGGAGATGATTGAAGGGCTGCAGTATCCGGACAATGGCGAAATTACCATCAACGGGCTTAGATGGAAAAAGGATGACACCCAGCTAAGAAAGCTGATAGGCCTGTCCTTACAAGAGACCAAATTCATCGATAAGCTTACTGTCCTGGAGACCATGGTGCTTTTTGGTAGCTTTTATGGCCTTTCCAAAGAGCGGGCGAAAGAAGTTATGCAGGTCGTAAACCTGGAGGCCAAAGGGAAAGCTTATACTGTACACCTCTCTGGCGGACAGCGGCAAAAGCTCGCACTTGGCATTGCACTACTTAATAGCCCACAGATCCTTTTGCTGGACGAGCCAACAACCGGGCTGGACCCGAATGCGCGTAGGGAAATATGGGAAATATTGTTAAAGCTCAAGCAGGAAAGAGGGACAACGCTCATCCTCACTACGCATTATATGGAGGAGGCAGAGCAGCTTTGTGACAGGATCGTAATTATTGATAGTGGCAGGATATTGGGTGACGGGACACTTTCCTCGCTATTAGCTACATTTTCCAGGGGCGAGATTATTACTTTCCAGCTTGATAGAAAACCATCGAATGGCGAACTTCAACAGTTAAAGGGTGTACAGGAGCTGGTTTGGGTAGGAGAGCAAGCAGAAGGCAGGCTTGTTGTCGAAGATATCACCCAGACATTGCCACGCTTTCTAGCGCTAATCAACGCTGAGGGAATTGCTTTGCTGGCCCTGGGCTCAAGAAAAAAGACACTCGATGATTTATTTGTGGCTATGACAGGAAGGAGACTCAGTGAATAACTCATTATACAATTTAATAGCGGTTCAGTTTAAAGAGTTTTTTAGGGAGCCCGCTATAATTTTTTGGGCGTTAATATTTCCGCTGGCGATAGCCGGCGTGTTAGGTATTGCCTTTACCAAGCAGGAAGAACCTGTACGAAAGATTGCCATTATTGAAAATAGCCTCGCTTCCGGGAGCAGCAATCTAGCTAAGCTAATTGAAAGGAACAGCCAGGCAACAGTTAATGATTTACCTTCTTTTGAATTTATCAATATGACAGCTGAAGAGGCGGCATTAAAGCTCAAACGAGGTGAAATTAACGTTTTTATTGAGGTAGCGGAACAGGATCGGCTCAATTTTAATTTTGATCCACTCAATGCCGAGGGAAGACTGGTTTACCTTATGCTGGAAAATAACTTTCTGCAACAAGACCGTATCCATGCACTGGCTGTTAAACCCATTACTACACAGGGAAACCGCTATATCGATTTCCTGATTCCCGGATTGATTGCATTGGGCATCATGAATTCCTGCATCTGGGGTATAGGATGGAATCTTATCGAGGGAAGGATCAAGAAACTCATGCGCAGGATGGTAGCTACGCCGATGAGAAAATCTTACTTTTTACTGGGGCATATTATTTCCCGGGCTGTATTGGCGGCTTTAGAAGCAGCGCTGTTGTTAATCTTTGCTTATTATGTTTTTGACATTAATATTCAGGGTAGCTATTTGGCCTTTGCGGTTGTCTTTTTTACCGGAGTGATGGCCTTTGCCGGGATTGCCGTATTTGCCTCTTCGCGTGCCACAACGACCACCGAGGGCAATGGTATTATCAATGCAATCGTATTGCCCATGACCATTCTCTCTGGAATATTCTTCAGCTATCGCAGTTTCCCTGATTGGGCCATAACCATTATAGAAAAGCTTCCACTGACGATGTTGGCGGACGCGCTGCGCGAGATCTTCAATGAAGGTGCTACACTGGCCAATGTTGGAGGGTATATTGCCGGAATGGCCATTACGGGCCTTGTGTTTTTCGTAGCTGGGTTGCGGATTTACAAATGGTATTAGGAGGGGTTTAAATTAATATTCTCCCCTTCATTTGAAGAGGAGAATATAATATAAAGGTATACTTTCTCTAATTAACGTTATTTTTTAAGGATTTCATATCAATAACAAATCTGTAGCGTACATCCCCGCTGATTGTCCTTTCATAGGCGTCATTGATCTGTTCCATTTTGATCATTTCTACCTCAGAAACGATATTATGCCTGGCACAAAAATCGAGCATCTCCTGCGTCTCCTTTATGCCACCTACCAGCGACCCAACAAGGCTCTTTCGGCCAAAGATCAATCTGCCAGCATGTACGGGAGCTGGCTCGGGCGGTACGCCCAAAAGTACCATTACGCCGTTGGTTCGCAGTAAAGTAAGGTATTCGTTATAATCATGCTTTGCTGATACCGTATCAATGATATAATTAAACGTATTAGCCATCTTTTTCATATTTTCCGGCTTCGTCGTCAGCTCAAAATGATGTGCTCCGAGGGCGTCGGCATCTTTTTCTTTTTCCTTGCTGCGGCTTAGCATGGTAACTTCTGCTCCCATGGCTGCGGCAATTTTAACGGCCATATGCCCTAAACCACCCAAACCTACCACGGCTACTTTGTCGCCATTTTTAATGCCCCAATGTTTTAGCGGAGAGTAAGTGGTAATACCAGCGCATAATAAAGGCGCCACAGCATGCAATGGCAATTTATCTGAAATATTCAACACAAAATTTTCCGTCACTACAATGTGGGTAGCATATCCACCATAGGTAGGCGTTTTTTTATCCTGCAAATATGAGTTATAGGTCTGGGAAGAACCTTTTTCACAGTATTGTTCCTGGTGATCCTGGCAATTGCTACAGTCTCCGCATGAGTCTACAAAGCACCCTACACCTACAGTATCACCTTTTTTAAATTTCGTTACTTTACTCCCCACCCTGGTTACATAACCTACGATTTCATGGCCAGGAACAACAGGGTACTTGGTGCCGCCCCATTCGTTGCGGGCAGTGTGGATATCGGAGTGGCATACCCCACAATATTCTATTTCGATTTCTACATCAGTTTCGCCAGGTTCTCTTCTTTCCAGTGAATAGCCTTCCAACGGTTTGTCAGCCTGGAGGGCTGCATAGGCATTTACATTCGTCATATGATTGTTTGATTTTACTAAAGGTGATATATGTCTTAACATATAACCCAACGGTTAAGAAGAAAGAAATGTTTTCAGCAGTCGTGTAAGCATTACTTGTCAAGCCATTGTTTAAAATCCTGCACCTTTTCTCTGCTTACAATGATTTCCTTCAGGTCATTGGCATTTGGAAGCACAACTTTTATCCTGCTATTGGTATAGGAGATCATGTCCTTGATGGCGTCGAAGCAAATAATAAATTGCCTGTTGATACGGAAATACACAGCGGGGTCCAGGACGCCCTCGAGTTGGTCCATCGTGTAATCGAGGAGGTGGCGGCGGTCGTCTTTCACCTGGGCGAAAGTGCCTTTGTCGCGGCTAAAAAAATAGAGGATATCTGCCACCGGAATAACTTTTAAATGTTCACCGGTTTTTACCATAAACCTGTGCTTATAGGCGGGTGCGGTATTTCCTATTAGCGCTTTTAGCGCATTCATGTCTACTGCAGGATAGCCTGTTGGTTGGCCAAAAAGCTGCATGTATTTATCCATTGCTGCAAATAGCGCCACTTTCTCCAGTGGCTTTAGCAGGTAGTCAACGCTATTTATTTTAAATGCGCGAATGGCGTATTCATTATAGGCCGTTATAAAGATTACTGGGCAGCTAACATCTACATGTTCAAATATTTCAAAACTAGTGCCGTCACCTAACTGGATGTCCATAAAGATCAAATCGGGGAGTGGGTTTGCCATTAGCCATTGTACAGCATTTTTTACCGAGTCAACCTGCTTCAGCACCTCTATTTCGGTGTGATAGCCCTTTAGCAGGGTATGTAACCTGGCTGCAGCCATTAATTCATCTTCAACAATCATTACCTTAATCATAGCGTGGGGATGAGAGGAATTGAAACAGTAAAAGTATTGGGTGATGAATTGATGTCCACATCCTGCTGGTTAAGCAGCGCATACCTGGCTTTTATATTGGCCAATCCCAAACGGGTGGAGCCTTCAACAGCGTTTCTGAGCTGCAGGTTATTGCGCACCAGAATCCTTCCATCGTGTATTTCAATGTCGACGTGCAGCTTTTCTTCTGCTGTAATCACGTTATGTTTGATGGCATTTTCAATGAGCATCTGTAGGCATAGTGGTATAATTTGATCGCCTTTATCTTCATAAGTGGGCAACTGAATGGTTACATTCTCGCCGAAACGAATCTTCAAAAGAAAGATATAAGCTTGTAGAAACGCAAGTTCTGTTGCAAGGGAGACCAATTCTTTTTTACTGCTTTCCAGTACATAGCGGAATACCTTCGAAAGCTGCTGGATAAACTGGGCGGCCAAATCCTGATCCATGTAAACCAGATCGGTTAAAACATTGAAGCTATTGAAGAGAAAATGCGGGTTGATCTGATTCTTTAGCGCGTCGTATTGTGCCTGTAGGTTCTCCCGTTTTAATTTTTCAATATCCAGGGCAGATTTTTTCCATGCCATGAGGAAGGATCTGGAGGTAAGCGCAATAGTAATGACCAGGGCAATGTAAACAGGTAATTTAGCGTCGTTCAGCATACTGACCATTGTCAATTCATTCCAGACCATGTTTTTGAAAATAAACACTCTAAAGAACATGACGATGACGACGCTAGCGATAAAGGAAAATACGATAACGGTAATTGTACCCACCACCAATCGCTTGATGGGCGTTTTAATCCAGCTAATTCTCAGGTCGAGTTGATCGACCAGATAGCCATTGCCAAAGCCTAAAATCAGGCATATGATAAAGGAATACAGGATGCTGTCTGCAACGGAAATGATACCTTCGAGTGAAAGGAAACAGGAAGGGCAAAAAACAAAGATGATGCCAATGGCAAGCAGGAGGTTATAGAAGACAATTTTGCTCCAGAATGTTATTCGTTTTGAATTGGCTATCATAGTTCTTTTTAAAAATAGGCATTTCTCTAACAAATACATATTGATATTTAGGGTGCATGTGGATTGGGGTGAAAGCACCCTATCAAGCCCGCGCGGGATTTTGTCACCATTTTTGTAGAAAAGTGCAAAAAAAGCCGCCAAAACCGTGATCAGTACGCTATAATATCTCCGGATTAAAACCGTGGGCTGCAGACACGCAACTCCGATGCGGCTCTGCTATTGACTGTTAATCCTGCCGCGTCTGTGACCCCTAGCCCGGAGGGCCCTGGATGCTTTTGGTTTTAAAAAACCTGATATTTAGGCCACATACCAGTGAAGCACTGGCTTGCCTGGTATGTGACCGACATGACAAGTGATTATTTACTGGTGCAGTTAGCTGCCAGCTCCCTTGCTCCATTTCTTCCCCAAGCTGGTGACAATGACTTTTCTTCCCCTGTTTTCTCGAAAAGGACTACGCTTTTTTGAGCTAAAGCGCAGGCTTTGTCGGTACTATTGCCAAAAAACTGGGCTGTGCCAAATTCCATTTGAGCCATCAGGTAGTAGGCGCGTGGGTTTTCTGGGTTCATTTGCATCGCCTGGCCAAGGAGCTGCATGGTTTTTGGCGTCATGGACTGGCCGCGCGTTGCGGGGTCGGCACTAAGGCTCATCATTGACTGATACCCCTGAAGAGCCACTATTTCGCTTTCATGTGGCGCAACTTGGGCTGCTTTCCCGATCCACTGTGCTGCCTTTTCAAGTGAGGCATCTTTGGCTTTTAGTCCGTCCTCTTTAAAACTCATGTTGATGTACGCTAGCGCAGCATAGTAAGAGGGAAGCCACTCTTTTGGTTCGTTTCCTGCAATACGTTCAAAGGTGTTGGCCACTTCCAGCAGCGCATTTTTATCGTTAGCCTGCTGCAAATGTTGTAAATTTTTCTGCATGGCTGCTTCATACTGCCCGTTTCCGGCCTGCAATAAAATGGTATTGAATAAAATAAGGGCTGATACAAGTAGATTTTTCATAAGTTTTAAAATTAGATTAAGGTTAGAGATAATAAACTGTTAAAGATTATCGAGTTGATTTTTCGTTTTGTCCTTTGCAAGGGTAATAAAGATGCCCATAAAAATAAATCGGGGTGCGCCTTGCCTTACCGGTTCTCGGTTATAAATGCCTTCGCTATTCTTCTGCTGTGCATATTGGTAATTGAATACATTGTCAAAACCTAAAATATTGGTAGCCGATGCGTACACGATGATATGCTGCCGAAAGAGATACGCTGCATTGATGCTTAGGTCAAAGAAGGGTTTGGTATGTTGCGCATTAAATCTTTCCTGGTTTGGATCGTGATAAGTCCGCGCACTTGTGAAGGAAAAAGTACTTCCAATTTGTGTTTTGATTGAGGGCACAAAATGTTTGTATACGACAGAGACATTATGTTTCGAGGCAAATGAAGGCACGGCTTTTTCAGGAAAATGCAGGTATTGCCTCTTGGTATCCAGATAAGAATAAGAGATCCAATAATCGACATTTTTGATGCTTTTTCTATCGCGCCAGAATAGGTCAAGGCCACGGGCGTACCCATTTCCGGCATTGTCGATGTTTGATATGCCTGATGTCACGTCACCCTGAAAGGTTATCAGCTGATCATAAGCTTTATGATACATCTCACCCCTGAATGTCCTGTCATTTGTGCTCCATTGATAATTTAAAATATAATGCGTTGCAAGCTCAAATTGTAGTTTGGGCTGATATAGTTGCCATGCTGGCTGTGGTTGTTGTGCAAACTGGCCATAGGCAAGTGATATTTGGCTTTGGGCGCCAGTCTTATAGGCCAGCGAAACACGTGGTGCGGGTGCTGCCTTGCCCATGCGGGCAGCATGATCGAGCCTGACTCCTGCTCGTGCCGTGATTTTGCTGGTAAGATAGATGTCGGCCTCACTAAATGCACCGAGTATTACTTCATCCAGCTTTTGGTCGTTGGTATGGGGCTGTCGATAAATGGCCTTGCTCTTAAAGCTTTCTGCACCAAATCGAAGCACCACACGTTCACTCCAATCGTAAGTCCAGGTGTTTTTAATATGCAGCCCATGGTCCTTTTTTATGAGGTTTGCCTGGCTGATGGCAAGATTATCTTTGCTGTAGTTGTAGGAGGCACCCGCGTAGACCTGCCACTTCTTGCTGATGATGTCGCGGTAAGAAATATTCAAATACGCATAGCGGTTGTCCAGTCCAATAGGTACAGGGGTGGTAAGGGTAGCCGCATCTTTTTGGATAATGCCGAGCGTAGCATCGTTTAAAGTAGCATAGACTTTAAGTAAACCGCTTTTTCTGATTTTATGACGGTAAACCAGTGACGCATTGAGGGCCTGCGGAGCTTTACCCCACGCCTGATTTTGCTTGACCATGCTAAAATAGGGTTTTAGGTTGGTGTAGCCGAGCTCAGCCGTAACCGCCTGCTTTTCGCCGGTTAGGGTATGGGCGATGCTGCCGCCAACTGTCATAAGTGATATATCCGTCTGCGTAGCCGTGGGAAAGTCAATGGTGTTGAGCACCAGGGTGGATGATAAGGCCTGGCTATACTCAGCCGAATAGCCGCCGGTACTGAATAGGGTACCTTTAAAAAGAAAGGGTGAAAAACGGTTTCTGGAAGGCAGATTATCAGTTGTGCTATTGTACGGGTTTTGCACCCACAGGCCATCGACAAATGTGCGGGTTTCATGCCCTTCGCCGCCCCTGACGAATAACCTGCCCGTTTCACCCACCTTTTGTGTACCAGGAAGGGTATTCAGCGCTCCAGCAATATCTGCGGTGGCACCTGC
>PPFU01004041.1_pt1 | contig 13548 bp, 11 predicted proteins | sample 1535991 | NCBI WGS metagenome assembly PPFU01 (sample SAMN04901290, study PRJNA319586) | Hypolithon metagenome, whole genome shotgun sequencing project. | isolation source: Antarctic Hypolithon | place: Antarctica: Miers Valley | collected 2014
TCGAACGAGGTCGCTTCGATCTCCGAGGCGCTTCCCGCGTGGGGGGAGCCGTCCATCGAGATGGTGGCGAGCTGCCGCTTTCGGAGTGCGTCGATCGCCACGTTGTTCGCGATCTTGAACAACCAGCTCGAGAGCTTGAACTCCGGCCGGTAGCGATCGATGTGGTTGAGCACCTTGATGAAGCTGTCCTGCGCCAGGTCCTCGGCCATCTCACGATCGCGGACCATGCGATAGATGAGTGAGAACACGGGCCGCTCATACCGACGAACGAGTTCCCGAAACGCCTCGTGCCGCCCCTGCTGAGCAAGGACGACGACGTCGGCATCGGGCAGGTTCGCAAGGTCGAGCAGCGAGGCCATGGCAGGCACGCGAGGCGAAACGGCGGGGCAGGGGGACGACGCGCGGTCGGTTCGCGTGGCGACCGTCCCGTCCGGGGCGCACGGCTCGGTGGAGCGCCCGGCACCGTGAGTGTTCCGGGGGGGCAAGCTATCGACTGACCGGGACGGGGGCCAGCAGCCGGGCACGGCTTGGTGGTGGCTTCCGCGCCACACGCGGCGCTGCGTCGGGCGGCGCGAGGCCAAAATGCCGAACGCGAGCGGCGAGCGGGCTGCGGAACGACCCCGCGAGCCCGGACGCCCCCTTCGCCCACGATACGGCTATGTTCCCCGCATGATGACCCGAACCGAGGCCGACGAGGCCCGTGCGGCGGCGGCGGGTGGGGCGGGCAAGCGTGCCTACGTGCAGCGCATGTTCTCCGACATCGCGCCGGGTTATGACCTGCTCAATCGGGTGCTGAGCGCGAGCATCGATCGACGCTGGCGGCGTGCGGCGATTGCCGAACTCGGGTGGTCGCGTGCGCCGGAGGGGCGGTATCTCGATCTGTGCGCCGGCACGCTCGACGTCGGGGTGCAGCTGGCCGCCACGCCGGGCTTCCGCGGGTCGGTGATGGCGGCCGACTTCGCCGAACCGATGCTGCGCGCCGGACGGCGGAAGGTGCGCGCGCGGCCGGTGCACCCGGCCGTCGCCGACGCGCTGGCACTGCCACTCTCGGCCGACAGCGTGGATGGGGTGATCGTCGCCTTCGGCATTCGCAATCTGGCCGATCTGGATGCGGGGCTCGGCGAGACCCTGCGCGTGCTCGCCCCTGGCGGCCGGCTCGTGATTCTCGAGTTCTCGACGCCACGGGTCCGCCCCATCCGCGCGGCGTACCATGCCTACTTCCACCACGTCCTGCCGCTGGTCGGGCGGGCGGTAAGTGGCCATCCGACCGCGTACAGCTATCTGCCCGAGTCGGTGGATCGGTTTCCCGAGACGGACGCGCTCGCCTCTCGGATGCGTACAGCAGGATTCGCGGACGTTCGCTGGCGCCGCCTGACGTTCGGCATCGCGGCGCTCCACGTCGGATCGAAACCCTCGTGACCACTCGACAGATCGGCCTCATCTCCGACACGCACGGCCTCGTGCGTCCCGAAGTGCACCAGGCGCTCGCGGGCGTCGAGATGATCCTGCATGCGGGCGATGTGGGCGGCGAGGATGTGCTGCTCGAACTCGAGACGATCGCGCCGGTGCACGCGGTCTGGGGAAATACGGATCCGTCCAGCCACGTGCGCCTCGAGCCCACCATCGACCTCGACATCGACGGCGTGCGCGTGCATGTCAGCCACGGTCACGAGGTGGGGAGCCCCACCCCGGCGGCGCTGCTCGCGCGCTACCCTCACGACGTGATCGTCTACGGCCACACGCACCGCCAGCTCATCTCGCGGGCTGAGGGTCGGCTGGTGGTCAATCCTGGAGCCGCGGGACAGCGGCGCTTCGATCTCGAGCCGAGCGTGGCCCGCCTGACGATTCGCGGTGGAGTCGCCGAGGTCGTGCTCGTTCCGCTCTAGGCGCGACCTGCGTCATCGCGTGGCGGGCTCAACGTCCGAGCGTTCACCGACTGAGAATAGCCACAATCGCAGAGGACGCAGAGCCTCGCGAAGAACAGCACGAGCGAACAGAGTAGCGTCGAACAGCCGTCAATCGTGTTGGCCGCTGGTTCGTTCAGACGCCATACGGCGGCTACGCGCTCAAGCCAACAGCTCTGCGGGCCTCTGCGTTCTCTGCGCCCTCTGCGCCCGCTGCGATTGTGGCCGTTTCGCTGCCCACCACCAGAACGAGCGGTGGTGCGATCCGCTACATCACCCGGAAGTGCGAGGCCGGGTACAGGTAGTCGTCGCCCGAGTCGTCGATGATGCGAAGCAAGCATCCCTTCGCCTCGATCGCGACCAGCGTGTAGATCTTACCGAGCGTCAGGTCATCACATCCGCCAGCTTCGGCCCAGGTCGGGAGCTTGAGCCAGGGCGTGATGCTGGTGCATTCCACGAGCGTCGACGGTTCCCACGTCGTTGCAGTCACAGGTCGCCTCCCGGTGCGAGTTATCCCTGCCGGGTGCAAGAGTGCGACCAGTACCCGGCCAGAGCGCGGCACGTTCTACTGGCACGGGTGAGGTCGGGGCGAACCGCGCCGCGGACCCGCTGCCGCCTACATCACCGTGCGATCGAGAAAACGCGTGGCGTCTTCGGCGCGCGTGAGCTCGGCGGGAAAGCGGCGAAACCAGGACGACAGCAGGAGCAGCTCGTCGATTTCATGCGCGGGGATGCCGGTCGTCGGCGCTCGTTCGGCGGGCGCAAAGATATCATCAATCACCTGTTTCAGCTCGGCGTGATCGGCGGCGCTTCGCGGCGGCTGCCGTTCGGCACACACGCGCCCGCGCCGGACGACATAGACCCGGTCGTCTCCCTCATGACCCGGCACGGTGTAGACGAACGAGAGCGTCTCGACCGCGAACCGCAACCGCGATAGCTGTTCCCGCAGAAGTTCCAGCCGGGAGAGCTTGTCGCGCAGCAGCCCCGCCCGCTCGAAGGCGAGCTGTTCGCTGGCCTCGATCATCCGGATCCGCAGCGCCTCGAGCGGGGTATCGTTGCCCCCCTCGAGGAACTGGCGTGCGTGCCTCACGCGCTCTTCGTAATCCGTTTCACGGCAGGCGGCGACGCACGGTCCCAGGCACTTCTGGATCTCGTGCCGGATGCACCCCGGCGTACGGGGCGAAAGTACGAACAGCTCACGCTGATCGGCGAAGTGCATGCGCGTCGTGAGGGAACAGTCGCGCAGGCCGAGCGCATCGTTCAGTTCGCGGACCGCCTCGCCGATGCGGTGCGCGCCGTGATAGGGGCCGTAATACGTTCCGGTGTCATCGCTGCCCGCGCCGCGAACCACGAGGAGCTTGGGCGCCGGGCCGCGAGTGATCTTGACGAACGCATAGTGCCGGCCGTCGCGCTTCATGGCCACGTTGAAGCGCGGGCGCAGCCGCTTGATCGCGCGAAGCTCCAACAGCAGCGCGGCAAACTCGCTCGGCGCGAACTCCCATTCGATCGACCGTGCCTCGCGCAGGATCCGCGCGCCTTTGTCGTCAGGCGCGCAGCGGAAGTAGCTGAGCAACCGCGTGCGCAGCCGCTTGGACTTGCCCACGTACACCACCTCACCGTCTTCCGCGAGCATGCGATAAACGCCAGGGCGATCGGTGACGCCGTCGCGCACGTGTTGGCGCATCGCGGCAAGTTGGGCCGCGGTCGCGCCCGGGCGGCGCAGGCCGGTTACCGCTGGCACTGCACGCACAGCACGGTCGCCCGGCCGTCCACTTCGTGGGTGCCGACGAGTCGGCGGCTGCAGCGCGGGCAGGGCTCTCCCTCCCGCCCATACACCGCCAGCTGCTCCGCGAAGCGGCCAGCGCCGCCGCGCGCGTCCCGGTAATCGCGGAAGCTCGTGCCGCGCGCGGCGATCGAGTCCGTCAGCACGCCCACGATCCCGTCGTAGAGCGCCTCGGCGGCGCTGTCGTCGATCGTGCGGGCGACCCGGGACGGATCGATCCCCGCCCGCCAGAGCGCTTCGTTCGCGTAGATGTTTCCGATGCCCACCACGACCCGCTGATCCATCAGGAGCTTCTTCACGGGCTGTCGCGATGCCCGAAGGAACTCCGATAATCGCTCGGCGGTGAACGCCGGGTCAAGGGGCTCGACGCCGAGCGTGTTCTCGTATTCCAGCCAGCGGGCCGGAGCCATCACGGCGACGGTCCCCAAGCGGCGGATGTCGCGGTAGTGCAGCCGCCGCCCGTCGCCGAGTGTGAGGTCGAGGGTGGAGTAGGCGAGCTCGCGCTCGGGGAGATTCCCGGTGTCGATCAGCAGGGCGCCGGTGAAGCGCGGCTGCACGACGATCCGATCCCCGGTGTCGAGATCCAGGACGATCAGCTTCGCGCGCCGCCAGCTACGTGCGATCGTGGCACGGATGGTTCGCCGGGCGAACTCGACCGCATCCACCTCGCGCAGCACATCGGGGCGCCGCACCTCCACTCCCACGATCTGCTGACCGACCACCGCCGCCGCGAGATCGCGGGCGATGGTCTCGGTCTCAGGAAGCTCCGGCACTCCGCGCGAGCTCGCGCCAGCCGATATCGGTGCGCAGCTGCTTGCCGTCGAGCGAGATCTCCGCCGCGACCGAGGCGCTGCGCTCTCGGGCTTCGGCAATACTCGGCGCCACGGCCGTGACGGCCAGCACCCGCCCCCCGGAACTGACGAGCGAGCCCGAGCCGGTGCGTGCCGTTCCGGCCTGGAACACCAGCACGCCATCACCCTCAATCGGGGGGATGGAGAGCACGTCCCCGATCCGCGCTCGCTCAGGATATCCGGCGGCGGCAACCACCGTCGTGACCGCGGCGGCCTCGCGCCAGCGGGGGGGCGCCACATCCGCCAGCGATCCGCGCTGCGCGACCGCGACCACGAGCTCCAGCAGGCTGCTCTCCATGAGCGGGAGGATCGCCTGCGTCTCAGGATCGCCGAAGCGGCAGTTGAACTCCACGACCTTCGGCCCGTCGCGCGTGAGCATCAGACCGGCGTACAGCAGCCCGCGAAAGGGACGTCCCGCCTCGGCGAGTGCTCGCAGCGTCGGGAGGAAGATGCGCTCCACCACCTCGTCGATGAGCGCCGCCGTTCCCACCGCGACCGGAGCATACGCGCCCATACCGCCAGTGTTCGGGCCGATGTCGCCATCGCCGAGCCGCTTGTGATCCTGTGCGGCGAGGAGGGGCAGTGCGATGACCCCGTCGGTGACGGCGAAGAGCGACAGCTCCTCTCCGTCCATGAACTCCTCGATCAGGATCTCGTCGCCCGCACTACCGAACACGTGCGCCTCGAGCATCTGGTCGATCGCGGCGTCAGCCTCGTCGATCGTCTGGCAGATGATGACGCCCTTGCCCGCGGCCAGTCCCGAGGCCTTCACGACGAGCGGCGCACCCATGGCGCGCGCGGCCTGACGCGCGGCCTCCACCTCGGTGCACACCACCGCGCGGGCGGTCGGTACTCCCGCCGCCTGCATCAACTCCTTCGCGAACCGCTTGGACGTTTCGATCTCAGCCGCGGCGCGCGTGGGGCCGAACACCGAGTGGCCGCGGCTGAGGAAGCGGTCGGCGATGCCCAACGCGAGCGGCGCCTCCGGTCCTACCACGGTGATGGCGACGCCCTCCCGTTCCGCGAGGGCCAGCAGCCCCTCGATGTCGTCGGCGGCGATATCCACGCATCGGGCGAGATCGGCGATGCCGGGATTGCCCGGGGCCGCGATCAGCTGCAGCGATGGATGATCGTGGCGGAGCTTCCACGCGAGCGCATGTTCGCGTCCGCCGCCGCCGACGAGCAGAATCTTCATTTTGCGTTTTCGCGGAAGGCCTGTCCGAACGCGTCGCCCGCGCGACGCAGCGAGTCACCGAGGCGGGACGCGATGTCCTGCACCTGTGCTCCATAGTAGCCCGTGGCCTCGACAAAGTCGTCACCGACCGACGCACTCGGCGGCGTGTCGCCGCGGCGGGGGTACTCGCCGGCGATGATCCGGTCGTACGCGCCGCTCTGAACCCAGCGCTGCAACTCGGCGGCGCGGACGGTGCCGAACGGATGATCGCGGAAGGCGGTGTTGAGCATCTTGAGCACCATGTCCCAGGCACCGCCCTCCACCTCGTACTCCTCGGCCTGCCGGAGGAAGGCATCCAGGCTGACCGTATCGTCACCGGCCGGCCCGCCCGCCATCTTGAGAAAGACGCCCATCGTGGCGCGGGCATCCTGCACGCCGAGCAATCCCGCCCGATCGGCCGACAACTCGCTCTTCCTGTACCACTCCAGCAGCCCGAGCTGGAACGGCATGATCGCCAGCCCGGCCAGGAAGGGGAGATTCTGCACCCCGATGGCCATCAGGATAATCGCGATCGTTCGGTAGACGACGTGGCCACTCATGATGTGGCCGAGTTCATGGGCGAGGATGAACCGCTGCTCCTCGCGGTCGAGCAGCGCGAGCGTGGCCGAGTTGATGACGATGAACGGCTCGGCAAAGCCGACCGCGGCCGCGTTGACGACGGGAGACTGCGTGACATAGAGTTGCGGCCGCCCAGCGCGGGCGCGGATCACCTCGGGGCCGCCGCCGGGCCAGTCGAGTGTCTCGAGCACTTCGGTGTAGAGCGCGTCGAGGGCGGGGCGCTGCTCGAGATCCACCCGAACGGCGTTGGCGAGGAAAAAGTGGCGGACGCCCCGCTCGCCGATGAAGCCGAGGATGCGCCGGACCGCTTCGTCGAAACCGGGAAGGGCGCGGAGCGTGTTCAGCGCCGCGCGATCGGCGGGGTGCTCCCACGCGGTGGGCGCGATGGCGGTCAGTGGAGTCTGCATGGCGGCCGGGATGTGAGGGACGTCAGGACGCGCGTGAGCACTGAATGCGCACAGACCGTACGCGCCGGACAGCCGGGTGTTTCCTCACAGGTGGCGAGGTCCGGCGCCCGGTGCGAACGCCTGCGAGGTCAACGGAGCTCCCCTAGAGTCCCTCGAAGCCGCGTTCCAGGTCGGCGATCAGATCTCCCACGTCCTCGACACCGCACGAGAGGCGAATGAGTCCCTCGGAGATGCCGAGGTGCGACCGACGCTCCAGCGGCACCGACGCGTGGGTCATGGTGGCCGGGTGGCTGATGAGGCTCTCGACGCCGCCCAGCGACTCGGCCAGCGAGAAGAGCCGGACGCGTTCGAGCACGCGCGCTGCGCGCTCCTGCGTCCCAAGTTCGACCGAGATCATCCCACCAAACCCACTCATCTGCCGGACGGCGAGCTCATGCTGCTCGTGCGAGGGAAGCCCCGGGTAGATGACCTGGTCCTCGCCGACGCGATCGGCCAACCAGCGCGCGATCTCGCGCCCGTTCAGATCGTGCTGCCGCATGCGGAGCGCGAGCGTCTTGGTGCCGCGCAGGCAGAGCCACGCATCGAAGGGACCCGGAACCGCCCCCGCGGCGTTGAGGATGAACTGGAGTCGTTCGGCAAGCGCATCGTCCTTCACGATGGCGATGCCGCCGACCATATCCGAGTGGCCGTTGAGGTACTTGGTCGATGAGTGCCACACGATGGTTGCCCCATGCTCGAACGGACGCTGGAAGCACGGGCTGGCGAACGTATTGTCGACGACGAGGTGCAGCCCGCGGCGCGCGCACAATTCGCCGGCCGCGGCGAGATCCGTCAGGCGCATCAGTGGGTTTGTCGGCGTCTCGATCAGCACGGCCACGGTGCGGTCGGTGATCGCGTCCTCAATCCGCTGGGGGTCGCGCGTGTCGACATAGCTGAACGTCAGGCCGAAGTTCGTCAGAATCCGATCGAACAGACGGAACGTGCCACCATAGACGTTCTCACCGCAGACGATATGATCGCCCGAGCGGTACAGCTTCATGATCGAGTCGAGGCATCCCATGCCGCTACTGAAGGCGAAGCCGTGCGTGCCGCCCTCCAGCGCCGCCACATTCCGCTCGAGTGCCTCGCGCGTCGGGTTCCGCCCGCGGGCGTACTCGTACCCCTTGTGCTCGCCGAAGCGGTCATGCACATAGGTCGAAGTGAGATACACCGGCGTCATGATCGCGCCGGCGAGCGGCTCCGGCCGCTGCCCGGCATGAATCGCGCGGGTCGCGAGCGCGTCGTCGAGATCTTCGTCAAAAATGCGGGTCATCAGAGCTCGGGGCTGGGTGGTGGGGCAAGCTAACGGGGCGGCCGTCCCCCGGGGAGTTCGGCGCGATGACGATGCAGCAGCCTGAAGCAAGCAGCGCTCCGGACGCCGCGGCGGCGGAGGCGGAGCCTGTCCCTCGGAACGAGGACGATGGTCCCGCCTGGTGCGTCGTCGCGGACGATGAGCCCAGGCTGCGCCAGGTACTCACCCGCCTCATGACGATGGAGGGCTTCCGCTGCGCCGAGGCGTCGAATGGCGTGGAGGCGCTCCGGCTCCTGGGCCAACATCGCGCAGCGCTGCTGCTGTCGGATCTGCGCATGCCGCAGCTGGACGGGCTGGAGCTGCTCGAGGCCGCGCACGCGGACTATCCCGATCTGGCCATCGTGATGATCACCGCGGTGGCGGACGTGTCCACCGCCGTTCAGGCACTTTCGCGCGGCGCCACAGACTACCTCACGAAGCCGTTTCATATCGAGGAGGTGCGGGCGCGCGTGCGGCAGGCGATGGAGAAACGCCGGCTGCAGATCGAGAATCGAGATTACCATGATCAGCTCGAGGCACGGGTCCGGGAGCAGGCCAGCCGCATTGAGGAGCTCTATCGCGTCGGCATTCAGGCGCTGGTCGATGCGCTCGAGGTCAAGGACCTCTACACGCGTGGCCACTCGGTGCGGGTCAGCCTGTACGCGACGACAATCGCGCGCGAGCTCGGCCTCGATCCCACGATGCTGGAGCAGATCGAGCTTGGCGGACACGTTCACGACATTGGGAAGATCGGCGTCCGGGAGAGCGTGCTGAACAAGCCCGAGCGCCTCACGCCGGACGAGTACCAGCACATCATGACCCACCCGGAGGTGGGGTACCGGCTGCTCGCCCCGCTGCTGGCCCACGCTCCGGTCGCGCTGAACGTGGTGCTCTGGCATCACGAGCGGGTGGACGGGCAGGGGCTCCCGCACGGACTCGACGGCAGCGGGATACCAGTGGAGGCGCGCATCACGGCGGTCGCCGATTCGTTCGACGCGATGACGAGCGCGCGGCCCTACCGGGCCGGAGGCTTCATCACGGTGGAGGCCGCGATCGTCGAACTGCGGCGGTGCGCCGGGACCCAGTTCGACCCGCACGTCGTCTCGGCGTTCACCGGGCTCATCGAGAGCGGGCGCCTGCACCTTCCGCCGCTGGCGCCGCAACCGGGAGGCACGGCCGGGGTCGCCTGACGAGCGGCGCCCGACCCCCGGTCGTCAGGCGGGGGTGACTCGAATCTCGGCCGGCTGTTTGTAGCTGCTCAGCCGTCCCTCGCACCAGCGGCGGACCGCGTCCGGCGTCACGTCGCCACGAACGGTCAGCAGGATGTCGTTCTCGCGTGTGGGCTCCGGCACGGGAACGACGTGCACGGCCTCCACCCCGGCGAGCTCCAGCACCGCCCGCTCGATCTCACGCGGGTAGACGTTGAAGCCGCTGCGTGTGAACATCGGCTTGAGCACGCCGACGAAGCTCACCGTCCCATCCGCGTTCGCGACGCCGATGTCGCCGGTGCGGAGCCATCCGCCGCGCCGCGGGAGTCCGTCGGCGCCGCCGGACACATAGCCGGGCGAGACGTTCGCGCCGCGCACGCAGATCTCCCCGCCGACCCCGACGGGCAGCTCCGCGCCGCCGTCAGCCTTGCAGATGGCGACGTCGACCCCGGGGAATGGGCGGCCGAGCGTTCCGTGACGGTTGACGTCGTCCACGTGGTTGAACAGGCAGACGGGGGCAGCCTCGGTGAGTCCGTAGCCCTGGCGCAGTTCGCTCCCGGTGACCTCCGCCCACTGCTCCTGGACGGATGGATCCAGTGGAGCGCCACCGCACATCGCTACCCGGAGCGCCGGCATCGGCACGCGAGCGCCGCGTCTCGCGGCGACCTGTAGCAGGGCGATGAACACCGCCGGCACGCCGACGAGTTGGGTGACGGTTCCCTGTTCCAACAGTTCGAGGGCGCGGACCGGGTTAAAGCGCCCCATCGTTGTCACCCGGCCGCCGGTCAGCAGGGGCATGATGCCGGTGACCGTGAGACCGAACAGGTGCGAGAAGGGAAGAAGTGCCAGCATGTGGTCGTCGGCGGTCGCGCGCGAGGCCTCGATGGTGGAGCGCGCGTTGGCGAGCAGGTTCTCGTGCGTGAGGATCGCACCCAGCGGCGTACCCGCCATCGCCGAGGTGTACACGATCGCAGCCTCCTCGGCGGCCCCCTCGATACCAACCTCGCCCTCCAGCATCAGCCCCACGTGTGAACCGAGGTCGATCTCCCGCCCGGCGCCGTCGGCCAGGACGGTGGCTGAGCGCGGCGCTGCATCCAGCACCACGCATGGCAGCCCTGCTGGGAGCTTCGGAACCAGGCTGGCAATGGTGAATACCGCGCCCACGTCGGCATCCCGGCACTGGTAGGCAACTTCCGGCGGCGCGGCGAGTGGGTTGACCAGCACGGCCCCCCGCCCCTCGCACGCGGCGAGCGCCACGAGGAAGCCGGGGCCCGTGGGGAGCAGGATGGCCGCCCGTCGGCCCGCCAGCGCGCGAACCAGCGGCGCACACCGTTGCAGGAGTGTGACGCCCGCCGCGACTAGCTGGGTCGCAGGAAATCCGTCGATGTGGCCATCGCCCGCGGCGAGCGCGAGCGGCAGGAGCGAGAGCGGATCGCGCATGGAGAACGGGCGCTGGGGAAACACCGGCGGCGCGGGTGGCCGCACCGAGACTCGTGACGCCGTGTATCTACTGTCCGTCGTGATGTGGAACAACATGCAACGCTTGGCGAATCGCTAGACTGTTGCTCTGTTCGCAGATACGCCCGCGCGGTTCGGTGATCGCGTGCGTTTGCAGTGCGAGCGTAATACCGATGGACGACATCCGGACGACCGGCCACCAGCGCGCTCCCGCAGGGGAGCATGCGCGGCGCGTCTCGCGGGCGGCTCTTTCTTTTTGGAGGTGGCATGACGTATCGCGGGTTGATGGTGAGCGTGTCGGGGATCCGGGGGCGCGTGGGGGAGGGGCTGACCCCCGAGGTGGTGGCACGGTTCGCCGCCGGATTCGGGGGGTGGGTGTCGGCGCAGGGTCGCGGCCGGACGGTGGTCGTCGGTCGCGACAGCCGTGTGTCAGGGCCGCTCTTCCATCGCATCGTGCTCTCCTCGCTCGAGGCGGCAGGATGCGATGTCATCGACCTCGGGATGGTGCCCACGCCGACCGTTCAGCTTGCCGTCGAACATCATCATGCTGCCGGCGGCCTGGCGATCACCGCGAGCCACAACCCGATTGAGTGGAACGCACTCAAGTTCATCGGGTCGAGCGGGCTCTTCCTCAGTGCGGAGGATGGCGCGGCGATGCGCGCCCTCATCGAGGACGAGGTGCCATACGTCGAGTGGGATCGCCTCGGAGCCACGACCACCGACTCTGACGCCGTTCGCCAGCACATCGACGCGATCCTCGCGCTCCCGTTCGTGGACGTTCCCGCGATTCAGGCACGAGCTTTCCGCGTGGCGCTCGACTGCTGTCACGGGGCCGGCGCCGAGATCATGCTCGACCTCCTGGACGCGCTCGGGTGCGAGGTGCACGGGATTGGGCTCACGCCTGACGGCCGCTTCCCGCGTCCCCCCGAGCCGGTGGCCGCGAACCTCGGCGAACTGGAGTCGCTGGTGCGTGAGCACGGCGCCCATGTCGGGTTCGCCACCGATCCCGACGTCGATCGCCTCGCGCTGGTGCTCGACGACGGACACGCTCCGGGCGAGGACTACACGCTCGCCCTCGCAGCTCGCACGGTGCTCAAGCGGACGGGTGGCGTGGTGGTCACGAACCTCTCCACCAGCCGCATCCTCGACGACGTCGCGCACCGACTCGGCAGCGAGGTCGTTCGCGCGCCGGTGGGGGAGGTCAACGTGGCGATGCGCATGCGGGAGATCGGCGCGGTGCTCGGCGGGGAAGGGAATGGTGGTGTTATTCTCCCGGATCTGCATCTTGGACGCGACGCGCCGCTCGGCGTCGCGCTCATCCTGCAGCTGATGGCGGAGGAGGGCGTTCCGCTCTCTGAGATGGTGCGGGAGTACCCGCGCTATGCCATCGTGAAGGACAAGCTGGACCGCCCGAACGCCGCGCTCGACGTCGTCTATGCCGCGATGCGCGAGGCGTTCCCCGACGCCGAGGTCGATACGCAGGACGGACTCCGGCTCTCGTGGCCTGATGCCTGGGTGCACGTGCGCCCCTCGGGTACCGAGCCGATCGTCCGCGTGATTGCTGAAGCGCCGGATGCCGAACGCGCGAATGCGCTCATCCGGCAGTGCCGTGTTCCGCTGGACGCGTTGGCTGCGCGCTGATCGCTGTCGTTTCTCGTTCTTCGCGCACCGCGACTCTCAACTTCCGCTCAACAGCCCATATGTGTGGTATCGTTGGCTACATCGGCACGCGATCGGCGACGCCCCTGCTCATCGAGGGACTGAAGCGCCTCGAGTACCGCGGCTATGACTCGGCTGGCGTCGCCCTTCTTAACGGGGGCGACGGCGTGGAGCTGCGCAAGGCGGCGGGCAAGATCTCGCGGCTGGAAGCCATGATCAGCGGGAATCCCGTCGAGGGCACCGTCGGGATCGCGCACACGCGCTGGGCGACGCACGGTCCGCCGACACAGGGGAACGCGCATCCACACACCAGCGAGGACGAGACGTTCGCGGTGGTGCATAACGGCATCATCGAGAACTCCACCGTGCTGCGCCGGACGCTGGAAGAGCGCGGCCATGTGTTCACCTCGGAGACCGACACCGAGGTGCTGGTGCACCTGATCGAGGAGCTGTTCGACGGCAATCTCGAGCAGGCGGTGATCCGCGCCCTGCAGCGCGTCGAGGGCACGTACGGGATTGCCGTGGTGTCGAGCCGGGACCCCGGGAAGATCGTCGCGGCCCGGCAGGGCAGTCCGCTGCTCGTCGGGCTCGGCGAGGACGAGTTCTTCATCGCGAGCGATGTCTCGGCCATTCTTGCGCATACGCGTCAGGTGATCTACCTCGATGACGGCGACATGGCGGTCCTGACGAACGATGGGTATCGCATCGTCGATCGGGCGTCGACGACGATCGAGAAGGAAGTGAGCAAGATCGACTGGGACATCGACCAGATCGAGAAGGGCGGCTATGCGCACTTCATGCTCAAGGAGATTTTCGAACAGCCGAACAGCATTCGCAACACGCTGCGCGGGCGTCTGCTTCAGGAAGAGGGCACCACGCGCCTGGGCGGGCTCAACCTGGACGACGACGAGTTGCTCGAGATCGACAACATCACGATCACCGCGTGCGGCACCAGCTGGCACTCGGCGTTGATCGGCGAGCACATGATCGAGGAGCTGACGCGAATTCCGGTGGAAGTGGAGTACGCCTCGGAGTTCCGGTACCGCAATCCGATCGTCACCGACCGTACGCTGTGCATCGTGATCTCGCAGTCCGGCGAGACGGCCGACACGCTCGCAGCCATGCGCGAGGCGAGTCGGCGCGGCGCACGCACGCT
>PPFU01002938.1_pt1 | contig 13528 bp, 15 predicted proteins | sample 1535991 | NCBI WGS metagenome assembly PPFU01 (sample SAMN04901290, study PRJNA319586) | Hypolithon metagenome, whole genome shotgun sequencing project. | isolation source: Antarctic Hypolithon | place: Antarctica: Miers Valley | collected 2014
AACTCGGCCGTCCTCGACTTTCCTTCGCCGACTTGATGGGGTGGTGACTCCAAACTCACACCAAGCGTTTGAGCATATTGCCCGTCACCGGGTCGGCCCCGACGAGGCCGAAGATGCTGTTTTGGACCCCGGTAGAGTCTCATTCTCGGCCAGGAGAGGTCGCATTGGCTTCATCGGCACGACCGAAGCCGGGAGAGTGCTGGTGGTGATCCTGGACCGTAAGAAAGATCTGTGGCGCGTAGTAACTGCCCGAGACGCCACCCCAAACGAGAAAAAATCTTACAGGAGGCGACAGAGATGAGCGATGAAAAGATCCCCGTTAGAAGTTCGTCTGAAGTGCCGGAACTTACAACCGAGAAGGAAGTCCGAGAATTCTGGGACACCCATGAGATCACCGAAAAATACTTGAAGAGCGCCGATCCGGTTGCCGAGAAAGACATGCCGCCGGCTCGAGCGAGAACAGCCCGTACCAGACCTATAGCCATCCGCTTCGACGAAGACGTATTAGAGCGTCTCAAACAACTCGCCAACCACAAACACAAGGGCTACCAGACCCTCCTGAAAGAGTTCGTTTCCGAGCGGCTCTATGAGGAAGAGAAGCGCGAAGGAATACTCAAATAGCTCTCCGAGAGCCTCTGTTCGCTGAGAGCTATGAGAGCAACTCTTCGAAACTCTCTTCATCCAAGATCAGGATGCCCAAAGACTCTGCTTTTTCCAGCTTGGAGCCGGCATCTTCTCCGGCGAGCACGTAGTCGGTGTTCTTACTAACCGAAGAGGTAAAGGTGCCGCCTGCCGCCTCGACCCTTTCGATGTAGTGGCTGCGGGGTTGGCTCAAACTGCCGGTTATCACGACCCGCTTACCTGCGATAGGGCCTTCGGCGGGCCGCGACTCTACGGACCCGAAATTCAGGCCCGTTTGCATCAAGCGCCCGACTAGCTCTTTGTTGTCTTCGAGGGCGAAGTATTCGATCACGGCGCGGGCTACAATCTCTCCGATACCGTCTATGTCAACGAGTTGATCCACTGACACGTTCTGGAGCAGATCGTCGCCGGAGAACCGTTCGGCGATCAGGCCGGCGGTAACGGCGCCGACGTGCCGGATGCCGAGGGCGTAGAGGACTCTTTGGAAGGGTTGCTGCTTGCTCTTGTTTATAGCCCGGATCAGGTTCTCTGCGCTCTTCTCGCCGAAGCCTTCGAGCGGCTCTAGTTGGTCTGCACGGAGGTCGTAGATCTGGGCCACGTCTTTTATGAGGCCGAGTTCGAAGAGGCGCGTCGCCAGCTTCTCTCCCAGGCCGTCTATGTCCATCGCGCTTTTGGTACACCAGTGGATCACGTGTTCCAGGGCCTGGGCCGGACAGCGGGTGTTGACGCATCGGGTAACAGCTTCACCTTCCGGGCGGGAGACGGGTTCTCCGCAGACGGGGCATTCCGTGGGCATCTCGAAGGCGTATTCGGAGCCGTCGCGTTCCTCGGGGACGGGACGGACGACCTGGGGGATCACATCTCCCGCCCTTTCGATCACCACCGTATCCCCAACGAGTACGCCTTTCTCCGCTATGTAGTCTTCGTTGTGGAGCGTGGCCCGTGAGATCGTAACCCCGCCAACGTTGACCGGCGTCAGCCGGGCCTGGGGCGTAAGCGCCCCGGTTCGTCCGACGTGGATAATGATGTCTTCGAGTTTCGTTCGTCCCGCGAGCGGCTCGAACTTGTAGGCGATGGCCCAGCGCGGCGCCTTCTGGACCGAACCGAGCCTCTCCTGTTGCTCCCGGGAATCGACCTTTACCACTACGCCATCCACCTGGTAGCCGACCGAATCCCGCTTCTCCGCCCAACGCTCGCACTCCGAGATCACCGACTCTATATTCTCGTGGACCCGATAAGGATTGACGCGCAGCCCGTAGCTTTTAAGCGCGGCCAGAGATTCTGAATGGCTCTCGTACTCGCCGTAGCCCTCGCCGACACCGTAGAGGAAGAGCGTCAGGGGACGGTCGGCGGTAATTTTGGGGTCTAGTTGACGGATCGAACCAGCAGCCAGGTTGCGTGGGTTCGCATAGGTTTTCTCTCCCTCTGCCTCACGACGGACGTTGAGTTTCTCGAAGTCTTCGAGTCCGATGTACATTTCACCCCGGGGTTCGAGTACCTCCGGTGGGCCGTTCGAGAGATTCTGGGGGATCGCCCGTATGGTCCGCAGGTTCCGGGTAACGTCCTCCCCGACCGTTCCGTTGCCGCGTGTGGCGCCCCGCACGAAATGTTCGCCTTCGTACCGGAGCGATACCGCGAGACCGTCTATCTTTAGCTCCGTAACGTAGGTCGGTTCCTCGTCCTCTCCCAGTAGCTTTCGGACGCGGGCATCCCAATCTCTAAGGTTCTCCGTCTTTCGGGCGTTCGAGAGGGAGAGCATCGGGACGGCGTGCCGCACCTCTTCGAAGCCTTCCAGTGGTTCGCCGCCTACGCGCCGGGTGGGGGAGTCCGGGGTTACTAGCTCGGGATTTTCGGCTTCTAAAGATTCGAGTTCTTTGTAGAGGGCGTCGTATTCGGCGTCGGATATCTCCGGCGCATCCTCTATGTAATATTTGCGTCCATGATAGCGGAGGCGGTCGCGCAGCTCCTCGATCCTGCCCCGGATATCCACTTTTTTCTCAGTCATGAGAAGATTATACGCACCGGTTAGCCCGCTCCCAAGACCTACCAGGCGTTCCCTAAACGTTGAAGACGGGCCAGTTTAGTTCCCGCCCATTTTGGGTTACGAAAACCAGCTCCTTCTCTCCCAAGTCTACTCCCCGCAGTACGGCGACGGAGTAAGGATAGGTCAGAGCCTGGGCTACCATAGCGTCCTGTGGAGGCTCCTGTAGATCCACGTCAACCTCCAATCGCACTCCTTCCACGCTTGCGGAGCCGAAGCCCACGCTATAACCACCGGTAGGCTTCTCGCCCCAGGCGACCGCCACGTATGCTCCTTCCCCCGAGTCCGGGATCCGCAGACCAAGCGCCGCTGCAAGGTCATCGGCCGAGGAGGCGACGAGTATCTGCCGTCTTTCGGGGCCCATCGTGCCGGAAGAGATCTGCTCCAGGCTTACACTTTCCGGCCCGGAGGTGGTGGAGCTTGCGGTAGTTCCTCCCGTGACTTCAGACGTTTCGCCGGTTCCCCCGGTAGTGGCGCCTGGCCCCGCGTTCCCCGATGTGGCGCTGACCTCGGCGCCGCCCCCTCCGGTAGAAGAATCCGCCGGGTCATTGCTGCTATTGCTGTTATTGCCACTCGCGCAGCCTGCGGCGAGTCCCACGACAAACAGCAGCGAGAGGGCCAGCATTATCAATCCCTTTCTCATCAGCCGCGCTCCCCGTAGTGCTCGCGCAAGGATCTGTCGAACTCGCCGGAGAACTCTTGTAGCTCCGGCGCGGATTCGATGGAATCCTTGCCGTAGGGGGCGTGGACGCGCTCCTGCTCGGGGTCTATATCAACATTATCGGCGGGGACCGGTCGTCCGTTGACCACGAGGTATTTCAAGACATCGGCCGGGGCGTCATAAACCGTCTGCCCGACATCTCCGACTTCGGTTTCGTCGGCGTCATAGAGTTTGTAACCTTCCAGGTAGGTGTAGGGATTGTCTTGTTCCAAAGGTCTACCTCCGGGTGGCGGGAGTGTCTGAATATACATATGATAACCACAAGATGGACGAGAGGATCAAACACCGGCGCAACGCGAGAACCCTGAGGGTCTTCTCGCTACTGTACGCGGTTTCCACGGCGGCGGCTTTGATGTTCGTCCACGCGGATTCGTACAAGCCCGCGGTTTCGTATCTGTTGCTGTACATGGTGGCGACGTTTGGTATCACGGCGGCGGTCGTGATGGTGCTGCTTCCGGCGGAACTTTTCACCGACGGATTTAGCAGCGGCGTTTACGGAGGCTTCGCGTTCGTCGTCGCGCTCGAGGTCTTTCTAAGCGGTGGCGCGTCTAGCGAGCTGTAAGTGTTGTTCTTTCCCCTGATCCTGGCCGCCGCGTTTCACGGCTTCTGGACCGTGGGACTCATGGCCCTGACTTCGGTTTTGGTGGGCTACATGCTCGCGGTTTTGCCAAATTTGTTGGTGGAGGGTGGGGCGGCCCCGGTCTTCTTTCGTCTCTCCGTATTGGGGCTTGCCGGCGGGTTCGTATTGGTTGCTCCCTGGGGCTCCGCCAGAGGCATGGTCGGGGGAGGATTTTCCGGGCGGTATGCCACCGACGAGGGCGGTTCGATGCTGCTGGAGCTTGTATCCGGTGAGATCTCCGCCGGACGCGGGGAACAGTTGGTGGTGATCCTGGTTGACCCGGGTCGCGGGATGGGGGATGTAGAGTCGCTGCTCGAAAGAGTCCGTGCAAGGGTCGCCGAACCGATACTGCTCGGTGAAGGGGCGGTCTTCGGGATGGTATTGGGCGGTGTCGAGGAGCGGGCCGTTGAGAGTGCGGCAGGCCGGGCCCTGGCTATGGCGGGATCCCCTTGGGGCGCAAGGATCGCGGGCGGGGGCGGCGATCTTCCCTGCGGACGCCCGCTCCGCCGAAGACTTACTAACGGCTACCGGAGAAGCACTCGAAGCCGCCTTCGAATCCGGGAACCCGAACATAATGTTAGCCGGGGGCGTCGGTGAGGGCCGTTGCCGGGCCGTCCGCTGAAACTCATCGGGGACTCGTCCGTACAATGTTATAATTACCGTGTACGCTGCAGACACTCAACCTCCTGGGGGTAGAGGCAAGATATGGGACGTTTTACCAGGGCAATTCGTGGTTTCTTCGGGAGGTATCTCTCGGGTGTAGAGCAGCGCAACCCGGAGATACTGCTAGAGAACGCCGTGCAGGATGAGCTTGAGAACCTCAAAAAGCTCCAGGTCGCGGCGGCCCGAACGATGGCCTACGAGAAGATGCTAAACAACGACGCCGCCTCGAAGCAGAAGACTCTGGCGGCACGGGAGCGTCAGGCGCGGGAGTTGATCTCCCGCGGACAGCGGGATGCCGCCGTGCAGCTGGTCCAGCAGAAGCAAGAGGACCAGGAGGCCCTGGTAGAGATAGAAGGGCGCCTGGAAGAAGCCCGGAAGAACTCCCAGGAGATGGAGCAAGCCTTCCGCGAGCAGGAGCGTCGCTACAACGACATCGCCCGCGAGCGGGCCGCACTTATGGAAGAACACCAGCGGGCCCGGGTGCTCCGGACCGCCAACGACGCCCGCGCCAATATTTCCCTGTCCGACTCGTCCCGTGACCTGGACAAGGCGCGGCAGTCAATCCGCCAGGCTTCCTACGAAGCCCAGGCCGTCGGCGAGTTGGGTACGAGCGAGACCGAACGCCAGATAGCCGCCGCCGAGGTGGACGTAAAACGACTCGAAGCCGAGCGGGAACTGGAAGATATGGAGGTCCAGATGGGCTTGCGGGCCGCGCCTTCGGTGCCCGGTGAATCCATAGAGACCGGCGACGACGCGGCCTACCTGGATGCGCAACTCGAAGCAGAGGGCCTCGGGGACGGACAAGTTGAGGACCGGGAGGAGCCCCGTGGCTAGAAAGAGCCGGGGCTTCTCGAACACCCTGATCCGCCTGGCCCCGTTCGGCCTGTTCTCCGGGTTCGGCACGTTGGCCGCTGTAAACACGGAATATCTGGTCGCCACCATCCTTGGTTTCGGCGCACTGGCTACCGGCAAGCGGCTTTTGGACCGGAAGGGGAACCGTCGAAAGGAGCTTCAGACCCGGGCGAAGGAAGGCGCGCGCGAGTTGGGCCGGGTCGCGCGGGAAGACCGTATCTCCGCTTCGCAGATGAAGCGGATGGCCGGTTTGCAGGAAGGGTTGCTGGAGAGTTGGGAATTACTGCCCGAAGAGTATGGGCCGCTCCTCGAAGAGGACATCTACATAATAGTCGGAGAGGTCGAGGACGCCGCGCGGCTGGCACGGAGGCGGGCCGCCCTTAGAAAATACCTGGACGGTTTGAACCGACGGGCCGTGTCGCGCCGCATAAAGGATCTGGAGCGAGACCTCGCGGAACTCGAAGCTGGCTCTCCCTTGCGGGAGCCGTTCGAGAGCGCGCTGGCGGGCCGTCGCGGAGAATTGGAAGGGTATGACGAGGCGTTGGCGGGTATAAGCATGATCAACGCCCAGCTAGAAGGAGTGGAAAGCTTGCTCGGCAACCTACGGGGCGAACTTCTCGCCCTCGACACGAGCCTCGCGCCCCGCTCACTAGAGCCGGGTCTTATACAATTGAAAGAGCGCGTAGCCTATTTCCGCCGTAGCATGGAAGAAGTAACGCGAAACGTAGACCATCTGTCCGGATACGAGACCACAACGGAGGAATTGTCCGCCAAATGAGCGAAGAACGCCCGACACGCAGAAGTTTCTTTAACCGCATGTTCGCCAACGAAGAAGAGGGAGAGGAGACGATGGTCTTTACCCCCGAAGACGCCGGATTAGAAGAAGGACCGGAGGAACCCATGGATAGACCACAAGGTGGTCTCACAGTCGAGCGGGCGGCGTCGGTCATTCGAAAGATCCCCGACGATGTGCCCCCCAGCAGCGCGGTCCCTATCGTGAAGCTCACCCTGGAGGCCGCGGGCATCAGCATGGGCGAGCTCGGGACTTCGACCCGCGCGCGAGAATCGAAGCTCAACTCCGTCATCGAGCAGCGCGAGAACCGGATCAACAAGCTCCAACAGGACACCGAGAAAGCGGTGCGCTACAAGGAGCAGGAGATTCAGTCCCTTGAGGAAGACATAAAGAAATTCCGTCAGGCACGAGATAATGGCATATCCCAAGAGGAGAATAAAATCTCGACCGCCCGGCACGGCCTCGACGAGGTCGAGCTGGTACGAGGCTTCTTTGACCTCTCGGCCGAAGAGGAACCGCCGGAGCCAACCGAAGCCGGTGCGGAAGAGTTTCAGGACGAAGCGCCCGCCGGTGAAGATACGCAGGTAATGAACAGCTCCGACTTCGAGGACGCTGAAGGTACGGGAGACGAGTACGACACTGAGGGGGCGGAGTCGGGCAACGTGGACGACACCCAGGTGTTGCGCCGGCCCGGTCCGCTTTCGGAGAACTGGGACACCCGGGGTGGCCGAGGGTCGTGAGCATACCGCGCCGACTCGGGCGCCTCGCGCGGGGGTTCGTGACCAACCTCCAGGAAGACGACCGCTTTCGGGAGACGCTCCGGGTCGGTCGCGAGCGGGGCGAGACCCTGCGCGAGACTTTCGGGGACGCGTTCGGCGCCGCCTGGCGGGGCGCCTCCGAAGAGTGGAACGCCGCCGAAGAAGAGCGCCGGGCTACGGAAGAAAAGGAAGAAGCCACCAAGCCCGGAGGCTCCGGACGTAACTCCTCCGAGAATAGTTCTTATCGTCAACGGAACTACTCGGCCTCGTCCATTTTCACGCCCTTCAAGTATCCACTGCCCGTTCTGAAAGCCTACGAGCGGCTCGGGCTGGACACGGGCACGGGTATCGAAGAGGTCAACCGCAAACGTCGAGATCTAGTCAAGCGCTATCATCCGGATCGCTTCTCTGATCCCGAAAAGCGCGTCCGGGCCGAGCGGCTTACATCTGAGATCAACGCCGCCCACGACACCATCTCCCGCCACCTGCTGAAGAGATAACTACAAAAGAATATCCAGCTCAGGGTCCAGCCAAGATATTTGTGTTGCGAAGACTGTGATGGCATAATGTAATCCTGGAAAAGGCCTGGGGATAGGAGTCGGATATGTCCGAAGCACAGGGAACGAACCACGAGGATCATACTTGTTGTGGACCGGGTTACGCGACGCCCGAGGAAGCCATGAAGGCGGAGAGGGAGAAGGTCCTCTACACCGTGGCGCTCTACGTCGGGACGGATGTGGAGGAGCCGGACTATCTGGCGACGGTGGACGTAGACCCGGAATCACCCACGTACTCGCGGGTAATAGAACGGACCCCGATGCCCAACCTCGGGGATGAGTTGCACCATTTCGGCTGGAACGCCTGCAGTTCCTGCCACGATGATGAAGGAAAGTCCCGACGCTTTTTGGTTGTGCCCGGGCAGCGTTCGAGCCGCATACACATTATAGATACGTCCGACGAAAAGGCACCGAAGATACACAAGGTCATAGAGCCCGAAGAGATCGTCGGAAAGACGAACCTCACCGCCCCGCACACGGTCCACTGCCTGGCGGATGGAAACATTATGATCTCCATGCTGGGCGATAGCGAGGGTAACGGCCCCGGCGGATTCTTGATGCTCGACGAAAACTTCGAGGTCGCCGGACGGTGGGAGAACGATATGGAAGGCATGCGCTACAACTACGACTTCTGGTACCAGCCGCGCCACAACGTCATGGTCAGCAGCGAGTGGGCCGCGCCGAACACCTACCAGCAGGGTTTTGACCCAAACGAAGTGGCGGAGGGCAAGTACGGGCAACAAATCCACTTCTGGGACTGGGAACAGCGTAAGATCACTGAAAGCATAGACCTCGGGGAGGATGGGCTCATCCCGCTCGAAGTCCGGTTTCACCACGACCCCGACAGCACCCACGGCTTCGTCGGGGCGGCCCTTAGCTCCAACCTCATCCACTGGGAAAAAGAGAACGGCGGCTGGAAGATCGAGAAAGTGGTGGACGTACCGGGGGAAGAGGCTGAAGGCTGGCCCATGCCGCTACCGGGACTCATCACGGACCTCCTGCTCTCCCTGGACGACCGCTTCCTCTACTTCTCAAACTGGTTGCACGGCGACCTACGCCAGTACGATATAACCGATCCCTCGAACCCGAAACTGACCGGCCAGGTCTGGTGTGGCGGCCTGCTCGGCAAGAGCGCCGAGCTAAACGGACGTAAGCTCGGGGGTGGCCCGCAGATGCTCCAACTATCGCTCGACGGCAAGCGTCTCTACGTCACCAACTCGCTCTACAGCAGTTGGGATAACCAGTTTTATCCCGGCATGGCCGAAGAAGGATCTTACATGCTCCGGATAGACTGCGACACCGAGAACGGCGGCATGGAGATCAACGGAGACTTCTACGTGGACTTCGGGAACGAGCCCGCCGGCCCCGCCCGGGCCCACGAGATGCGCTATCCAGGGGGGGACGTTACCTCGGATATCTGGATCTAAGCCCGACGACGATTCGGTAAAGAGCTTGCCGTGGCGGCTCGTCGTGGCGGCGCTCACCGTTTCCGTGTGGTAGACGGTTAAAATTTCGTGCCGTGGGTTACGGAACGGACAGCGTGGATAGTTGTGGGTTGTGCGGCCGCCCGGTGGACCGTCTTACCCGGCACCACCTCATACCGCGTAGCCGGCACAGGAAAAAGCGCGTCAAGCGTAACTTTACCCGGGAGCAGATGCAGCGGGTGGTCTTGCTGTGTCCGGCGTGCCACCGTCAGATCCACAAGACCTTTACAGAGAAGGAACTGGAGCAAGATTACAATTCCATGGAATCAATCCTTGAGCACCCGGATATCCAGAGGTTCGTGCGCTGGATAGAGAACAAGCCGCATGGGGTGGTTAGGAAGGCCGAAAGGAACATCGAAGGCTAATCCACTAGCTCTCCGCGAACCACGATCCGGTTCTCGAAAGTCGGGTAGGGTATGCAACTCTGAAGCGAGATGATGGTCTTGCCGGAAACGGGGTACGTAGTCCAGTAATCCGAGGGGCGAACAGTCAGGAGATCATAGACTTTGAATGTATAACGCTCGCCGCTGCTTTGCAGCATGATCTCATCGCCCGGCCGCATCTTTTCGAGGTGACGAAAGACGAAGCGCACCCGCGTGCTGGGATAGCCGAGCGCGTGGCCGACGATGAAGGTGTTAGAATCCTTCGTACTCGGCAAACCACCTTCCCCAAGACGAATGATTCCCTCCCGGTTCAACTCCGCCTGGCTATCACCGGTGGGCACCCGAAGGTTTTCGATGCCAAGCCTTGGAACCGATAACCTCACGGACCCGGTCTCTGGGGCGGTGGCCTCGGCAACCTTTTTCGAGTTTTTCCGGGCTTCGGGTTCTTCACCGAGCAAAGCTCGGGCGTTCTCGGCTTGTATTGGTCGGGCGTCGCCTGCGGCCCTAGCCGTGGGCTCCACTTCAGGCTCTGTTCCGGGTGCGCTCTGTAACACCAGCACCCCTAGCGTTGTTAGAGAGGCCAGTAAAACCCATGCCCTGAAGCTACGAAACATACCGGAATTGTAGCAGTAACCTCCAATTTACCGGTAGAATAAACTCTATGAAGATATACGCTGCAATCGAGGACTTCGTCTCCCATCTGGTCGATGACGAGCACACCAGCCCCCGCACCGCCGAGTTCTATGAGGCCGACCTGCGCGAGTTCGCGCGTTACCTTGACGGGAGAGGCATGTCGGATGTCGGGGAGTTGGGCGTTGGAAGTGTGATGAACTTCCGGAATCACCTGCTTTCCGAGAACCGAAAGCGGTTCACGGTTTATCGTAAGGACGCAGCCGTCCGGCGTTTTCTTGATTGGGTCAGGACCGCCACCGACGCGGGCCTAAATTTCGATCCTATAGAGCCCATGCACCAACCGCTCAATCAGCAGATCACCTCCTTAGACGACGAAGAAGCCGAGCAACTACTTTCGTTCCCGATCAACCGCCCCGACGATGCCCGTGACGCCGCCGTCATCCGGCTAATGCTCGATACCGGGGTAACGGTCAGTGAGGTCCGGGGCGTACTTCGCAAAGACGTAGACCTCGACGCGGCCCAGATCCACCTCGGCGGTCCCGGCTCACACCTGGCCCCCCGTACCCACCGCCTCTCGGAAGGTACGGTAGAAGCGCTGCGGAAGTACCTCGGCATGCGTGAGGATGAAACCCCGGAGCTGGTAGTAGGCCGGGCTGCGCGGCCCGTGGTTACGTCTAAGTCCCTCCAGAACGCGATCTGGAAACGCTGCGAGCAGACCGGGTTGTGGCGCGTATCCCCGATGATGCTCCGCCACACCTTCGCCATCCGTCTTCTCAGGCGCGGCGCCTCCCTAAACGAGCTAAAAGACGCCCTGGGTGTGAGAGACACGACCAACATCGGGGTATACAAAAAGTTCGTCTAACAAGCGCCCCAGCAAGAATAAGGTTTTAACGATTTCCCGGCTGTTATACGAGTGCCTGGTATCCAAACTAGACAAACAACAAAAGAGGTTTGTGATCTTTCACAACGTGGCATATATAGTTTGCTGACTTTGGTCGTATCGCAGGTTACTTACAGGTAGGCTGCTTGGCAAGCGAAGGGGAAACAGAAATGGCAGCCGAGAATTCAGGGAGGCAACAGCAGACTGCCGATCAAGAACCTCAGGAACAAGAAGCTCAGGAACAAGAGTCTGAGAACCAGGAGATTCAGCAGTCAAACCAGGAACAGCCCGATGGACAGCAGGACCAGGCCATGGACGAGGTGCAAGACGATAACACCCCGGTACGGAAGGACGATCCTCGCACGTCGGTACAAAAGAACGAAGAGTATCGCTTCGCGGCCAACATACCCCGGGATCAGACAGTCCCTGAGAAGGAATACGCCGACTACACGCTTCATTACGATGAGGACGACGCCACGTCCGGTAAGATCCCGGACGTGCTGCTCGACGTGCCGGTGGTCAAGGTGGATGAGATCAACCTCGAGGTCAATGACCTGCGGGCGAAAGTCTCCCTCTTTGCGAAGGTGCTAGACTTGGTAGAGCTCTCCGTTGGAGTGGACGCCTACCTCGGCAGGCTCAAGCTAGTGATAACGGGTGTAGAGGCCCAGGCTCTTTTAAAGGTACGCCTCGATAACGTAACCGCCATTATCGACCGGGTCCTAACTACAATAGACCGGAACCCCCAGATCATCGAGAAGCTCGTCGAGGGCGTCAGTTCCGCCGTGGAAGATGTGGGCGAAGGCGCAGGCTCAGCCGTGGAGAGCGTCGGGGAGGGCGCAGGATCGGCTGTAGAAGATGTCGGCGAGGGTGCGGGTGACCTGGTAGGCGAAGGTGCCAACCAGGCGGTCGCGGACATCGGCTCTGGCACGGGCTCCGCCGTGGAGGATGTAGGAGAAGGCGCGGGATCTGCTGTGGAGGACGTTGGGGAAGGTGCGGGGTCCGCTGTCGAAGACGTTGGAGAGGGAGCCGGGGAAGCCGTCGAGAGCACCGGAGAAGCCGTGGAGGACGTCGGAGAGGGTGCGGGCGAGGCGGTCGAAAGCACGGGCGAGGCGGTGGAAGACGTTGGAGAAGGAGCTGGAGAGGCCACCCAACAGGTAGGTGAAGGCGCCGGCCAAGCCGCTCAGGAGGTAGGCGAGGGAGCCGGGCAAGCGGCTCAGGAAGTTGGAGAGGGAGCTGGAGAGGCCGCCGAAAGCGCCGGAGAAGCTACCGAGCAGGTAGGTGAAGGTGCGGGGCAGGCTGCCGGAGAGGTAGGAGAAGGAGCCGGAGAGGCTGCCGGAGAAGTAGGCGAAGGTACGAGCGAGGCTGTCCAGGAGGCCGGCAAGGGAGCCGGACAAGCTGCGCAAGAGGCTGGAGAGGGCGCGGGGCAGGCCGCCGAGGGCGCGGGCGAGACAGCCCAGGAGGTTGGAGACACGGCAGAACAGGCGGCCGAAGGCGCGAGCGACGCTGCCGAGCAGGCCACGGATCAGGTAGGGCAAGTTGCGGACCAGGACGGGGACGTGGCGGATGAGGCGGACGGCGTAGATGACCAGGCCGCGCAAGGAGTGCAGGACGCCGACGGACAGGTCGCCCAAGACGCAGGAGAAGTCGCAGGCCATGCTGCCGACGGAGCCGGAAGCGCCGACGGAGGCCAGGCCCAACCCGACGGCGTGATCGACGGGAGCGCCAACGGAGAGGACCGGATGACGCAGCATGCGGTGGACCAGTCCGGGGACATTATCGAGATCACCCTCAATAAAAAGGGCAACATAGTGGGCGAAGAGTTGGTCGGCAACATCGGCAGCCTGCCGGTAGAGGAGGAGTACGTGGACGAAGCGGGTCGGAACGTGGGCCGGGTGAGGGACGACTCGGGGAATGCTTTCGAACACATGTCCGACGACGAAGGGAAAATAGTCGGCGTGAGAGCTGTTTGAGAGGGAAGCAAAGCCAAGAAATACTGTGCAGAGAGGAGAAATAGATGACCGAAAAACAGACAGAGGCGCTGGAGAAGCTGAACCGGGGCGTTCAAGAGTCCAGGCAGGAGGTTCAGCAGCGGACGATGAGCCTGGCTCAAGACTATTTCGGCGATTCAGCCGAGGCGCTCAAGCAGCAGATAAAGGAGAACCGCGCCGCGCTGGAGGGTCTGCCGGATCAGGTTCCGGGGGGTCGAGAAGAAGCCTTCCAAACGCTGTTTCAGGAGTTGATGGACAACTACTCGGCCATGGAGCAGTGCATCAACGAGGCGCGCGAAGATGTCGCCAACCTTGACACGGATCAGATCAGGCGCCAGGGAGAGGTCGAAGCCACGGATGCGGCCCGTCGTCAGGCGAGAGAGATGGGCATAGACCTCACGGAGGTCGAAGGCACCGGCACCGACGGACGCGTCACCGTGGACGACGTGAAGAAGATCGCCCAGACGATGGAAGATGGAGCCGCCCAACAAGCGCAAGGCACCGCGGGCCAGGC
>PPFU01026625.1_pt1 | contig 13520 bp, 11 predicted proteins | sample 1535991 | NCBI WGS metagenome assembly PPFU01 (sample SAMN04901290, study PRJNA319586) | Hypolithon metagenome, whole genome shotgun sequencing project. | isolation source: Antarctic Hypolithon | place: Antarctica: Miers Valley | collected 2014
GCGGGCGCGGCTGCCGGCCGCCGATGGCAGCCGCAGCAACCCGCGCGCGATCGCGCAGGCGCTGGTCGCGGCGCTGCCGGCCACCGACGCCATCGCGCAGGTCGAGATCGCCGGGCCGGGCTTCCTCAACTTCCGCCTTGCATCGACGGCGTGGCAGCGGCAGCTCGCCGAGGTGCACCGCGAGGGTGCCGCCTACGGCCGCAACACCAGCGGCGCAGGGCGCACCGCCGGCATCGAATACGTGTCGGCCAACCCCACCGGCCCGCTGCATGTCGGCCACGGCCGCGCCGCCGCGATCGGCGACTGCATCGCCCGCGTGCTCGACGCCAACGGCTGGCAGGTGCGGCGCGAGTACTACTACAACGACGCCGGCGTGCAGATCGAGAACCTGGCGCGCTCCACGCAGGCGCGCGCCAACGGGCTCAAGCCCGACGACGCCGGCTGGCCGGAGGACGGCTACCGCGGCGACTACATCGCCGACGTCGCCCGCGCCTTCCTCGACGGCGCGTCGGTGGAGGTCGACGGCGCGACGGTCACCGGCAGCGGCGACGTGACCGACTTCGACGCGATCCGGCGCTTCGCGGTGGCGTGGCTGCGGCGCGAGCAGGACGCCGACCTGGCGGCGTTCGGTGTCGCATTCGACACCTACTTCCTGGAGTCGTCGCTGTACGACGATGGCAAGGTTGAGGAAACCGTACGCGGGCTGGTGGGCAACGGCCATACCTACGAGGATGGCGGCGCGCTGTGGCTGCGCACCACCACATTCGGCGACGACAAGGACCGCGTGATGCGCAAGTCCGACGGCACGTACACGTACTTCGTGCCCGACGTCGCCTACCACCTCAGCAAGTGGCAGCGCGGCTACGCGCGCGCCATCACCGAGCTCGGCGCCGACCACCACGGCTCGCTGGCGCGGGTGAAGGCCGGCCTGCAGGCGCTCGACGCCGGCATCCCGGTGGGGTACCCGGAATACGTGGTGCACCAGATGGTCACGGTGATGCGCGGCGGCGAGGAGGTGAAGCTGTCCAAGCGCGCCGGCAGCTACCTGACGCTGCGTGATCTGATCGACGAGGCCGGCCGCGATGCGACCCGCTGGTTCCTTGTCGCGCGCAAGCCGGACTCGCAGCTGGTGTTCGACATCGACCTGGCGCGCAGCCAGTCGCTGGACAATCCCGTGTACTACGTGCAGCTGTCGCATGCGCGCATCGGCGGCCTGCTGCGCCAGCTCGCCGAGCGCGGGCTTGCTTTCGACCACGACAGCGGCCTCGCGCAGCCGCTCGACCTCGACAGCGCCGCGACCCGCCACCTGCTGACCGACCTCGGGCGCTGGCCCGAAGTCGTCGAGGCCGCCGGCGTGCAGCTGGAGCCGCATATGGTCACGACCTACCTGCAGGATCTCGCGCAGGCGTTCCAGAGCTATTACAACGACCACCAGTTCCTGGTCGACGACGCCGACGTGCGCGACGCGCGCCTGGCGCTGGCGCTGGCGACGCGGCAGGTGCTGGCCAACGGTCTCGCGCTGCTGGGCGTGCGCGCGCCGGAGAAGATGTAGCCCGCCGGCGGGCCCGCGTCGGCCGACGCCTCGACGGGCGTCCCGCAGGTCGCGGCAGAACCGTGACCGCGTTTGCCATAAACTCCGAAGCCGGTCGCGCGCGTGCGCGCCGCAACAGCATCCATGAGGAACCGTCTTGGCAGTGAAGCGCGGCAGATCGCAGGCACGACGCAGTGGCGGCAGCTCCGGTGGCCTGCCGGGCTGGGCGTGGATGGTGGCCGGCATTCTGCTGACCATCGTCGTGGTGCTGGCTGCGCCGCGGCTGCTGAAGCCGGACGGCGGTGACGGGTTCTTCCGCCCGCGCCCCAACCCCGATGCCCAGCCTGCCGCGAGCACCGGCGACGCTGACGACGGCGTGGTGGCGGATGGCGATGCACCGATGCCCAGGCCCGGCGGCACCGGGGGCGAGGACCCGCCGTCGCAGGCCACCCAGTACGACTTCTACACCCTGCTGCCCGGGCAGGAGGTGGCGATGACCGACGCCGAGCTGGCCGCGAGTGCGCGCGCCGAGGCCGATCGCCAGGCGCAGCTGGAGCGCCGGCAGGCGGCGGCGAACCCGGACGCCGCGGACCTGGCCGTCCCCGGTGCCGCGACCACCACGCTCCCGCCGCCCCCGGCCATTCCTACGGCCACGGTTGCTCCGGCGACGCCCGCCGCCGGCGCCGATGGATCGCGCTATATCCTGCAGGCCGGGTCGTTCGGCGCCTCCGGCGACGCCGAGGCGCTGAAGGCGCGCATCGCACTGCTTGGCCTCCGTGCGCGGGTCGAATCCGCGGAGATCGGTGGCCGCACGATGTACCGGGTGCGCATGGGCCCCTACGGCACCGCATCCGACCTTGCCGAGGCCAAGCAGAAGCTGGGCAACGGCGGCCTGCCAGCACTGGCGATCCGCGCCAACTGACGCCGGCGAGGCCGGTCGGCCTCGCGGCACTGGTAAGCGATCGGCGTTGCGCGCCCGCATGCGGGGTCGCGGCGCTTGAGATGCCTCCAGCGGAGGATGGCGTCCTGACAGGAGACGCCGCATGGCCATCGAAGCCGCCCTCATCAAACCCGTGGTCGATGCCCTGCTGGCACTGTTCCGGCAGGCCGACGATATCAAGCTCAAGCGCCATGCCGACGCCGCACTGCGCGACGCGATCCGCGAACTGCTGCAGGCGAACCCTGACGAGAACCGCGCCGCGACCCGGATCGCGGTCGCGCGTGCCGCCGGCATCCTGTCGGAGGACGTCGTGCTTGCCGAGGACATGCTGCGCAAGCACCGCGCCACCAAGGCGCGGACGTCGGGCAAGGGCGCGACCGGCCGACGTCGCCGCCGCCCGGCAGGCATCGCGGAGGACGACGATGCGACACCTCCGGTCGTCGTCGCCGCACCTCTGCGCGGCGGAACGGGAGCCAAGCGCGGCCCCGCCAAACCGCACTGACGGCGTGAGGCGGATGGTGATGCATGCCGCGACGCGTCGTTGCGACACCACTAGAATCGGTGCATGCCCAAGACCCTGCTGATCACCGGCGCCACCTCCGGGTTCGGCGCCGCCGCGGTGGCGCGTTTCGCCGCCGGCGGCTGGCGCGTCGTGGCCACCGGCCGCCGCGCCGATCGCCTGCAGCCGCTGGTCGACCGCTTCGGCGCCGACGTGGTACACGCCGCGGCGCTCGACATCCGCGACGCCGAGGCGATGGCGGCCGCGATCGCCGCGCTGCCGGGGCCGTTCGCGGACATCGACCTGCTGGTCAACAATGCTGGCCTGGCGCTGGGGACCGCGCCCTCGCAGCGCGCGGAGCTGGCGCAGTGGCGGCAGATGATCGACACCAACGTCACCGCGCTGGCGGCGCTGACGCACGCGCTGCTGCCCGGGCTCATCGCTCGGCGCGGCGCGGTCGTCAATGTCAGTTCGATCGCGGCGAGCTATCCCTACGCTGGCGGCAACGTCTACGGGGCGACCAAGGCCTTCGTCACGCAGTTCACCCTCAACCTGCGCGCCGACCTGCACGGCACCGGGGTACGGGTGACGTCGCTGGAGCCGGGACTGGCAGAAACGGAGTTCACCCTGGTACGCACGTGCGGCGACCAGGCCGCCTCGGACGCGCTGTACGCCGGCGCCCGGCCGATCACGGCCGACGACATCGCCGCGTCGCTGTGGTGGATCGCCACGCTGCCGCCGCACCTCAACGTCAACCGGCTCGAGATGATGCCGGTGAGCCAGTCGTTCGCCGGCTTCCAGATCCACCGCGACGGCTGAGTCGGCGGGGGCTGCGGTAGTATCGGGCGACAGCGGCCTGCGCACCCTGCAAACCCTCGACCCAAGGAAGACCCCATGAAGCGTCCCACGGCTCTCCTCCTCTTGCCGATAGCCTTGTGCGCAAGCCTGCCGGCAACGGCCCAGCAGGTCCTCGACATCGATCAGATCTTCAAGGAACACGACGCCAATCGCGATGGCTTCATCACCGCCGCAGAGGTCCGTGCGTTCATGACGTCGCACTTCAAGACGCTGGACCTCGACGGCAACGGGCTCCTTGACGTGAGGGAGATCAACGCCGACATCGTGCGCAGCACCGGCGCGGAGATACCTGCTGAGATCAGGCAGCGCGTTCTCGCCGAATCCTTCCGGTATTACGACTTCAACGGCGATGGGCGGGTCGACGTGGAGAGCTACGTACAGGCCCACATTGCAATGATGATGACTGCGGACTTCAACAAGGACGGCAAGGTTTCGCTCGAGGAGAAGCGCGCGCTCCACCAGGTTCGCGCGGAGTGACCCGACAACGCCGGCAGTGAATGCCGGCGCTCACGCGATCGGCGAGTCGTCCAGATAGGTGTATCCGGTCAGCCCGGCCTCGAGCGCGTTCCGCAGACGCGCCGACTCCTCCCCCGGCAGCTCCGCTGCGGCCACCAGGCCGTTGTAGGCCGCACGAAGGTCGGACAGCGCATAGCCGACGTAGTCGAGCATCACGTCGGTGGTGTCGCCGCGGTGCTGCTGGGTGATCGCATAGCCGTCGCCGTCGACCTTGACCTCGATGGCGTCGGTGTCGCCGAACAGGTTGTGGATGTCGCCCAGGATCTCCTGATAGGCGCCAACCATGAAGAACCCGAGCCGGTAGCTCTCCCCCGGCCGCAGCGCGTGCAGCGGCATCGAACTGTCCAGGTCTTCGTTCTCGACGTAGGTATCGATCTTGCCGTCGGAGTCGCAGGTGAGGTCGGCGATGGTGCCGCGGCGGTCGGGGCGTTCGTCAAGCCGCTCGATCGGCACGATCGGGAACACCTGGTCGATCGCCCACACGTCGGGCATCGACTCGAACACGCTGAAGTTGACGAAATACTTGTCGACCAGGCGCTCGTTGAGCTCGTCGAGCAGCGGCCGGTGGCTCTTCTCGTCGTACGTGAGGCGTGCGCGCACCGCGTGCGCGATGGCGTAGAAGAGATCGTCGATCCGGGCACGGTGCACCAGGTCGATCTGGCCCAGCGCGTATAGCGCGAGCCCCTCGGCATGGAAGTGCTGCGCCTCGGAAAACAGCTCCACCGCCGGGCGCGCGCTGAGCTCGGCGTGGATATCGCGCAGGTGGCGCACGACCGCGGGCTCGTCGTCGTGGACGTCGGGCACGCGGCCCTCGGGCGCCGCCTCGACCTCCGACACGTTGGCCACCAGCACCGCGTGGTGCGCGGTCATCGCGCGCCCGCACTCGGTGACGATACGCGGCGGCGGCAGCCCGTGCTCGGCGCAGGCGTCGGCCAGCGGCTGCACGATCGTCGACGCGTAGTGCGCGACGCCGTAGTTGACCGAGTTGTAGCTGCGCGATCGCGTGCCCTCGTAGTCCACACCCAGCCCGCCGCCGACGTCGACGTGGGTGATGTTGGCGCCCAGCCGCGACAGTTCAACGAAATAGCGCGTCGCTTCGCGCATGCCGCTGGCGATGTCGCGCACGTTGGAGATCTGCGAGCCCATGTGGAAGTGCAGCAGCTGCAGGCAGTCGCCCATGCCGGCGTCGCGCAGCTGCTTCCACAGGTCCAGCAGTTGGCGCGGGTTGAGCCCGAACTTGGCCTTGTCGCCGCCGCTGTTCTGCCACTTGCCTGCCCCCAGCGACGCCAGCCGCATGCGCACGCCCAGCCCCGGCTTCACGCCCAGCGCGCGCGCCTCCTCCATCACGAACGCGAGCTCCGAAGGCTTCTCGATCACGATGAAGGTCTGCAGGCCCAGCTTGCGGCCGATCAGCGCCAGCCGGATGTACTCGCGGTCCTTGTAGCCGTTGCAGACCACCAGCGCGCCGGGGTGGGACAGCGCCAGCACTGCCATCAGCTCTGGCTTGCTGCCCGCCTCCAGCCCGAAACCCTCGCCGTGGTGCAACGCCAGCCTGCCGGCCACGCCCTTGTGCTGGTTGACCTTGATCGGATACACCGCGGTATAGCCACCTGCGTAGTCCCAGTCGACCTGCGCCTGCGCGAACGCCGCCTGCAGCGCACGCAGGCGGTCGCCGAGGATGTCGGGGAAGCGCACCAGCATCGGCAGATGCGCACCTTGCGCCATCGCGGCGTCCACCGCGTCGGCGAGCGCGATCCGGGGGCCGCGCTCACCCATCGGGGCGACGTCGATCCGTCCCCGCGCGTCGACATCGAAGTAGCCCTCCGACCAGTGCGCGATGGAATAGGTCTTGCGGGCGTGGTCGATGGACCAGGCGGCCATGGCGTCATTCCGGGGGCGGCGGGGGACCGTGCATTCTACGGCGCGCGCGCGTCAGCGCCGGTGCAGCGGCGTCCCGTCGATCGCGCGGATGCGCGCTACCAGCGACGCGTCGTTGCTGCCGGTCAGGACCACATGGGTGCCGGGCAGCGTCAGCGACGGCTGCAGGCGCGCCATCGCCGCGACCTCGCCGGCCACCGGCCCGCGCCAGTCCACCAGCACGAGAAAGTGCGGCGTCGCTTCGGCCATCCCCAGCCGACGCTGCACGACCCAGGCGCGCGCCACCTTCGGATGGCGCGACAGCACCGTGCGCAGCGCAGCGACGGCATCGTCGTCGAGGCCGTGCGCGGTGAGGACGTCGTCATCCCCATCGTCGTCGGTCAGGACCTCGCTGCGCCCGGCGTGGGCCTGCCGTCGCGACGCCAGCGTGGCCTGCATTGGCGCCAGCGCGGCCACCACCGCCGCATCAAGGTCCGGGTCGCGCAGGCGGGCGTCGACCGCGTCCGCGACCGGTCCCAGGGCACCGTCGTCGCGCGCGACCGCGTGCATGAAATGCGTCGCCGCGCCGGGGCCGTCGCCCGCCGCCGCCAGCGCCTCCGCCAGCCGCAGGTGCGCCATCGCACTGCCGTCGGCAGCCTCCGCCACGCGGCGATGCAGCGCGACTGCATCGGCACTGCGCCGCAGCCGCGACGCCAGCTGCGCGTGCTCCAGGGCCTCGGCCACGTCGTGCTTGGGCAACGCCTCCAGCGCGTCCAGACGCCGACCGTCGGCCACGGCCGCGGCATGCCACGCGTCCCACTGCGTCCGCATTGCGTCGCGCCAGGCGGCATCGAGCGCGCGTTCGATGCGGTCGGCCGCCTCGCCGAGCAGCTCCAGCGAGGAAGCGCCCGGAGGTTCCAGCCTGTCCGGCATGCCCATCGCCTCGAGCCGGCGTGCCAACGGCGGATGGGTGGGGTGCGCATGCGTATCCCGCGCCGAGGCCGAGACGATGCGGGCCGGCTCGGCCACCCGGTCGCGACTGTCGATGCCCGCCATCCACGCGTGCGGCCGCGCCGGCGGATGCGACTGCTCACGTGCCAGCGCGCGCAGCGCGGCGTCGAATCGCGCGTCCCGGCGCTGCTGCGCGAGCGCCACGCGCAGGCTGGCACTGGCCGCGACCGCGGCCGATGTCGCGTCGACCGCGGCGGCGTCCGCGTGCAGCTCCAGGCTGCGGCCGCGCGCGTGCACCAGCACCTCCAGGTACGGCACGTACCAGCGCAGGAACCGCTGCAGCACGTAGCCGGAGCCGACCATGTTGGGATGCCGGGCGAAACGCTCCGCGGCGCCGTCGCGATCGTCACCGAACGCCCGCAGCAGGCTGGCCCGCATGCGCTGCAGCCAGGCGTCGAACCCGCTCGCGCCGGCTTCGGCGTGGCCGAATTCGTGCGCGATCACCGCCGCGAGCTCGTCGCGGTCCACGAGCTGCAGCAGCGGCCAGCCGAGCACGAGGTAGTGGTGGTGTCCCAACAGGCCGGCGACCCGCGGCACGCTCGCGAAACCGGCGTTGAGCTGGCCATCGACCAGGATGCCGGCCAGCGGCGGCGCGCCTGCGCGCGCGCGCAGGCGCTCGACCTCGGCGCGCAGTGCGGGAGCCTCGCCATCGGCCAGCGCGATACCCTGCGGCGGCGTGAAGCGGAACCACAGCGCGCGCAGTACGCCGACGCCCATCAGCAGCGGCAGCGCCAGGTACACCAGCCCCGGTGCCGCATCGACGGCGCCAGCCAGCACCGCGAGCAGCAGCACCAGTGGCAGCACCAGCAACAGCAGCACGCACGCCAGCAGCAGGCCGTAACCCAGCAGCGCGATTGCCAGCAGCCGGCGCGCATAGCGTTGCGGCGACTGCCGTGCCTCCTGCTCGAGCCGCGCGATCCTCGCGGCGCGCCCTTCGCGTCGTTCCATCGGTCCTCTCCTGCGCGTGGGGCCAGCGCGCATGGTAGCGGCGGCGAGTGGCGGGGGCCGCTGGCAGGCGTCGCCCCGGCACAGGCCTCAGGGGGGCGCTTCGCTACAATCCGCCCCTGCCCGACGCCCACGGACCACCGCGATGACCGACACCACCTGGCTCTACGAGCAGTTCGCACCCGCCGGCTCCGCGATCGGCTTCCGCGTGCGCCGCAAGCTGGACGAGGTGCAGTCGCCGTTCCAGAAGATCGAGATCTACGAGAGCACCGACTGGGGCAACGTCATGCTGATCGACGGCGCGATGATGCTGACCACGCGCGACAATTTCTTCTACCACGAGATGATGTCGCACCCGGCGCTGTTCACCCACGCCGATCCGAAGCGCGTGGTCATCATCGGCGGCGGCGACTGCGGCACCCTGCGCGAGGTACTCAAGCACCACGGCGTCGAGCGTGCGGTGCAGTGCGACATCGACGAGCAGGTGACGCGGATGTCGGAGAAGTACTTCCCGGAGCTGTGCGACAGCAACCACGACCCGCGCGCCGAGCTGCTGTTCGACGACGGCATCGCCTACATGGCCAACTGCGCGGCTGGCAGCGTCGACGTGGTGATCGTCGATTCGACCGACCCCGTCGGTCCCGCGGAGGGCCTGTTCAACAGGGCGTTCTTCGCCAGCTGCCACCGAGCGCTCGCCGACGACGGCATCCTGGTGCAGCAGTCGGAGTCACCGCTGGTGCTGCTGGAGCTGATCAAGGCGATGCGCAGCGAAATGGGCAAGGCCGGCTTCAGCATGTTCCAGACCCTGCCCTTCCCGCAGCCCTGCTACCCCACCGGCTGGTGGAGCTGCACGCTGGCACGCAAGGGCGGGGGCTTCGGGTTCCGCGCCGCCGACGCACGCGGCAAGGCGTTCGACACCAAGTACTACAGCGCCGACATCCACGCCGCGGCGCAGGTGCTGCCGCAGTTCGTCGCTGCGGCGCTGGCGGGGGAGTTGGAACAGGGCGCGCGGGACGCGTAGGGCGCGCTGCCTACAGCGCGTCGCCGTCCAGTTCGCCGGTGCGGATCCGCACCACCCGCTCCAGGTCGTAGACGAACACCTTGCCGTCGCCGATCTTGCCGGTGCCCGCCGCCTTCAGGATCGCCTCGGTCACGAGCTCGGCCTGCTCGTCTGAGACCGCGACCTCGAGCTTGATCTTGGGCAGGAAATCGACCACGTATTCGGCGCCGCGGTAGAGCTCGGTATGGCCCTTCTGGCGGCCGAAACCCTTGACCTCGGTGACCGTGATGCCGGCCACGCCGGCGTCGGCCAGCGCTTCGCGGACGTCGTCGAGCTTGAACGGCTTGATCACCGCCATCACCATCTTCATCACCGACCTCCGCGTGGACTCGGCGCAGCATAGCGCGGCCTCCTGCGGCCACCGTCGACGCATCGTGCCACCCGCGGCCGCGGCGAAACCCGACCCGGCTCCTGGGCGCCGGGCGACGCGCCTCCGCGACACGTCTGCGACAGACTCGACCTCTCACCGGAGACCCTCCAATGATCGACCTCAGCCATATCGACGACCTGGCCAGGCGCCTGAGCGGGCTGGTACCGCCCGGCGTGCGCGAGAGCAGCGACGAACTTCAGCAGAACTTCCGCGCGGTGCTGCAGTCCGGCCTCGCGCGCCTCGACCTGGTCACGCGCGAGGAATTCGACGTGCAGCGCGCGGTACTGCTGCGTACGCGCGAGAAACTCGATGCGCTCGAGCGGGTGGTCGCGCAGCGCGAGGCCGCGGGGTCGCCGGCGACCGGATCGACCGCCGCCGACCCGCACGCGCACTGAGGCGGGACCATGAATCTCGCGCTCGTGCACGGACGTGCGCGCGCGGGTGTCGACGCTCCTGCCGTGAAGGTGGAGGTCTACCTCGCCGGTGGATTGCCGCGGATGTCGATTGTCGGCCTGCCCGAGACCGCGGTGCGCGAGGCGCGCGACCGCGTACGTGCCGCGATCCAGTGCGCGCAGTTCGAGTTCCCACAGCGTGTTATCACCGTCAACCTGGCGCCTGCCGACTTGCCCAAGGGCGGCGGCCGCTTCGACCTGCCGATCGCGCTTGGCATCCTCGCCGCCAGCGGCCAGGTGCCGCACGAGGCACTGGAAGGCTGCGAGTTCATCGGCGAGCTGGGCCTGACGGGCGAGCTGCGCGCGGTCGACGGCACGCTGCCGGCGGCCCTCGCCGCGGCGCGCGTCGGGCGACGGCTGGTGGTACCGGCCGGCAACGGCGCCGAGGCCGCGCTCGCAGCCGGCGTGGAGGTGCGTACCGCGCGCACGCTGCTCGAAGTGTGCGGCCACCTGACGGGGCACTGCGCACTGCCAGTCGCGAACGCGCCCGAGATCGTGTGGCATCCCGGTCCGAACATGGCCGACGTGCGCGGTCAGCTGCACGCACGCCGCGCACTGGAGGTCGCCGCGGCGGGTGGCCATCATCTGCTGCTGGTGGGTCCTCCGGGTTGCGGCAAGACCCTGCTCGCCTCTCGGCTCCCCGGGCTGCTGCCCGATGCGGGAGAAGACGAGGCGCTGGAATCAGCGGCAATCGCTTCGGTCAGCGGCCGCGGCCTCGACCCCGCGCGCTGGCGCGACCGTCCGTTCCGGGCCCCTCACCACACCGCGAGCGCAGTCGCGCTGGTCGGGGGCGGGGCGCTGCCACGGCCCGGCGAGATTTCGCTGGCGCATAACGGCGTGCTGTTCCTCGACGAGCTCCCCGAGTGGGATCGGCGCACGCTCGACGTGCTGCGGCAGCCGCTGGAGTCGGGCGTCGTCACCATCTCGCGCGCCGCGCGGCAGGCGGAGTTCCCCGCGCGCTTCCAGCTGGTGTGCGCGATGAACCCATGCCCGTGCGGCTGGGCCGGCGATGCGTCGGGCCGCTGCCGCTGCCCTGCCGAGGCGATCGGGCGCTATCGCGCCAGGGTGTCGGGCCCACTGCTCGACCGCATCGACCTGCATGTGGCGCTGGCGCGCCTGCCCGCGTGCGAGATGCGCGCGGAGGCGCCGCCCGGCGAGGCGACCGCGCCCATCCGCGCGCGCGTACTGGCCGCGCGGCAGCGCCAGGCCGCACGTGCAGGAACATCGAACGCCGCCATGTCGCAGGCGCAGACCACCGCGCACTGCGCGCTGGCACCGCGCGACCGCGACCTGCTGGAGCGCGCCGTGGAGTCGCTGCAGCTCTCGGCACGCGCGATGCACCGGATCCTGCGCGTCGCGCGGACGATCGCCGACCTCGACGCCGTCGGGCAGATCGCCACCCCGCATCTCACAGAAGCACTGGCTTACCGCCAGCAGTAGTCTGCGCCGGTGACGCAATTAGCTGCAGCCGGGCGGCACGCCTATCGGCCGCTTTTCCAGATAGCCGCGCGCGCTTTGGTCAAGGGTTGTCGCGACGAACGATATCGGTCTGCGCCCGCTCGCGCTCGAGCCGCCGCTGCGCAACCGACTTGCACAGTGTGGTCGGACGGTTGCTGCCGACCGGCCTGATCCGCTCGCAGATGAGGCGATCATCGTCGTCGAAGTTGACGATGGCGCCAATCGCCTCGAGCTCGTTGAAAAGCGCGATGCGCCGGGTCTCGTCGAGCTCGGTCGTGACTTCGATGCCGCCGATGAGCAGAAGGACGCGATCCTGCCGCGAGAACAGCTCTGCACGCTTCCTCTTGTCGAGCGATGCGTAGCGGCCGGTACCGGCCTCGGCATCGCTGCGGATCTTGGCCTGCTGCGTGCGGATCGCCTGCGCATCCAGGCTCTCGGGCGTATTTGCGAAGGCCGACGGCGCTGACAACATCACCACAATGGCGAAGACAGCGGCAACAAGCAGCTTCATGGCGTTTCCCCTTTGTAATGAGCGCCGAATCTACCCTTGCCCGATGCCTGCTGTCCATCGGTCTACCGGAAGCCGATGCGGCCGGGCTCCGCCACGCTCCCCGCCCTCGGCGTGGGGGCGCTACGCCGCCACGCTGACCGCCCGATCCTGGAACTGCTCCTCTTCGGTGGACCCCTTCAAGGCCACCGTCGACGACTGCGCGCCCTGGATCGCCTGGGTGACGCTGTCGAAGTAGCCGGTGCCGACCTCGCGCTGGTGCTTGACTGCGGTGAAGCCGCGCTCGCCGGCGGCGAACTCGGCCTCCTGCAGCTCGACGAAGGCGCTCATCTGGCGCTGCGCGTAGCCGTGCGCGAGGTGGAACATGGAGTAGTTGAGCGCGTGGAAGCCGGCCAGGGTGATGAACTGGAAACGGTAGCCCAGCGCCGCGAGGTCGACCTGAAAGTTGGCGATGGTGCGGTCGTCGAGGTGCTTCTTCCAGTTGAACGACGGCGAGCAGTTGTAGGCCAGCAGCTTGCCGGGGTACTTCGCATGGATCGCCTGCGCGAACTCGCGCGCGAAGCCGATGTCCGGCTTGCCGGTCTCGCACCAGACCAGGTCGGCGTACGGCGCGTACGCCAGCCCGCGGCTGATCGCCTGCTCCAGGCCCTTGCGGCTCTTGTAGAAGCCCTCGTGGGTGCGCTCGCCGGTCAGGAAAGGCCGATCGTTGTCGTCGACGTCGCTGGTCACCAGGTCGGCGGCCTCGGCATCGGTGCGCGCGACGATCAGCGTCGGCACGCCCATGACGTCGGCGGCCAGCCGCGCGGCGGTCAGCTTGTCGACCGCCTCGCGCGTGGGCACCAGCACCTTGCCGCCCATGTGCCCGCACTTCTTGACCGACGCCAGCTGGTCCTCGAAGTGCACGCCCGCGGCGCCTGCCTCGATCATCCCCTTCATCAGCTCGAAGGCGTTCAGCACGCCGCCGAACCCGGCCTCGGCGTCGGCGACGATGGGCTGCAGGAAGTCGATGCTGTCGTCGCCCTCGGCGTGGTGCAGCTGGTCCGCGCGCAGCAGCGTGTTGTTGATGCGCCGCACCACCGCGGGCACGGAGTCGGACGGATACAGCGACTGGTCCGGGTACATCTGCCCGGCGAGGTTGGCGTCGGCCGCCACCTGCCAGCCGGACAGGTAGATCGCCTTCAACCCGGCCTTGACCTGCTGCATCGCCTGGTTGCCGGTCAGCGCGCCGAGCGCATTGACGAACGGCTCACGCTGGAGCGCGTCCCAGAGCTTGTTGGCACCGAGCCGGGCCAGCGAATGCTCGACCGCGACGGTGCCGCGCAGGCGCACCACGTCCTGCGCGGAATAGCTGCGTGTGACGCCGGCCCAGCGCGGGCTGGTGGCCCAGTCATGGTCGAGTTCGGCGGCGGTGGGAAGCGTGGCATGGGTCATGGCGGGATCCTTGGCGGGTTCGGGTTCGGGTTCGGGTTCGGGTTCGGGTTCGGGTTCGGGTTCGGGTTCGGGTTCGGGTTCGGG
>PPFU01001248.1_pt1 | contig 13512 bp, 14 predicted proteins | sample 1535991 | NCBI WGS metagenome assembly PPFU01 (sample SAMN04901290, study PRJNA319586) | Hypolithon metagenome, whole genome shotgun sequencing project. | isolation source: Antarctic Hypolithon | place: Antarctica: Miers Valley | collected 2014
ATTAACAGCACCACCGTCAGACTCCGTGCCGGTCACCGACCCGGGGTTTCTATGCACGGCACAAGGAAGTGGAACGGCGAGTCGATGCTTGCGTGGGCGATCGTGATCACACTGCACGCACTGGCTTGGCGCGAACTGTCGCGGATCGACGTGCTTCGCTCCGATCCATCCGGAGATTCGACACGTTTGCGCTTGACCTGGATCAAGCGCGAACCGCCGCGGATCATCGACGCGCCGGCGACGATTTCGCCGATGTTGCCTCGCGCGCCACAAGTCAATTCCGATCCCGGCGCCGAACCGGTTCCCGCACCAGACAATCCTCCGCGCAAAACCGTGCACACAGAGCTGCGACCGACGCGCTCGCTGTCGGCGGTGTTCCTGGAACAGGCCCGCCGCCATGCAGAACAAGTCGCGCATGCAGAACGCCAGCCTGCCGACCCATTCGCCAACCGAACCGGCGGCCTCGAACGACCCGCTCCCGACACCATCCGCATGAAGCCCGTCCTCTCGCCACAATCCATCGTCGCGGCCGTCGGCAAGTATCTGTTCGCCCCAGCCGGCTACGAACAGGATCCGTGTCCGCAGAACCAACGCAACATCCGCAGGTTGATGGATGGATCGGACCCGAAGGCGATGCAGCATGAACTGGATTACGAACGGGAATATTGCCGGCCGTGATGCGTAGCCCGGGTGGTTCGTGCAATGCGATCTGGACGAAAGTGCCCTCATCCGCCCGCGATTGATCTTGTAATCGGAAAGGGTGCGAGAGCCCCTTCTCCCGGAGAGAGAAGGAACGGCACAGCATGTTTCTTTGCTTTCCGATAGCAACGAAAAAACGACAACAGCCAGCAGACCCAAAGGGCGGAGCCCAGGATGCGCACCCTGCGTTTCCTACAACAACAGCCGATCGAGGCAAGATGCCGAGTCGGACAATATCCGTAGCAATGAAGCTACGGGCTGTGGAGTTGGTCAAGACATTTCTTACTCCGGGCATCCTGCCCTCCGCCCCTGTGGGGCCGGATTCGCCGTTCGCGCCGCTCCTGCGGCGCAGTGGTGGCTTCTTGGCTCGTGCCAGCTTCGCTGTTGGCGCGCGCGACTACGCGTGTCGTGTGCGATCAGGAAAGTTACCCGCCGCAAGGCGGGAGCTTCAAGACAAAGGCGTGCGAATGAATGATCAGTCTTCGGCTGTTGTGAAGCGCTTCGCACCAAGACAAACAATAGCTCGCAGCTGAAGCCGCTCCGAGATTCGGCGCAGCCACCCCTGACGTGGCAGGGAACACCAGGTTCACGCCACCACCGCAGCGTGTTCCTCCTGCTGCTGCAACCGCCACATCTGTGCGTAATGCCCACCCATCGCCTGCAACTGCGCGTGGCTCCCGCGCTCGACGATGCGCCCGTTGTCCATGACCAGGATTTCGTCAGCATCCATCACCGTCGACAACCGATGCGCGATCACCAGCGTGGTGCGGCCAACAGCGATACGGTCGAGTTCAGCCTGGATCGAGCGCTCGGATTTGGAATCCAGCGCCGAGGTCGCTTCATCGAAGATCAGGATCGCCGGATTCTTCAGCAACGCACGTGCGATCGCCACGCGCTGCTTTTCGCCGCCGCTGAGTTTCAGGCCGCGCTCGCCGACTTCCGTGTCATACCCGTCCGGCAGCGACACGATGAGATCGTGGATATGCGCGGCGCGCGCCGCCTGTTTGACATCCGCGCGGGTCGCCGCTGGCCGGCCATACAGGATGTTGTAGTAGATGCTGTCGTTGAACAGCACCGTGTCCTGCGGAACGATGGCGATGGCACCGCGCACCGAGGCCTGCGTGTAGTCGCGGATGTCGCGCGTCACGCCATCAACATCGCGGATGGTGATGCGGCCGCCGTCAACGTCGTAGAACCGGTACAGCAGGCGCGCGAGCGTGGATTTTCCCGAACCGGAATGGCCGACCACCGCCAGCGTCCCGCCGGGTTCGATGGCGAAACTCACGTCCTGCAGGATCGGGCGGCGCGGGTCGTAGGCGAACTCGACGTGGTCGAAGGCGATGCGCGGCTGCGCGGCGTGCAGTGGCATCGCGGTCTCGCGATCCTGCACGTCCTGGCGCTGGTCGAGCAGGCCGAACAGGCGCTCGAGATTGGTGAACGCCTGTTTCACTTCGCGATACATCATGCCGAGCATGTTCAGCGGCGCCGACAGCTGCAGCAGGAAGGCGTTGACCAACACCAGGTCGCCGATGCTCATCGTGCCATCGACGACGCCTGCTGCCGCGCGCCACATCATCGCGGTGACGCCGATGGCGACGATGGAGGTCTGCCCCAGGTTCAGGACGGCCAAGGTCTTGCGGCTCATCACCTGCGCATTCTCCAGGCGCACCAGGTTGTCGTCGTAACGCCGCGCCTCGTGTTCTTCGTTGCCGAAGTATTTGACGGTCTCGTAGTTGAGCAGCGAATCGACCGCGCGTTCGTTGGCATGCGTATCGGCCTCGACCGAGGCGCGGTAGAAGCGCGTACGCCATTCGGTGATCGACACGGTGAAGGCGATGTACGCGACCAGCGTCGCCAGCGTGATGCCGACGAACCCCCAGTCGTAATTCCAGGCCAGGTACGCCGTGACCAGCGTGATCTCGAGCAGCGTCGGCACGATGGTGTACAGCGTCCAGTCGAGCAGGTCGGAGATCGCCGTGCCGCCGCGTTCGACATCGCGCGCCACGCCGCCGGTGCGCCGCGCGAGATGGAACTTCAACGACAACGCGTGCAGATGGCGGAACACCTGCAGCGTCACGCGCCGCGACACGCGCGCCATGACCCTCGCGAAAACGACCTGCCGCAATTCGGTGAACAGGGTGATCGACAGACGCGATGCGCCGTATGCGATGAGCAGGGCAACCGGCAGCACCAGGAGGGTCGGCGCGATGGCGAGGCCATCGACCAGGTGCTTGAGCACCAGGGGCACGGTGAGGTTGGCCAGCTTGCCGGCGACGACCAGCAACAGCGCCAGCGCGATGCGGCCAATGAAGGGCTGGAGGAACGGCAACAGGTCGCGGAGCACCTGCCATTCGCTGCGCGCATTGACAGGACGCGCGACAGGAGCCGCGCCCAGGGTGCCGGAAGCGTGTTCGTCCGTGGCGACGGATGGAAGGGGCGTGGCGTCGGTCATGCGGCTGAGATGGTGCCGTACTTGCGGCATTCAAATCGGCCTGGAACAACAATCCGTCCCGTAAGTGTAGGAGCGCCTCCCAGGCGCGACAGCTCTACCGTGAACGCCATCGCGCCCGAAGAGGCGCTCCTGAAGGGCCGGGATGGCGGGCCGTTATGGCCGCCATCCTGCACTGCTCTCAGCCGCCCATGCTTGCGTGACCGGCCTGCATCTCCGCGGCGCTGAGGCTGCCGTTGCCGTCGGTGTCCATCTTCTTGAACATGGCCTGCGTGCCGGTGACGTGTTCGTCGCTGGAAATCATGCCGTCGCCGTTGCCGTCGATCATCTTGATCTTGTCGGCCGTGGACATGTTGTCCATGTCATGCCCCATGGCGCTCTTGCCGGCTTCCATTTCCGCCATGCTGACCATGCCGTTACTGTCGGTGTCCATGCTGGTGAACATCGAACTGGCGCCCATGTCATGTTCTTCGACAGTAATCATCCCGTCGCTGTTCTTGTCCATCATTGCCATTTTCGCATCGGTACCGGCAGCGGGCATGGCGGGGTCCGGCATCATGGCGTCGGTTTGGGCCGGATCTGCCTGTACGACGGGCGTGATGTCGTTGGTGTCCACGGCCTGTTCGCGGTTGCAACCGGCCAGAGTGCCTGCGATCGCGAGCGACATCGCGGCGATGAACATGCGGTCAGTGTTGTTGCCCTTCATGCGGTTGCTCCATCGATTGGAAATGGAAGCTTGCGCCCGTTGCGGTTATCTGCGCGTCAACATGGCGCCCGCCTTTGAAGGCAGGCGCTTAACGCAGGTCTTAGACGCATTTGTACTGAAAGACAGGTGGCAGCAGACACCTTGTCTCTGAGTAACGAGATCACGTTGAGCCACGGTCAGACCATCGGCGGGTCGGTTTCACGCTCCCAGTGACGATGCCGCGCCAAGGCATCGATGAACAACCTGGCGGCTGCCTGCACACTCTTTGCCTTGCCGTCGGCAAGCACGATTCCCGGATCTTCCTTGCCATTGGGCATGATCCTGAAGGCACCCGCGCCATCAAGCAGTCCGCTGGACTCGCCGAGCGCCAGTATCGTCTTGGCGTGACGGTATTGATCCTTGATGAATTCGCCGGTTTGTCCGAACTTCTGCAGCGCTTCGACGCCCTTGCCACCGGCGGGCAGTACCAGCGCATCGAACACCACGCCCGGTTCGTTTTCCATCGACGCTTCGGCGTCGATCTTGTCGCCCTCGGCCGTGGTGAACGGGCCGACACGCGGCCCGACGAAGCGCGGCACGGCACCTGCCGCCTGCAACGCCGCGCGCACCGCCTTCAAAGACGCCCCTTCGACTCCGTCGGCGACCAGCATCGCGACCTTGCGCGTGCGAATGCCGCCATTGCCGGGCCGTGCGAGCATCGAGAGTGCAGCCGAGGTGGACACCTCGGGCTTGGGCGTGCGCGCCAGCGCACGCGGCATCGGATCCGGCACGTCTATCCCCAGTCCATCCGCCACGCCGGTGACCAGTTCCTCGGAGACGTTGGCAAGCATCGACAGCAACCGCTCCCGCACCGCCGGCACCGTGACCTTGCTCAGTTCAAAGCGGAAGGCGGCGATGATATGTGCCTGTTCGGCCTCGGTCTGGCTGTTGAAAAACAACGTGGCCTGGTTGTAGTGCTCGGCGAATTTTTCCGGCTTGCCGCGCAGTTCTTCCTGTTGCACGGGTTCGGGGAAGGCAACGAAACCGGCAGCGCCCGCCTGGAACGGACAGCCGCCGCCAAGGCTGTTCGGTTCGTACGACACGCGCCCGCGGTTGATCGCTTGGCGATGCATCCCATCGCGCTGGTTGTTGAACACGGGCGTGATCGGCGAATTGATCGGGATCTCGTGGAAATTGGGGCCGCCCAGGCGCGAGAGTTGCGTATCGAAGTAGGAATGGATGCGACCGGCCAATAACGGATCATTGCTGAAGTCGATACCGGGGACCACGTTCTGCGTGCCGAAGGCGACCTGCTCGGTTTCGGCGAAGAAGTTGTCCGGATTGCGATTCAACACCATGCGGCCGATCGGAGTGACGGGCACCAGTTCCTCCGGCACGATCTTGGTGGCGTCGAGCACATCGAAGCTGAATTTTTCCGCGTCCTTTTCGCTGAAGAGCTGCACGCCCAGCTCCCACTCGGGAAATTCGCCGGCTTCAATCGATTCCCACAGGTCGCGGCGGTGGAAGTCCGGATCGCAGCCCGAGATCTTCACTGCTTCGTCCCATGCCAACCCGTGCGTGCCGAGTGCGGGCGTCCAATGGAATTTGCAGAAAACGGATTCGCCGGCCTGGTTGACGAAGCGGAAGGTGTGCACGCCAAAGCCCTGCATCATCCGGTAGCTGCGCGGGATGGCGCGGTCGCTCATCTGCCACAGCAGCATATGCGTCGATTCAGGCATCAGCGACACGAAATCCCAGAAGGTGTCGTGCGCGCTGGCGGCCTGCGGCATCGCATGGTGCGGTTCCGGTTTCACCGCATGCACCAGGTCGGGGAACTTCATCGCATCCTGGATGAAGAACACCGGGATGTTGTTGCCGACGATGTCCCAGTTGCCTTCCTCGGTATAGAACTTCACGGCGAAACCGCGCACGTCGCGCGCGGTGTCCTTGGACCCGCGCTCGCCCGCCACCGTCGAAAACCGCACGAATACAGGCGTGATCTTCCCGGCCGCCTGGAACGGCGCCGCGCGCGTGATCTTCTTGAGCGGCTTGTAGCATTCGAAGAAGCCGTGTGCGCCCGAGCCGCGCGCATGCACGATGCGTTCCGGGATGCGCTCGTGGTCGAAGTGGGTGATCTTTTCCCGGAGGATGAAATCCTTGAGCAGCGCAGGGCCTCGCAACCCGGCTTTGAGGGAATTCTGGTTGTCGGCAACCGGCACCCCGAAATTGGTCGTCAATCGCTGGCCAGTCGCATCGACGCGGACCCGCTCCAGCGGTGCGACCGTGGGGTTGGTCCCAGGCGCGGCCGGGCGGCCGGTCTTGGCCGACGATTCGTTCTCCGCAAGCGTGCTGGCACCGACCAGTGGAGAGGGGGGCTTCACCGCTGTGCCCTTGGGAGGTGCGACCGCGTTTGCACGGCCGTGTTCGGCGGCCTTGTTGGCATTGAATGCCATGGCCGCCGCGGTGCGGTTTGTATCCGCTGCCTGGCGCGTCATTGCGTCTCCGGTGCCGGAGGGTGCGGGCTTGCTCGCCGCACTGCCGGAATCACGTACTACCTTCTTGACCGGCTTCTTTTTAGAGTCTGACGCGGGACGCTTGGAGGTAGCCATGGAGTGACTCGCTGTGGGGGAACCTTCAGCGTAGACAACACCATGTCAAGGAAATATGACTTGCCGTTGAAGGCGCGTCGCGAATCAAAACATCTCGCTGGCCACCCGCATCTCGATCGCCAACTCCGAGGCCAGCAAACGCATCGCGTCCTCGTCCTGCGTCAGCGAGATCCAGCCCGCATAACGCTCCTGGCTCGTTTGCGTCGCCCACAACGTGTAGCCGTGCTCACGCAGGCGATCGTGCGCGGTCGACAGCAGCGCGGGCACGTCGGTAGCGGCGAGGAAATCCGGATCGTCGATATCCTCCACGCCCCAGTCGATGCGCAGGTTCCAGCGCGCGACCAGTTGCTGCAGGCTGTCGATCAGGGCGGCGCTATCGCCTGGTTCGACCTGGAAGCCAGATGTCCAGTCGATCACTTCGATCACGTCCTCGATCCGCGCCTCCGCCACATCCTCCTCTTGCGCGAGCTCGCGATACGCCGCGAATTGCCGCAGCGCGGTCTCCTCGTCGCCCGGATTGATCAGCAACAACCATTGCCAGACCAGCGCCTCGCTCGTCATGGCATCGGCATCGAGATCGAGGCCGTCCTCGCCGGTGTTGCCGAAGTTGTCGTCGGGGTCGAATTCGCGATCGGGCATGGCGCGTTACGGTTGCGGCGCTGCCATCATCCGGTCCTGCCCGGCCTGCATCTCGGCCATGCTCAGGTCTCCGTTGCGATCGGTATCCATCGTGTCGAACATGCCGCGTGCGTTGGCGACCTGTTCGTCGGTCGACAGCATGCCATCGCCGTTGCTGTCGAGCGCCTTGATCCTGTCGGCCGATGGTGCGGGCTTCTTCGCGCCCAGCGCCTGTTCGCGCGCGTCCATTTCGACGGCGGTGACGTTGCCATCACCATCGGCGTCCATCGACGCGAACATCGTGTTGGCTTCGGTCGCGTGTTCTTCCGGCGTGATCGCACCGTCGCCGTCCTTGTCCATCGACGCGCGCTGCGTTTCGAGGCTCATCGGGGACGGCGGGGCTACGGATAGCGCTGGCAATCCCGGCGCGGGCGCAACCGGTTCGACCGGCGTTGCCGGCGCAGTCGCGCCCGGCGCAGCTGGCGGCGCGGTAGCGTCTTCATCGCGATCGCCAGCGCAGCCAACCGCCAGGGACAGCGGCAGGAGCAAGGCGGCGACGCGCAGGTTTCGGGAATGACTGGTCACGATGGCTCCTGGAATGGCGAAAGCAGGTTGGACGCGCGGGGATTGCAAACTGTCGAATCGGACGCGCCGCATGTTTATGCTACGCGCATCGCCGAACCACGACACAGCACCATGACCTACACCGACACCCTGCCCGACCGCCTCTCGCTCAACCCGCGCAGCCCATACCACGACGCCGCATTGCTCGAGCGCGGCGTTGGCATTCGCTTCAAGGGCGAAGAAAAGACCAATGTCGAGGAATACTGCATCAGCGAAGGCTGGATCCGCGTGGTCGCTGGCAAGGCACTCGACCGGCGCGGTAATCCGATGACCTTCAAGCTGCAGGGGCCGGTGGAGCCTTATTTCCTGCTTCCGGAACCTGCCACTGCTGCGGGCGACAAGGATGCGCCGGACCAGGATTGAGATCCGCAGCCACGCCTGATCGTTCACGGCCGCTGGACATTTTCCCCTGCACACTCGCGCTCCGTTTCCCGAGGAGAGTAGGCGTGGCGAAGAAATCCGAGTACAACAAGAAGCAAGTGCACGAACTGCTGCTGCAGGCGCTGGAAACCGAGCGCGGGGGCATCAAGGTGTACGAGAACGCGATCAAGGCCGCGATCAACGACGACCTTCGCAAGGAATGGCAGGACTATCTTGCCGAAACGCGGCGCCACGAAGAAGTGCTGACACGGGTCTTCAATGAGCTGGGCATGGACACCGAGCAACGCAGCCCGGGCCGCGACGTGGTCGCACATCAGGGCGCATCGCTGGTTGCCGCGATCCAGATGGCAATCAAGAACGCACCGCCCGAAGGCGCCGAACTGGTGGCCGGCGAATGCGTGGTACTGGCCGAGACCAAGGACCACATGAACTGGGAATTGATCGGCCATGTCGCCGAGCACGGCTCCGGGCCGGAAACGAAAGTGCTCAAGGCTGCGTACGACGCGGTCGAAGAAGACGAGGATCACCACCTGTATCACACCACCGGCTGGACACGGGAATTGTGGATCCAGTCGCTCGGTTTCCCCGCCGTGCTGCCGCCACCGGAAGAAGTGAAAAAAGTGGAAACCGCCATCGGCGCATCGCGCGCGGAACAGGCGCGCGACGAGATGCTCTGACGCCTTGCGCAAGCAGCCCGCTCGGCAGACGCCGATGACGGGGTTTCGATGACAGCGCCGCAATGGCGCTGTCATTCCTTGCGCCGCCGCAGCGTTCAACAAGGATCCTGTTCCGGTGACAGCGGAGAACATCGCGATGCCGGCAAGCCACCCTTCCCCACAAGATTCCTTCCTGCGCCGCAGCGTCCTGGGCCTGGCGCTGCTTGTACTGACCGTGTCTCCTTCGGCGGACAGCCGCTGACTGGTCATGCCGTCTACAACCGCGAGCTGCTCGAACACGGCCAGCTGCCGCTGAGCTTGTCCGCCTATCTCGCGACCGGCCATCTGGTCTCGGCGACGTTCGAGAACCGGGAAAGCGAATTCCTGCAGATGGGCATGTACGTGTTGCTGACGGTGTGGCTCCGGCAGACAAGGTCTGCGGAATCACGGTGAATGTCGCCGTCGCAGGAACATGAGCGCATCGACCATGGCCGCAAGCCGTGGCCCGTGCGCGCGGGGGGCGTTTGATGACGTTGCGAAGGTAATCGTTCGCTTGCCTTTCCGTAGGGTAGGCCGCGGCCACCGCGATGTCAGAAAGAAACCGGTGGGCAGGGCCCGCCTGCGGTAAGCGGGCGATTTCCGCCGCAGAAGCGTTGCCCATCACGCTGGCAACCCGCTGGAGGCTGCAACATCTGGAACATGTCGCTGCTCACCGTCCCGCTGCCCGCGCCGTCGCTGACCGAGGACCAGGCGCGCGCCTACATGTACGACTTGCTGACGACGATGAGCAAGGCCGGCGGCTCTGACCTGTTCATCGCGCATGATTTTCCGCCGAGCATGAAAGCCAATGGCCAGATGCAGCCGTTGAACGATGTTGCGCTCACCGGCGAAGTCACCGCGCTACTGGCGCACGCCATGATGAATCCGCGTCAGCGCGAAGAGTTCGCACGCGAGTTCGAGTGCAACTTCGCGATCATGGTGCCGGGCGTGTCACGTTTCCGCGTCAACGTCTTCATGCAGCAGGGTCATGCCGGCATGGTGCTGCGCACGATCGCGGCGGAGATTCCGAATTTCGCACAGCTGCGGCTACCGGAGATCCTGCGCGACGTGGTGATGAACAAGCGCGGGCTGGTGCTGCTGGTCGGCGGGACCGGTTCCGGCAAGTCGACTTCGCTTGCGGCGATGATCGACCATCGCAATGCGACGTCGCCCGGCCACATCATCACCATCGAAGATCCGGTCGAGTACGCGCATCGTTCCAAGAAATCGCTGGTGACGCACCGCGAGGTCGGCGTTGATACGCATTCGTGGCATCACGCGTTGAAGAACGCGCTGCGGCAGGCGCCGGACGTGATCCTGGTCGGCGAGATCCGCGATGCCGAAACGATGGAACATGCGATCGCCTTCGCCGAAACCGGACATCTGTGTTTGAGTACCCTGCATGCCAACAGCGCCAGCCAGACGATGGAACGCATCATCAATTTTTTCCCGGAGGAACGTCGCACCCAGCTGTTGATGGATCTGTCGGCCAACCTGCGCGCGATCGTGTCGCAGCGGCTCGTGCGCACCGAGGACGGCAAGGGGCGCGTGGCCGCGATCGAGATCCTGATCAATACGCCGACCATCGCCGAGAAGATCTTCAAAGGCGAGTTCAACGACCTCAAGGGCGTCATGACCAAGTCGCGCGAGCTGGGCATGCGGACGTTCGACTGGGCGCTGTTCGAGTTGTACAACGAACGCATGATTTCCTACGACGAGGCAATCCGCAACGCCGACTCTGCCAACGAGCTGCGCCTCAACATCAAACTCAAGAGTGCGCGTGGTGAGCCAGAGCTCGGCGCGGGCTTGGCTTTGAGCATGCACGACGAGGCGGCGGAGGTGGAGGAACTCCGGCGCGTGGAACTGCTCAAGCAGGAACAGCGCAAGCGCGAACTGGAAGAGGCCGAGCTGTTGAAACTGCAGGAGCAGAAACGGCTGGATCCCAATCGTAACCAGTAGGTCTGCAATACCTTGCGGCATTCGTAGCCCGGATAAGCGCAGCGCATCCGGGGGCCTTTGTGACGTGACCAAAAGCCCCGGGTGCGGCCTTTGGCCTTACCCGGGCTACGCACCGCCCGCAAGCGGCAGGCAATCCATGCGAACGCGCAACAACGCACAATAAAAACCCGCCGGCGTGGCGCCGACGGGTCTGGCGTTGCAAAAATCAAACGCGATCGATCAGTTCACGACGAGGCCGGTATGCATCACTGCCTTGACGTTGGCGGTGCCGCGCGCCAGCGAGACCGCCTTGTCGTGCAATGCCTGCGTGGCGACGCGGCCGGTCAGGTAGACCGTGCCTTCTTCGACCCGCACGTCGATGCCGGCGGCGTCGGAACCGAGGCCCGATGCCAGCGAAGCCGTGACGTGGTTGGTAAGCATGATGTCCGGCGTGGCCGGCACCGGCATCCGCACGGTGGTCGCGCCGGGTCCGGGCGTATCGACCGTGACCGGCTTGGTGGTGCAGGCGGCGAGGGAAACGGCGGCGGCGATCAGTGCGACGCCTGTGAGGGATTTCATCTGCATGTGTCTGCTCCAGAGTGGTGATGCGATTGGGTGGATGGCGCGGGGCGCCATCACCGCGGCAAAGGTCACAGCCCGGCAGTCAACCGCAGGTGATTTTGCCGGGGCCAAGGGAGCGGCCGTTCAGGCTCCGGTCGTGAAACCCGCGTAAACGCGGCCCCCGCCCGTATCTACCGGGCCGCAACAGTGCATAGTGGAGGTCTCCGGCGCGATCCCGCCCGGAACCACCCTTGACGGCCACAGCGCCGCATGGAGCATTCATGGCACGCCCGAAGAGCAGCGGCGGCAAGGCCTCGTCCGGCAAGGGACCGCCGGCCGGCACCCAGGACAACCTGCACAAAAAGATCGAAAGCGAACAGATCGCCGCGCATATCGATGCGTTCGAGAAATCCGGCGGCCGCGTCGAGAAGCTCGGCATCACCCGCACCTTGCAGAAGATCGGGCCCCTCGCGACGGGCGCGATAACGCCTCCCGCCAAGCCCAAGAAACGCTAGGACAGGTCTGAATAACAGCCGTCATTCCCGCGAAGGCGGGAATCCAACGACGTGTCCCGTTGAAAAGCTAGGTCCATGAATTACTCGATGCGCTCGCCCTTCGGGCCATTGCTTCGCAACGCTTCGGCCTTTGGCCTTCGCAGTCCCGCGTTCGCGGAATTGACGATCAATCTTGAGCATCGACCTGGCGAGTGAACGCCTGCCGTAGTTTGAGCAGTGACTGCATCGCGCACCCACCACCATCCAGCCATGCTCTCCATCATCATCCCAGCGCACGACGAGGCCCGTCTCATCGGCGCAACGCTCGGCGCGTTGCGCGAAGCGACCACGACATTGCAGCTGGCTTGCGAAATCATCGTGGTCGACGATGCGTCTACCGATGGCACCGGCGACATCGCCCGTGGCCACGGCGCCCATGTCGTGCGCGCCGAGCTGCGCCATATCGCCGCAGTACGCAATGCCGGCGCGCACGCTGCGCAAGGCGATTCACTGCTGTTCCTGGATGCCGACACATTGGTGGATGCGAGGGTGATCGATGCGGCGATGGCTGCGCTGCGCGATGGGGCGGCCGGTGGCGGCGCCGCGGTGAAATTTCAAGGCAAGGTCGCGGCGCACGAACGGCTGGCCGCGAACGTGTTTGCATTCCTGTTCCGGTTGACGCGCATTGCGCCGGGCTGTTTCATCTTCTGCAGCCGCGAAGCGTTCGCAGCTGTCGGCGGTTTCGACGAGCGCTACTACGCTGGCGAGGATGTGGCGATCAGTCGCGCGCTGTCGCGTCACGGCCGCTTCGTGATCCTGCGCCAGGCGGTGTTCACCTCGGATCGCAAGCTGCGCACCTTCAGCGCTGCCGAGCACCTGCGACTGGTGCTGCGGTTCGCATGGCGCGGCCGGGATGTGCTGCGCTCGCGCGACGCCTTGGCGCTGTGGTACGGCGGCCGGCGGAAATAGAAGGTGATGAGAAGTCACGCGCAGCGCACGTCGAAGCCGCTGCACGGATTTTCAACTTCCTCACAAAGTCACGCACGCAGGGCGCAATGCCTCGTGGTCGATGCGCCGTGCATGTACCGCTTTGCCGCCGCGATCAGTTGGCAGGCGTCGCCATCATGTCGGCGCGATGCTTGTCGACTTCCGCCGATGACAACTTGCCGTCGCCGTCGCTGTCGGCGGTGGTGAAGTGCGTGTGCAGCATGTCGCCGGCCATCAACTCGTCCATGGCGATGCCGCCGTCGCTGTTCCTGTCCATGTCCGCGAACGACATTTCGGTGCCCATCGCGGGCGTGACCGGGGCAGGCATCGGATCGGCGGGCATTGGCGCCGGTTCGGTGGCGGCGGGCATGGTGCTATCGACGTCCGGGGTCGCGTCGCGGTTGCAGGCGGTCGAGAACAACGCGGCCGACATCGCCAGGGACAGCAGTAACACGTGGTTGGTCTTCATTGGAATGCTCCAGTGGTGTTCGCATCACGCGGAATGCGTGGTGAGCGTGCAGCCGGCGGCGCACTGCGCGCCCTCGTACCAGCGTGTCGCCGCGTGCGTTGCTACGCACGAAGCCGATGTCGCCCCGTGATCAACCACCAGGCGACCCGCCGAAGATCGCAGGAGGTTCGTCAACAGGCAGTGACCGCAGTGGTGCATCGGTGGCGCAGCTTCGCCCTGGCCGTTGGTGTGGACTCCATCCAGCGGGAAAGCCCCTTCCGACACGCCCTGAGCGTCATCGTTGAGGCTCGGATGGTGATGCGA
>PPFU01000454.1_pt1 | contig 13510 bp, 16 predicted proteins | sample 1535991 | NCBI WGS metagenome assembly PPFU01 (sample SAMN04901290, study PRJNA319586) | Hypolithon metagenome, whole genome shotgun sequencing project. | isolation source: Antarctic Hypolithon | place: Antarctica: Miers Valley | collected 2014
TGCGCCAACGAAACGCGGACTGGGTGGTGAGCCGTGCTGGGTTCGAACCAGCGACCTACTGATTAAAAGTGCGGCAGAGTCAAGACAACCGGGGTCAATCATGGTCAGTTAGGCGCTCGCGAGCGCGTAAAACCGCGACATTCAGTCAATCAGCGTCAGCAGACGGCAGCCAAGGGAGGCGGCCGTTCGGTGCCTGGCGCGGTACTTGAAGGAGAATGTCGCCATGGCCGTAACCAAGCTCACAGAGGCCCGGATCAGGGACCTGCCCTTAGGATCGGGCATCCACAGGGACACCGAAGTAAAGGGCCTGATGGTCCTCTGCCACAAGACGACCAAGAGCTACGCCGTTCAGGGGGACGTTCGGCGGAACGGCCGCCACGTTCGCACGGTGCGGGTCAAGATCGACCGGGTCGACAGGATCGGGTTGCGCGATGCCCGCAACCGAGCCCGTGTGCTGATGAGCCAGATACAGTCGGGTGTCGATCCGACGGACGGACCGGACGAGACGGGGATCACGCTCTCCGCGGCCTTGGACGCGCACCTTGATGAGAAGGCCCACAGGCCGAGAACGGAAGAAGGCTACCGCTACCACCTCGATCACTATCTCAAGAATTGGCGGAACAAGGCCGTGGCCGACATCTCCCGCCAGATGGTGCGGGACATGTTCGCCGACCTGAAGCGGAAGCACGGGGAACCGACCGCCGCCTCGGTCATGCGGACGCTCAGAGCCGTCATCAACACCGCAATGCGGATCGACGAGAGCCTGGAGGGAAACCCGGTGGCCGCCTTGAGGGTGCCGACCACCCGCAGGCGCAAGGTCGCGCCGCTGGACCTGAGGGAGTGGTGGGGGAAGGTGCTGAGGCTGAGCCCTGCCCGGCGGGACCTTCACGTCGCGATGCTTCTGACGGGCGCTCGCCGGTCCTCGATCCTGAACGTACGGAGGGAGGACGTGGACGCAGACCGCGGGGTCCTGACGCTGACCCACATGAAGACGAGCGACGAGCCGCTCATGCTGCCGATCGGGTGGCGGCTGTCGAAGGTGTTGCACGTCAGGATGGAGGAAGACCTACCGCTGAACAGCGAGTGGCTCTGGCCTTCGCCGTCCAGCCGCAGCGGTCACATCCAGGAGCCGAAGGAGCGGGGCCTCCCGAGTCCGCACGAGTACCGGCACCACGCCCGCACCCTCTACATCCAGGCGGGCGTGGGCTACGCCGAGAGCGCGCTGCTGCTCGGCCAGAAACTTCCCGGAGCCTCTGGCGGCTACGTGCATGCCGAACACCTCGTCGAGCACCTCAGGAAGCACACACAGGCGCTCGAAGACATGGTCTTCGATGCAGGGCAGCCCGGCTTCACCGAGACGTCTGATGGCCGCGTGGTGGACCCGCTCGGGTTCACACTCGTTCTGCCCGCTCCCGAGTGATGGGTTAGGTTCGCGCTCCCGCCGTCCACTCGTCCCTTCTCAGCGATAGGAGGGACGAGTGGAAGGACTGACGATTGAGGCCGTGCGCGCCGCCTTGCGCGAGGAGCTGGCGCGGGCGCAGAGCCCCTGGCTCGACAGCGAAGAGGCCGCCGCCTACCTCGGCACCAAGGCCGGGACCATGAAGACGTGGCGCGCCGAGGGTAAGGGCCCGCGCTACCACGTGGTCCAGAACCGACTGGTCCGCTACCACCGCGATGAGCTCGACGAGTTCGTGCGCGGCGGCGGCTGACCATGATTTGCTCAAGCGGTTAAACGTTGGTCCCACGCCCGCGGCACCGGGCGTAGGGGTGCGCATCCGCTCACCAATAGCGAGGATGCGAGAGATGCTACATTCAATCGTCGGCCTGTCGGCCGCAGAGAGGGAGAAGGCGCGCGAGGCGCGCCTTAGCGAGGGAGTGCTCACGCCGGTCGAGGCAGCCGAGCACCTGGGCATGACCGAGGCGACCCTCCGCTGGTACAGGTGCAAGAGTAGGGGGCCGCGCGCGCAGAAGCAGGGCGGGCGGTGGTTCTACCTGCGCGATGACCTCGATGCCTACCGTGCGCGGGTGAGCGGGTGAGTTCGCAAAGCGAAAGGGGCGCCCCCGCTGACTAGACGGAAGCGCCCCACATGCAGAGCCAGGAATGGAATGGCCTCAAGAACAGACAGCGACTACAACCCCATGACGAGTAGGAATGGAAGTGTCTGACGAAACTACGAATAGCCCCGCGGACGGGGCCAAAGCACCAGCGTTCCTGAGTGACGCGACCTTCATCGGCCTGGAAGGCAAGGCCCCGGTCAAGAAGGGCTGGACGACCGACCCCGCCGCTCGCTTCGACGCGGACGAGGCTTACGAGCGGGTGCGAGTCGGGGGCAACGTGGGCGTGGCGCTCGGTCCCGACGACCTGGTCGTGGACGTGGACCCCCGCAACTTCGCCAAGGGCGACGACCCGTTCGAGCGGTTGAAGGAGAGGATCGGCGACGACCTTTCCGGGTTCCCGACGGTCCGCACCGGCAGCGGCGGGTGGCACGTCTACATGCGCCTTCCCGAGGGGGCCGGACGTCTCAAGCGTGACCTCTCTAAGGACGGCTTCCCAGGCATCGACCTTAAGTTCGTCGGCGGCCATGTCGTCGCGCCCGGTTCGGTGCACCCTGACACCGGCAAGCCCTACGAGGTCGAGCGCGACTTGGACCCTCTCGACGAGGATCTTGGCATACCTGTGGTGCCAGAGGCTTTGCTCGCCCTAGCTGAGCGGCCCGAAAGCGCGTCGATAGAGAACCCGCCAGGGTCGAAGTCGCCGGAGTGGCTTGGCGCCGCGCTTGATCTACTGCCGGTCGAGGACTTCCGCGACCACGACCGTTGGATGCAGGTGATGATGGGCAGCCACGACGCGACCGGCGGAGCGGGCTGCGCAGAGTTCGTCGCGTGGTCGATCGGCGATCCGATCTACGAGCATGACGGCGAATACATCGCCAGGCGGTGGGACAGCCTAGACACCGCCAAGGCCGGCCGGGTCACCGCCCGCACCTTGGAATGGCACTTGGAACAGGCGGGCGTCCTCCACCTGGTCGAGCCCGACTACGAAGAGGTCGCAGAAGACTTTGCCGACATCGAGGGGCTGCTACCCGCACATCTCAGCGACGCTCCGACCGCGACCACGCTCGACCGGATCAACGCCAGCCAATTCACGGTCCTCACCGGCGGTCGATACCTCGTTGGGCGAGAGCGGTACGACGAGCGGCTCAAGCGACACTTGGTGGACTGGAACCCCGACGAGGCGGTGCGCAAGCACATGAACATCAAGGCAATCGAGACCGCCGAGAACAAGAAGGAGAAGCTGGGCGACTGGTGGCTCAAGCATCCACAGCGTCGCCAGTACGACTGGGTGATCTTCGACCCCGCGCCTTCCGCAGCCGATCCCAACGTGTACAACCTCTGGCGCGGGTGGGCGGTCGAGCCGAAGAAGGGCGACTGGTCGCACCTGAAGCGCCTTCTGCGAGACGTGCTTTGCAGGGGCGACCAGGAAAGTTTCGACTACGTGATGCGCTGGAGCGCGTTCATGGTGCAGCACCCGAACACGCCGGCCGAGGTCGCGCTCGTCTTCAAGGGGCGGAAGGGCACCGGCAAGGGCACCTTCTGCCGCGCGCTCAAGGAACTGGCGGGACAGCACGGTCGCCAGGTGGCCCAACCGGAGCACTTCACGGGCCGGTTCAACGAACATCTGGCCGATACCATCCTCCTGTTCGTGGACGAGGGATTGTGGGCGGGCGACAAGAAGGTCGAGGGGGTACTGAAAAATCTCATCACCGAGCCGGTCGTCAGCTTCGAAGGCAAGAACAAGCCGATCATCGAGGGACCCAACCACCTGCACATCGTCATCGCGTCGAACGAGGACTGGGTCATCCCCGCCACGCCGGACGAGCGGCGCTTTACGGTCTTTGAGACCGAAGACAAAGCCTTCGGGGCGCTCCCCCACGGTTTCTTCGACGAGCTGCGCGAGCAGATGGATGCGGGCGGTCGCGCGGCCATGCTGCACGACCTACTGGCGATCGACCTTGGCGACTGGCACCCGCGCAAGGGCATCCCACAGACCGAGGCGCTCGTCGCCCAGAAGGTGGAGGGCTTCCGGTCCGACCCGCTCGCCTACTGGTGGCATCGTGCCCTAGAGGACGGTCAGATCGAGTTCGTGGACAGCGAGGGTTCGTGGCCCGAGGCGTTCCAGGTCAGCAGCCAGGGTAAGGGCGACATGCTTGACTCTTTGGAGGCGAGCGCCAGGTCCACCCGCCACCGCGCCGAGTTCACCAAGACCAAGCTGGCCAGGTTCTTGAGCCGGGTAGGCGTCGACGTGAAGGCGCGCGACCGCAAGGGCGCCAAGGTGTGGGCGATCCCACCGCTCGAAGAAGCTCGGTCGGCGTTCGAGCAGCACGTCGGTGGCAGCATCGACTGGGGCGAATGAGCGACCCCTTGCGGGTGATTGGCCACGTGGACAAGTGGGGCGGGCGGCTATGGCCATCCGCCCCTCTCCGTACACTTTGACACTTTCGGCCGTCAGCCTTGACACTTTCACGTGCGGAAAAGCGCAGCCTTCGCAGCGCCTTGTACACTTCTGACGCTTTTGACACTTTGTCGGGGCAAGTTCACACCAGGACAGAGAGCGGACCGTCCCTAGCTTGGGGAGGGCCCTAGATCGGTAGTGAGGCTGATTTCCTGTATCTATATTTCAAAGTGTTAAAAGTGTCAGAAGTGTACAAAGCTAAGAAATATAAAGGAAAAAATCTGACACTTCTGACAGTTTGACCGGAAATCTGACACTTCCGCGGTCGGGCGCCACCCCTGGATCGAGTGGAGCGCGCCCGCATGTCCCCACTGTCCTTTCGCAAAACGGGCGCACGGGCGCATAATGCCCGCACACGTGCGCCCGCGTGCGAGGCCCTCTGATCGGCAGTAGGTGGAGCTAGCCTTGTTCAAGCCTTGCTTTCCAAGGACTTGGGCGACCGCCACGGCGGCGAGCACAGCGCCGAGCACCGTAGCGGACTTGAAAGGGGGGCCCGAGTGCCTCACTGGAAGGGGATGCTCGAAGAACGCATCGACCGCATCGTCCGGTCCTCGGTCCAATACCTCTTCGCCCAGATCGTGGGCGGCAGGGTGACCTGCCAGAGTGAGGCTACCCTTCAACTGCACCTCGGTCGCATCGTGGCTAGTGTGGCCGACCTGGAGACCGTGGGTGCCGGGGAGACCTTCGCCCTGGAGCTGGAGAAGCCCGCAGGGGGCCGCGGTCGGATAGACGTCTGGTTCAAGCTCATCGACAGCGACGCGCAGGATCGGAGCTGCGCGATCGAACTCAAGTTCTTCAAGAAGGCCAATCATCGCGAACCCAACAACCGGTACGACGTTTTCAAGGACGTGCAGAGGCTGGAGGGCAGTAGGTCGCTCGCTGACGTGGGCTATATGCTCGTCGCCACCGACCACCGCCACTATGTCGATCAGGACGCCTATTCGTCCGACACGGCTGACTTCGACTTCCGCCACGGACGGACCTACGCGGCTGGCACGGCGATGACCTACCATGGTCAATACGGAGACCCGATCGAGCTGCGGAACAGCTATCGGTTCGATTGGACCGAGACCTCCGGTTCTCTCTCCTACCTGCTGTTCGAGGTGCCGGTCGTCGGCTGACTGCTGGCGTCCCGCGCCCACGCCCGCGCGGCATGTGCCCGCGTATGGCAGGTTCACCCAAGAAGCGAGCAAGACGAGAGCGGGCGGCGGCGATGGCCGACCCGCTGGACGAGACCGCACCGCGTCCGCCCCTGGCGTCGATCCCCTTCGACCGCGGCCAGCCAACCGCCGAGGCGCTCGACGCCGTGGCCGCCGCGTTGTCGGAGGGCTACCCCCGCCACCAGATCGCCCGCGCGCTCGGCACGACGGTAAGGACGCTTAAGCGGATCGTGGACGGCAGCGAGGCGCTGATGGACGCGGTCGAGGCCCGCAAGGACGCCGAAGAGGCCGAGCTGCGCGACATCCTGATGGGCATGGCGAAGGCGGGCGACACTGTCGCCGCGATCTTCTTGGGCAAGAGCCAGTATGGCTGGCGCGACCGTGACGACGGCAAGGGTCAGGTCGTGCAGGGCGGTGGCGTCCTGGTCGTGCCAGGCATGGAGAGCCTAGACACCTGGATGGAGCGCGCGTCCGAGCAGCAGAAGCAGTTCCGGGAGGCGCCGGTCGATGTCACCGACGAGTTGGCCGACCGGCAGGATCGGGCCGGGCGCGAGGCTCGCCCGCACGACGGGACGCCAGGCATCGAGGGACTGCGGCTGATCAAGCTAACAAATCACCCTAGTCTTCTTTCCCCCTCACCCCCCGCAGGAAAGTCCCATCTGGTCGCTTGATGTAGAAGGAGCGGAGACTGCTGTAGTTGAGGAATAAAGGTAAGTCCTTTTTCCCGAAGCGAAACTCTGTCGGCTCCTTGAGGCCAGCGGAACATTCCAGTCGAATGAAACCGGGAAACTCCATCGCCGTGAAGAAGCTGTCAGACCGCATCGCCTTTTGGAAGATCGTTTTTGCGGCGTGCCTTCTTGAAAAGAGATAAAGCCCAACTGCTGCAAAGCCCGCTACGGAAGTCCAGAGCAGGGATCCATGCACCACCCCAGCCACGACAGCGACGGCAGCGAGCGCAGACAAGATGAGCAGAGCAATTTGGGTACGCCTCGCTCCCTTCGGAACCCACTTCGACCGAGCAAATTTTAAGCAGGCTCCGCCTTTCACGATCACCCGTTGACCCGCGCGGCAAGCCTCGATGTAGTCTCCCCTGCCCATTTCGATCTCCTACTAAGAACAGCAAAATACCACCATGGCCGACTGATTTATAATTAGGTGCGGAGAGAGATCGAAGCACTGAAAACGAATCACATTCATGGTCGTGCGGCTCCTGAACACCGAACTGAGCACCGCCCTTACCGACCAAGCGATAGATAAATTGCTTGACAGATATCTCTCTGAACTAGCGCAAGAACTTGAAATCGAGCCTTGGTCGAGTTCTCAAAAGCTGACCTAGGCCGTGAAATTAGTCTTGTTGCCAGCAGGTTAGATGCGCGTATCTGGATCGTCCTCCGGCCCAATCTGGTCCGGCTTTAGGAGGGCGAAAATGAAGAAAATTATCGGGCTAGCGGATCCTCATGCGGATCCTTTGAAGGTGAGCGCAGACGGCGGCTTGGACGTCGTCACTCGCGTCACACACGCTCAGATGGAGTGGGGTTGGTCCCAGCTCCGTCAGATCATGAAAAACGAGCCCTCCGCGCGGATGCGCGAGTGGTCGGAGGACGGTCGATCCGAGGACCAGCTCAGGCTGCTATGCGGACTGTTCGTCGCCGTTGCCCAAGACATTCCCATGGTGTCTTCCAACTTCATCGAGTGGCTGCGACTGCTCGATGGCGACTCACTCTATGGCGATGTGGTGTGGCGGATGAAGCAACTTGGGGATGAGGAGTTCGAGTACGTACTGGATGGTCGCGATCTCGACGGTCTCGGACTTGAAAGGGTCGGGCAGTCCGTAAGCAGGGGACCGGCCTCGGTTAGCGCGGTGGCGCGGGCCATCGCAACGATGTCGCTTGAGGAAGTCGTGCAACTTGATGCCGTCTTAATCGACAGGGTCGACCAGCTACGGTCGAGGCCGCATGACAACTGATCCGCGGGTCTGACCGCAGATAACTCTTACGAACCAAGCACATGTCCGCCGCGGCGCCACCCAAGCACCGCGGCGGACACTGTTTACTGGTCCGAATTCCTGCCCGCCGAGCTCATTCATCAACCCGTGTCGAGTTCGAAGTGATTGCGCTTCGACCAAGGTTCGCAAGTGGCGAGCCGCTGACCGGGCGTGTGCCTGGGCGTGGTCGGAACCGAGAGCCTCGGGCGCGATGCCTTAGCCTCAAAGGAAATGAACATGCCAACTCCCACTGCAAAACTCGGCACGGCCTGGATGGATGATAACGACATCCGCCTCGCGCTCACGAAGATCCATCAGAACCGCAATCAGCATGACGCCATGATGCGCAAGATGACCCAGAAATTGGAAATCCACGCCGACAGCACCAGGCGTTCGATTGCCGACGTCGGTCTTCCCAACCCGAAATCGATCGTCGACAAGTCGGTGGCCAGCCGCCGTCGCGAATTCGTCCACGAGAGTGCCGACACCCGCAAGGCATATATGCGCGAGCTGACCGGCATCGCCGAACAGGTGAAGTCTGCCGCCGGCCACTATCGCTCGCCCATTCAAATGCTGATGCGATCGAACCTGGGCAGCGAGCGGCGCAGCCGCCTGATGCAACAGGTTGAAAACTCCGGTCCAGTCGAGCTTGCCAGCTTGGCCGAATATGCCGCTGCCAAGCAGGACGGAGGCCTTGCCGCCGCGCTGTGCAGCAAGGTTTCTGGAATGAAGGTCGATGATCGGCCCTTCAGCCCGAACGACTTGGCCGACGTCATCTGTGGCGACCTGCATCGCGAGCTCAGTCAGGCACTGGTCGAATGCGAGCGCCAGGTACTCGAGGCGTTGCAGGCTGACGTCGCCTTCGAGACCGGCAAGACGAACGGGCAGCGCTCAATGGAGATCGCCCTTCTGAAGAAGCGCGAGGCCGAGATCGGAGCCTACGTCCGCGACGACAACGGCGAAGCCGAAGCAGCGTGACGCCAAGACAGCAAACCCCCGAAACGAAACATTGAGAGGAATTAGACCATGGCTATTTTTGCATTCTACCCGAACCAAGCCGTCAACCGCCGCGCCGACGGTATCAACTTTGCGATTGCGGAAGGCGCCGACGAGGCGGCCGCTCGCTCAGCCGCAGCAGCGCTCATCGGCGTGGGTGATCTGCCCGGCTGGGCGGCAGTGCCTATCGCGGCAGACATGGAGCCAGTCGCTGTCCAGGGTATGCCGGTTGGCGCCCATGACGGCACTATTTGGCCGAACCGGACCCGCGCCGATGCGAAGCTGGGTCTGTGACCGAGTTCACACATGGGATGACCGACGGCGAAACCTACATGGCAATCGTGCACGGCGTCCGTCGGTTCATGGGCCACCAGGTGATTGCGTTCGACGCGGCTTGGAAGCTCTGCACTGGGCTCGAACCGGACGACAGGGACCCGGAAGAGGCCCAGCGACTTCGCTGGCTTTTGTCGGAACTGGGCTACGAGCAGCGGTGGGTGGCCGAAGTCGGCAGGCCGAACATGGACCACCTTTGGGTGCGCAAACCATGGCCTCGTGACTTCGTCGCCAATCTGAAGAAATCCATCACGGTCTACGTCCCTGCGGACTGATTGAAGCGGGTCGCAATCGGAAGGCCCGGTCGGTTATGCCGATCGGGCCTTTTCGTATCTGTCAGACCCTCGATAGATAGCCACATGGTCTCTCGGTAAGACAAAGCGGGCGAACCTGCGTCCGGTCCACCGAAACGATCCAGCGACTTCTAATAGCCGAGGCGAGCGAGCTGGTTGGTCTCTTCCTGGAGTTTCCCCATCGAAACCATGAGTTGGCTGGCGTGAGGCAACACGAGCTCATTCAGCAACCGGAATGCCAGTCGCTCGTCAATGCAATCCACCAACTCGGTCTGAAGCTTCCTTTGCCCCAAGGCCACAACCCGGTGAACAGTCACGGTGCCGGTGAAGCGCTCACCGGTCGATGTCGGCCCGTCGAGGGCATAGCCAAGAGCTGCCAGCCGGGCCCGATCGAACTCACCGTATTCTTCGACGACAGGGGCTCGTTCGACACCCTTCTTGCCCGGCTCGCAGTCGCGGTGGACTTCGTAGTAGGTGCGGTGGTCTTTCTCACCCCCGTTGCGGCTTGCAGCCGACGCTCCAGACATTCGTACACTCCTCTGATTTCAGAGTGCACCGAAGCCGCAGAACCCACGCCGGCAGAACCTGCAAAAGATTATCCTACGGCTGTATCGATCCCACATTCCGCAAGACCGCGATGAAAGGAGGCGTCAAGCTTGAACGGCACGAGTCCCTCGGAAGTGTACTGGCCAACTGCGCCCGCTGATTGGTTCGGAAGCCCGAAGGCAGGTGCAGCCTGCGCTTGACGATAGATAAGAGACTCTCCCTGGAGCATCTCCTGGAGCAACTCGTGAGCAAGTTCGCCGCTGGCCATTGTGCTCGTGGCAGTTATCGCCGCGACAAGATTGCCCGTGTCGGCCATGGCTTCCTCGACGCGCCGGTCGGTTTCCTCATCTCCTGTTTTGACCGATCCAAACATTGTGCTCCCTGCCAGGGCGGGATTGTCCGCTGCCCGAAGAGTCCGATGCGGGTTAGCATCTACCCGCCAGAGAATGTCGCCGGAAGGTGTTCGGATCTTGCCGCCGGAGCTGACGCCAATCAGCAAACCTAGCTTCGAGTTGTTCTCGACAACCGGGTAGATGAACCCGAATCGAGAGAATTTCATCCCTGCAGCAACGTCGTAAGCTGCCACGATGCAACTGCTGTCACCGGTGATTGGGTCAGAGGTTTGACTGACCGACCACACCTCTCGAGGCTTCTTTCTGGCCTCCGATGGCGAAGGCGCAAACACCGTGCCTCCAAACGCGGCAATCAAAACGCAGGCAATAAACGACTTTCTCATGGACGCTCCCCTCCCTCAGTAATCGATCGGGTATATAGTCCCTAGACCCTGTCGCACAGATGCTCGCCTTGTCCACCAATGGATTGGGGCAGGATTGTTGGCGAAAATGTGCGCCGTCTGCGTATTGAGCGCAAGCTGACACAGGAGCAGCTCGCCCATGACGCAGGGATCGATCTGACATATATGGGCGGTATCGAGCGGGGGCGGCGGAACCCATCCGTCGATGTGATCGGTCGGATCGCTAATTCACTCGGCTGCCACCCCGCCGATTTGTTTTCCATTCAGTAGCGGGCGTAGCTCCGCCGCTATGAATGACACAGCAACCGCGAGTGAACTAGCTCAGGTTGAAATACGCTCGCGCCAAGCTGGTCGCGAGACTTGCTGCCAAGACCGGCGGAACGGCGTTACCAACTTGTGTGAATTGCCGCGCCGTTGGACCCAAAAATACGTAATCATCGGGGAAAGTCTGCAGTCTGGCGCATTCCCGCACGCTGAGTGTTCGAGGTATTTCAGGGTGCAGATGGGACCGCCCGCCTCCGTTCGTACCGCCCGCAATGACAGTTTTCGAAGGAAGGGTGGGGTCAAGACGATCAACCCGCCCAAGCTGGTCACGCTGCCCGTAGTTCAACCGCATGTACCGCTCAATCGAACCTGCCTTATGGGAACGGGTTTCATGGTTGGGTAGCCCATTGGGGAGCTTGTTCAGGACACTTCCGCACCCAACATGATCCTTTGCCGGCGGCGCTTTGAATTCACCATTAGTCCTTGATCCAACGACGAAGAGCCGCTCACGGTATTGCGGAACCCCGTAATCCGCAGCATTCAAGACCGTCGGTTTGTTGACGTTGTAGCCAGCCTCTTCCAGTAGCTTGATCGCAGCAGCTAATTGGGCGCCCCCATCAAGGTCACGTAGGCCAGGCACGTTCTCAACCACGAACACCTTCGGCTTAAAGCGGATCACGAGCTTTACATAATCAAAGAGCAGGCTCCCGTTCTTTTCGTGCGCGAACCCCACCCTCTTAAAATTCTCGCCCGAACGAGAGAAGCGTTGATTGGCAGCGATGCTGAAAGGCTGGCAGGGAGGGCCACCGACAAATATGCCGTCGAAAGGGGTTTCGATAAGGGGTTCAAGAGCCTCCACTACGTCATCGTACTTCGAGACGTCACCGGAACCGAAAGGAGGTCCAAAAACCTTCCATGATGGCCGGTTCTTTCGAAGTGTCCGACAGAAAATCTCATTGTACTCGAAGGCGGCGACGTTCTCAAAACCCACTTGCTCGAAGCCGAGGTCCATTCCTCCGCAGCCAGTAAAGAAACTCACCAAGGGCACACCATCGACGAGCCTCTTAAAATCCTTCAGCCCAGTCGGCTTGCCGCTCTTCCAGATTTTTTTCTTCGACTTCGCATAAGTGAGGTCGTCGTAGGTCCAGCCCGAAGCATCTAGTACGCTTGCAAGGTCACCGCCGGCCTTGTCTGCCTGGACAAGGAGCGCATCCTGTCGAGCGAGATCCATTTCTCGAACTCGCGATTTGAGCTGCGCGGTCGTCATACATCATTCCTTTGGCTTTTTGCTTCGTCGTAGGCGGCCCGAGCCTCTGCAGCGTCCGCGAAGTCCTTCATGCCATTGGCCTTGAGCCACTTGGTATAAAAACCGTGGACGGCGCGGTGGCAGGTTGGACAGACAGCGACCAGGTCGCCCAGGATTGTGCCGCTTTTGTCAGATCTCGTACCGGAACAAAGCGGTAACACATGGTGAATGTCAAGTACACGATCCGACCAAGGAAATTCGCTCTGCGTATCCCGATCGCAGAAGTCGCAGGTTGCGGTCGGGTTCGAGGCAAAAAAGGCTTTTCTGATCGCAGAGTTGCGCTCCAAGACGATGTGAGTCTTCTCAACGCGCGTCCCTTCCGTGAAACCAGCCTCGACGGTTTCGTCATAGACGGTCTTCGAAAAATCAATCTCAAGATCTGACACGGCGCTTTCGAAAAGACCCGCAACGCGCATGATCTCGCGCTCGCTGTTCGTTTCTTGTTGGCCACGGATTGCCTGCAGACTTTCAAATACGTCCAGCGCATCCTCGTCATCTAAGGATACGATGACTGCCGTCGATGACGCGCTGAGGTAAGATAGCTGTCCGATGACCTGAATGCTCTCGCGAGCCTGTCGATGGTCGGCCGACGACGACCACTGCTTCTTGGCCAAGGCCACGTATGCTGACTGATCCTCGTCACCAACGAAACCGCTCATGTCATAGGCTCCAACGATCTCGCGGATCGGGACTATGGGCTCGCCGATAACTGAGCGGGCGAGGAGAAACTTGAGCGTAAAGAGGAGAGGGCGCGGTTGGTCGGTCGGCTCCCACTCTTGAAATGAGGGCGCAGGGGCGGTGAACGCTTGGGCGAAGAAGTGATAGTAATCGTCTGAAGTGACCACGCCATCTTGGGCGAGAAGCTCCGCAACCCTGGTCGGCGCCGCCACGTCGCCGATCTTTGCGACCAGCATGGCCGTGCGAAAAACCCGGGAATAATTCCGCCATGGCGGGTAACTTGCATCCGCAGGGAGAAAGGGCAGTCCAGTCGCAGACACGAGTGGTCCGTGGGATACGGATTTTAGATCGTTCGAAACCGCAAACTTCGCAATCTTGCGCAGCTCATCAAACTGAAAGTACTCAATCCGCCCTTGGTCGAAGCGCCACATCGCAATCCCTCACATAAGAGGGCGCTACCAGTGGGACGCAGCCGTTTCAATTTCTCGCCCGATAAGGTTGAGGAAAACGATGCCACGCGGCCAGAAACGGTGTTCATTCGGTTTTTGGATTATGCGCCACGACTGCAGCGACGCCACCTTTCCGTCTAAGTTCATGAAAACAAAGAGGAAAAGTGGTGAGCCGTGCTGGGTTCGAACCAGCGACCTACTGATTAAAAGTCAGTTGCTCTACCGACTGAGCTA
>PPFU01016749.1_pt1 | contig 13499 bp, 10 predicted proteins | sample 1535991 | NCBI WGS metagenome assembly PPFU01 (sample SAMN04901290, study PRJNA319586) | Hypolithon metagenome, whole genome shotgun sequencing project. | isolation source: Antarctic Hypolithon | place: Antarctica: Miers Valley | collected 2014
CGCTCGGCGATGACCTTCTGCATCTTGGCCATCTCCATCATCTCCGTGCCCGGAGCGCCCGTCGGAGCCGGGGCCTGCGCAGCCTGCGGGGCTTGTGGAGCAGCCGGCTGTTCAGCGGCGCCGTCTTCTTGCTCAGCCTGCCCATCAGCCTCGCCGCCGGCCTGGGCGTCGCCACGTTCCATCGCGGCCCGCACGTCCCGCTCCACAATACGGCCCTGTGGACCGGAACCATCTATCTTCCCGAGGTCGAGGTCGTTCTCACCCGCCAGCCGACGGACTATCGGCGACGCCCGAAAGTTGCCGTCTGACTGACCATTGGCCTGGCCGTTGGCCTGGGCCCCGCCACCGGATCCTGAGGATTCTTCTTCACTCCCGTCTTCCTCGGACCCCTCTTCGGTCGCGGTAGCCTGGCCTCCGCCGCCTCCGTCTTCGCCGCCCTCTTCCGCTTCGGCCTCTTCTTCAGAGCCGCCGCTTTCCTGCTGGTCCGGGACTTCTTCGCCTTCGCCCTGGATGAAGGCTATGGCGCCGCCGACGGCCACGGATTCGTCGGCTCCGGCCAGGATTTGGGCCAGGGTGCCGGAGTCTTCGGCTTCGAGTTCCATCGAGACTTTGTCGGTCTCGATCTCGACTATGGCATCACCCTCTTCGACCTCATCCCCCTCGCTCACGAGCCACTGGAGGATGGTCCCCTCTTCCATCGCGTCGCCCATCTTGGGCATGATCACTTCCGGCATTCTTACTTCTCCTCTATGTAAAGCGAGCGGCGGGCGGCGTTCGTTACCTGGTCCTCACTCGGGAAGCCTGCAATCTCCAAATTCCTCGCGTACGGGGCCGGAACTTCCGCCCCGCTTACCCGAATTACCGGGGAGTCCAGATAATCGAATGCCCGGTCCTGGATAATCGCCGCTACCTCGCTCGCCACCCCGAACCACCGCCATTGCTCCTGCACCGCAACGGCCCGGTGTGTCTTCTCCACCGACTCGACAATGGTGTCTTCGTCGAACGGCCTCAGACTTCTCAGGTCTATGACCTCGGCGCTCACGCCGTCCTCTTCTTCGAGGGTCTCAGCGGCCCGCAAGCAGAGGTTTACCTGACGTCCGTAAGCGATTAGCGTTACGTCGTCGCCTTCTCGGGCGACCCGCGCCTTGCCAAACGGCACAGCATTGTCACCCTCTTCGACCTCCCCTTTGGTGCCGTAGAGGGCGCCGGCTTCGAGGAAGATCACCGGGTTGTCATCCCGGACCGCCGTGAGCATCATGCCCTTCGCGTCGTTTGGCGTAACCGGGGCGACGACCTTCAGGCCGGGGAAGTGTCCGTAGAAGGATTCCAGGGAGTGGGTGTGCTGGGCGGAGAGCTGCACGCCGCCGCCGTTCGGTCCGCGGATTACCAGCGGCACCTTCACCTGTCCGCCGGAGAAATAGCGTACCTTCGCGGCGTTCTGGATGATCTGGTCAGCGGCCAGGAACGAGAAGTTCCAGGTCATCATCTCGACGATGGGACGCATGCCCATCATCGCCATGCCGATGGCGGCTCCGGTAAAACCGCCCTCGGAAATGGGGGTATCCATGATCCGCTGCGGACCCCACTCATCTATGAGACCGTCGGTTATAAGGTGGGTACCACCGTAAACCCCGATATCCTCGCCCATGAGGATAACGTTCTCGTCCTGCTCCATCTCGTAGACCATGCCCTCTCTAAGGGCTTCGCGATAGGTCTTCTCTTCCGCCACCTTACTCCTCCCCCATATACTCGTCTTCGCCGGAGTAGACGTCTGTGTAGAGCTCCTCGATCGGTGGCTCTTCGCTCTCGTCGGCGAACTTCACCGCCTCGTCTATCTGCTCCTTGTACTCGTCTTTGATCTCCTGCAGCCCGTCTTCGTCTATCGTGTCGGAGTCGAGCAGCTTCTGCTCCAAAAGGCCTATTGGGTCTCGCTTCCGCCATTCCTTGACTTCTTCTTTGTCCCGGTATTTCTCCATGAAGTCGGCCGCGCCGTGGGGCGCCGTCCGGTAGGTCAAAGCCTCGACAGCGTATGGCTTGCCTGACTCACGCACCTGCTCCGTTACCCGCTCGGCGACCTCCAGGACGGCCTCGACGTCCATCCCGTCTACCTTCTCGTTCTCGATGCCGTAGGCGTCGAACTTGGCGGCGAGGTCCGTCATCGCCGTCGTACGCTCTACCGACGTCCCCATCCCATACTGATTGTTCTCCACGATGAACACGACCGGACACATACCACCCTTGCCCCACAAACCGGCAAGGTTAGCCGCCTCGTGGAAGGCGCCCTGGCTCATCGAGCCATCGCCCAAAAATAGCTGGGTAATGCTCTCGGTCTCCTGGTAGCGTTGGGCGTAAGCCATTCCGACGCCCAGAGGTATATGACCCCCGACGATACCGTAACCGCCCATCATGCCCCGCTCCACGTCGAAGAGGTGCATCGAGCCGCCTTTGCCTTTCACAAGGCCGGTCGCCTTGCCGTACAGCTCGGCCATGACCTCTTTCGGGTCGCTGCCAAGAAGCAGCGCGTGGGGATGGTCCCGGTAAGCGGTGATGACTTTGTCGCCATCCTTGAACGCATCCAGGAAGCCTGTCGCCACAGCCTCTTCACCTATATATACGTGCGTGTATCCACCGACTTTGCCCTGCCGGAACCCCTTCTGGCAAGCCTCCTCGAAGGTGCGTACCAGAACCATATTACGGTACAGGTCCGTAAGACGATCTGTGCTCGTGGCTACCGAACCTTCACCCTGGGTATCCTGCGCCTCTACCTCTCCGTTCCCGTTATTCTCGTTCTCTTCACTCACGAAATCACCCCTTTCCTCTTTCAGATACGAGCCTGCAAGTAGAATAACAGACTTCAACACTCCATAGATAAACCTTATTGCCCTCATCGGCTGTTTTCATAACGCAATTTTACCCTCCTATCTTCATCCGCACCTCCCGGAAGGCCCGCGCCCGGTGTGAGTCTCGATGCTTCTCCGGTCCCATCTGCGCGTAGGTAAGCGGTGAACCGTCCGGGATAAATATTGAGTCCCACCCGAAGCCTTCTTCACCGCGAGGCTCGGGTGCGAAGGTCCCCGAAGCCTGGCCCAAAAACACCCTCACCTCTCCGGGCGACGGCCCTCCGGCGACCGCCACCGCGCAAACGGCGCGGGCGGTTCTATCTTCTTCCGGTCCCAGCATCCGTAACAAGCCTTCGTTGCCGACAGACTTCAGAAACCACTTCGTAAGCGCGCCGGGTAGGCCGTTCCAGGCTTCGACCAGGATCCCAGAGTCCTCGACGAGCACCGGATGCTCCGGGGAGCCGAGCGCCTCGTAGGCGGCCATGGCTTTCGCGGCGGCGACCTCGGACACGTCGAGGGACTGTATCTCCGGTATGTCCGGCGCGGCGCCCTCCAACTCCACCCCCAATATCTCCGCCGCCTCCCGACGCTTGTTCTCATTGGAGGTAACGAAGATAGCTTTCATGTCGGCAGTCTACAACCGTCGGGGCCTTTGTGGTAGAGTCGCGACTACTATGCGAACCATGCCGTACTTTGAGGAGAAAGGCTTCCAGTGCCACTCGTAGACCTCGACCGCTTCGACTTCCTCTACGCAAATCGCGTCAAAGGCATGAAGACCGCCGTAACCCGGGACCTGATGGCTACGCTATCTCGTCCAGGAATCATCTCGCTAGCCGGAGGTTTCCCGGACACCAAGTTGTTTGGCGAAGAGGCTTTCCGCGAGATATCCCAGAACATCGCCGCCGACTCGGCTCAGGCGCTACAGTACGGCCCGACCGCGGGCCTCGAATCTATAAAAGACGTCATAGTGGACGTAATGTCCGCCGAAGGCATAGAGGCGAGCCAGGAGGAGGTCTTCACCACCACCGGGGCGCAGCAGGCCCTGGACCTGGTGGCGAAAGTCTTTCTGGACGAGGGCGATGCGATCCTCTGCGAAGGTCCAACCTATGCGGGGGCGCTGAATGCCTTCGCCGCTTACCGGCCCCGGATCATGCACATCCCGATGGACCGGGCGGGCATTATACCGTCGGCGGTCCGCGAGGCGCTGAAGAAGGCTCGCAAACAGGGCGTCCGGGTCAAGTTCATCTACACCGTACCGAACTTCCAGAACCCCACCGGGGTTACGATGAACGGGGAGCGGCGCCGAGAGTTGCTCCAGATCGCCCGCGAATATGATCTGATCATCATCGAGGACAACCCCTACGGAATGCTCCGCTTCGAAGGCGAGCCACTGCCCACCCTCTCGGCTATCGAGAAGGAAGAAGACGGCGACGTTGACCGGGTGGTGTATCTCGGGACGTTCTCCAAGATTTTCGCGCCGGGCGTAAGGCTCGGTTGGGTTCATGCCCAGCCGGGGATACTGCATAAGATCAACGTCGGCAAGCAAGGCGCGGACCTCTGCTCCTCGAACCTCTCGCAGATGATGATCTCCTCCTACTTCCAACACTCGGACTGGCGCGGTTACGTGAAGCGGCAGACGAAGATATACCAGGAGCGCCGGAACGCGATGCTGGACGCCCTGGCGGAGTTCATGCCGAAGGAAGTCCACTGGACCCACCCGGAGGGCGGCCTGTTCGTATGGGCGACGATGCCCTCATACCTGGACGCCACGAATATGCTGCCGCGGGCCATCTCACGCAACGTGGCCTACGTGCCGGGTGAAGGTTTCTACGCCGGCGGCGAAGGCAAGAACTGCATGCGACTCAACTTCTCATTTGTGGAGCCCGAGAGGATCCGTCGCGGCATAGAACTCCTCTCCGAAGTCATAAGGGACCACATGGAGCTTCGGAGCGACCTCGAACGGGGCTCGCAACAAGGCGCCCGCCACGGCTCCAAGATCGGCACGGACCGCTAGAGGCTCATGGCGCGACTCGCGGTACTCCACGGCGGAACTTCAATGGAACGGGATGTTTCCTTCATTACGGGACGCCGGGTGCAACACGCCCTGGAACGCCTCGGCCACGAAGTACACCCGTTGGACATCGAATCCTCCACCACGGACGCGCTCATAGACCTGGCGCCCGATGCGGTCTTCATATCCCTGCACGGTCCGGGCGGCGAAGACGGCACGGTCCAGGCACTCTTGGAAACCCTTGGCATTCCCTACACCGGCAGCGGTCCGCTATCCAGCATCCGTTGCATGGACAAAGACTACGCCAAGCGCGCCCTGAGGGCCGCCGGAATACAGACGCCCTACTTCCGAACCTTTCTCCGGCGGGCGATGAATGACATGGGCGCCGCCTCGGCCCTGAACATCGCGGCCGAGTCTTTGGGCTACCCGTTGGTCGTCAAGCCCGCCCGGGAAGGGTCCGGCTTCGGTCTCACGCGTGTGGAGGAGTCCGAAGAACTTCTGGACGCGCTGTACGAAGCGTTCGGATATGACGCGAAGATACTGCTGGAGCGATGGGTGGATGGAACGGAGATCTCCGCTCCCATCCTCGAACCGGCCGGTGAAGCCCCGAGGGTTTTGGGGCTCGTGGAGATCCGTCCCCGTGACGGCGCCTATAACTTCGAGGCGAAGTACACCCCCGGCGCCACGGACTTCGCCATCCCGGCCGAGATACCGCCCGAGGCCGCCAAAAGAGTCGAGGAGACAGCCCTCACGGCCTACGATAAGTTAGGCTGCACGGGTTTCGCCCGGGTAGATATGATCCTCGAAGAGGGCGTTCCCCAAGTCCTGGACGTAAAGACCATACCCGGCTTCACGGAGACATCCACATTCCCCCTCGCCGCCGAAGCCGCCGGCATCGCCTTCGAAGAGCTGGTAGAGACGATCCTCGACGCGGCGCTCCAGGCAGAGGCTGCTTCCAAGCTCTGAGCGCCTCCCGGACAAGCTAACCTAGTGCCCGACAACAATCTCGAAGCCTTACTCTCCGTGCCTATAGTTTCCGGTCCCATGGTCTCACCGGACGGCGATTGGGTCGCCTGGAACTGGGCGCGCCTCGGCCCCGCCACGAACGTATTTTGCGCGCCGACGGACGGCTCGCTGCCACCGGTCCAACTTACCGACACCCCGGATGAAACAAAGCTCGTCTCTTGGGCGCCCGAAAGCGACGCTGTTGTCGTAGGCCAGGACCAAGACGGCGACGAACGTACGCGGCTCTTCCGCGTGAGGGTAGACAAGCCAGGCAATATGGAGCCTGTAACCGAAGCCTCGCCCAACTTCTATATTCGGGGAGGGCAGCTTCATCCGAACGGACGCTGGTTGGTCTATTCCGCGAACCTGGATCCCAAAACGGGAGAGGAGATCGAGGCGTCCTGCATCCTGCGCCACGATCTGGAGAGCGGCGAACGACGGGTACTCGCCCGTACCAAAAGGAGCAACTTCCATCGTCCACTGCTAAACGCCTCGGGCACACACGTCCTGTACTCCCGAAACGACCTCCACCCGGCGGGTCTCCAGGCTTGGCTCATTGACATCGAAGGCAACTCGGACCGGGAGATCCTGAACTTCGGACCCGACACGAAGGTCTACGCCTCATGGGTCGATGATCACCGGGTACTTTTTCTGACCGATGCGGAGAACCACCGTCGGCTCGGAGTATTCGATCCCAGGGATGACTCCACACGCTGGCTGCTGGAAGACCCCGGCCGCGACCCGGAATACGCCTTCGTCCCCCCGAACGGTGGCCCGGTGGTAGTAGTTGAGACAAGGGACTCAAACGTAGAAGCCTCTCTCCTTGACGCGGCGACCGGCGCCACATCCAGCCCTCCGGCCCCGCCCAATCTACCGGGCAACCTGGTTCCATTGGCACGTATGAAAGACGACTCCTGGATAGGCTTCCATTACAGCGCCCGGAATCCGCCGGACCTACTCCGGATGACTCCCGACAAGGCTTCGAGCCTTACCGGGCTCTGGGAACGTACGCCTCTGGCCCCTGACGACCTCGTTCCGGCGGAAGACTACCGGTGGACCTCGGACGACGGCCAGAAGATACAGGGCTGGTTGTACCGGGCTGTCGCACCGGCAACGGGTACTATAGTCCTGGTCCACGGCGGCCCGACGAGCCACAGCGAGAACCGTTTTAACGCCCAGATCCAATACCTGGTCTCGCGTAATTTCAACGTACTCACGCCTAACTACCGGGGGAGTACCGGCTTCGGCCTGGCCTTCCAGGAATCAATCAAGAAGGACGGCTGGGGCGGCGGCGAGCAAGACGACATCCGGGCGGGCGTCGAAGCCTTGATAAAGGACGGAACCGCCGAGTCGGGCAAGGTCGGAGTAACCGGCACTTCCTACGGGGGATATTCGGCGTGGTGCGCCATCACCCGTTACCCGAGGAGTCTCGTGGCGGCAGCCGCCCCCATCTGCGGCATGACCGACTTGAAGGTTGACTACTATTCTACCCGCCCGGACCTGCGACCCTACAGCGAGGAGATGATGGGCGGCTCCCCCGAAGAGGTCCCGGACCGCTACCGCGAAAGATCTCCCCTAAACTTCGTACACGCCATCCAGGGGCAACTCTTGATCGTCCAGGGCCTCAAAGACCCGAATGTAACACCCGAAAACGTAGACGTCGTAGTCAAAGAGTTAGAACAGCATAACATTGATTATGAACTACTAGCCTTCCAGAATGAGGGACATGGGATCTTCCGCACAGAGAACCTCGAAATTCTCTATCCGCGCCTGGTCGATTTCTTCACTCGGGCCTTCGGTCGTTCGGGAGAGTAATCGCGTCTTCGGAGTGTTACCCGGTAACTCGCATCGCGAGTATGGCAACGTCGTCGCCGGGACCTCCTTTGTGTTCCAGGACTGACTCCCGCAACCGCCCCGCGGTAGATGCGGCGTCGGAATTCGTGCAGGATTTCAAGAAGGATTTTAAGCGTTCTTCACCAAAGAATTCGCCCGTGGATGAGCGGGCTTCTATCACGCCGTCCGTGTAGAGCAATAGCACGTCTCCGGGTACGAGGTTCATGTAGTGGTCTTCCAGGTCGAGTTCCGGGAAGACACCGATTGCCTTGCCCGGAGCCCCGATCTCTTCCACGGAACCATCACGCAGCAAGAGCGGTGACGGATGCCCGGCCCGGGCCAGGGTCAATTTGATCTCTCCTCCGCCAACTTCTTCGGGCTCAAGCCGGGCGCAGATGGCGGTACAGAACTGGGAGCTGGTATCGTGACGGACCATCGCCCCGTTCAGGGCGGCGAACATCGCCGAAGGCTTGTCGCCCTGGAAAGCGACGGCGCGAAGGGTGTACATGATGAGAGCGGTAACCACCGCGGCGCGGGCTCCCTTCCCGCTAACATCTCCTAAAATACAGAGCCATCCATCGTAGTTCGTATCGATCAGGTCGTAGAAATCTCCGCCCACCTCGTTGTCTTCACCGGCCGGAAGATACTCTACTCCCACCTCTACTCCGGGAATCTCCGGCAGTCTGTGGGGAAGTAGGCCGTGCTGCAACGTGCGCGCCACGTAGCTCTGCTCCCGGTACAGACGGGCGTTCTCAAGGGCCAGGGCACAACGGTCGGCCAGCCTGGCGGCCATTGAGAGATCCTCCGGGCTGTAAGAATTCTCCGGGCTAGAGGAGACAACGGTTAGAACACCGATTATCTTCCCGGCAGCTTTGAGCGGTACGCCCATGCACGAGCGGGGCTCCAGGTTTCGGAGTAGCCCCATTCTACCGGTATCGTAGGATAGCTCTTCCGGCTTGGATCCTTCCGTGTTTTGGTGCAACGCCGGCCGGCCTATGCGCAGTACTTCGGCCAGAAGGCCGTTTTCGCTATTCGGCAGGTGGTCGCCAAGCTCCTCCACCAGAAGTCCCTTTTCGGGATCGGCGTGGGCTCCGGTAACAGGGATCCAGACATCATCCTCTAAAAGGTGCAAGAGACACCAGTCGGCGATATCCGGCACGAATAGTCCGGTGATGGTATTTAGCGTCTCATCGTAGTCGAGCGAGGACGAGAGCAACCGGCTCGCCGATGCCATGATCTCCGTGCGGCGTCGCGCCCGGTCGGACTCCACCCGGATGCGCCGTTCTCTTTCGAGCGAGCGACTCTTCTCTTCCTCTGATTCCTTGAGACTCGTTATATCCTGGACCGTGCCGATAACTTGCCCGGCTTCGTCTTCGGCATCCCGGTAGACCCGGCCTTTCTGGGTGACCCATCTTACGCTGCCGTCTTTACGAACCAGGCGATGCTTCAGGTCGTATGGGGTCCCATCAGTGAGGGCTAGCTTCCATGAGCGGTTCAAGGACTCACGATCATCGGGATGGGCTTTGCCGAGGAGTTCCTCTCTGGTCGAAGCTACAGCGTCCGGTTCGAGTTCGAAGATCTCCACGCAGTTTCCGTGGCAAGAAACTTCGTTGCCTTCGAGGCCGAACCTGATGATCCCGATCCCTCCGGCCTCCGTCGCCAGCCGCAGAAGTTCCTCGCTCCGGCGCAGCGCCTCCTGGGCCTCCTGGCGCCCGGTAACATCGTTCTGTATCCCGACGTAGCTCGCGAGCCGACCGTCCGGGCCGTACACAGGGGCTATATACAGCTCGTTCCAGAACGAGGAGCCGTCTTTGCGGTAGTTCTTGAGCGTCGCCCGGCACCCGCGAGCCTCACTTATGGCGGATCTTAACTCCTGGAGATCCGGCTGGTCTCTATCATCTCCCTGCAGAAAGCGGCAATTGTGCCCGAGCACCTCATCCGAAGAATATCCGGTCATCCGCTCGAAGGCAGGGTTGACGTAGATGATCGGCATGTCCGGCAAGTTTGGGTCGGCGAGAACCACACCGTTCGAGCTTGCCTCCACGGCCCCTTCGAGCATCCGGCGCGGGTCCTCCGGCATCTCTCCCGGAGAATAGGACTTCAACGAAGAATTGCTCATACGATAATTCTACAGACTGAGCGGGGCGTCTACAGTCCATACACGTGGTCAATTAACACCAAAACAAGGTTGAAGTGTGGAGGTGGTGGGTATGTTAGAGTGGAAATAGAAAGCTAAGAGAGGAGAGCCCATATGGCTTATGAATTGCCGGATCTACCATACGATTACAACGCTCTGGAATCGGTCATCGACGAGGAAACGATGCATCTTCACCACGAGAAGCATCACAATACCTACGTTACAAACCTCAACGCGGCCTTGGAGAAGCATCCCGACGCCGACAAAGACTCCATAGAAGAGCTACTTGCTAACCTGGATCAGGTACCGGAAGATATCCGCCGGGCGGTCCGTAACAACGGTGGTGGCCACGCCAACCACTCCATGTTCTGGCAGATCATGGGTCCCGAGGGACAAGGTGGCGGAGAGCCGACCGGCGACCTGGCAAGCGCCATAGACTCGGAGTTCGGCTCCTTCGAAGATTTCAAAGAGCAGTGGGCCGCAGCCGCCGCGCCGGGCTCTGTGTTTGGTAGCGGTTGGTGTTGGTTGGTTTCGAGCCCCACGGGTTCGGTATCCATCGACACTACTCCCAATCAGGACTCGCCGCTAATGGAGGGCAAGCTGCCGATCATCGGCCTCGACTGCTGGGAGCACGCCTACTACCTGAAGTACCAAAACCGCCGCCCCGAGTACATAACCAACTGGTGGAACGTCGTAAACTGGGACGAGGCCGAGCGCCGCTTCCAGGCCGCCAAGTCTGCGTAGAAGAACGAAGCTAGACGGCTAACTCCTCCGCCTCCGGCACTAGCCCGGGGGCGGAGTTTCTTCTAGGGAACTATGCGCGTCAGGGCGCCCGTACCTTTCTCCATGTTGCTGATCGTAAGCCATAAGGCGTTCCGGCCCGCGGCGAGACCACTCGCATCTTTTGCTTCTATGGACCCGATTACCTGATTGGTTGCGGAGTCTATTCTCGCGGCTCGTTGGGTGGAGGTTTCGGAAGGGTCGTAGACGCCAGTTTCGTAGATTACCCAGGCGTCGCCGGCGAAGGTCTCTACCTCCCAGGCGTAGTCGCCCAGCTTGATCTCAGCCACTTTCCGGTTTGTCTCCGGGGCCAATCTGAACAGCTTGCCATTCACGCTCGTTGCCCACACGGCCCCACTTTGTTCATCGACGGCCACGCTACTGGCGCCGCCCTCAGGGGCTTTCTGCTCAACGGGCGCCTCGGCGGCGACGCTGTTCGTTTCGGGGTCTACACGTACGACTTTCTTACCACCGAAGCGATCCTGACCGACAGGCCTTGCGGGAGACCCCCAGTTGGCGACCCACATGACTTTATCGCCCACCGCCACGTCGCCTGCCCCGCCACCGCTCACCTTTATGTTCGCCGTCGCTTCACCGGTTTCCGGATCCAACCGTAGGAGCGTACCGCGGTCTCCGCTGACGACCCACACCGAACCTTCGGCGAAAGCTACGCCAGAGGGAGAAGCAATGGGTATACGCGCCAGTGTCTCCGAGGTCTTGGAATCCATCTCGAACAGGGCGCCGGAAGAAGGCGCCGGGTAATTAACGACGATCCATGCAGACCCCGCCCCGAAGGCTACATCGGCAATCTCAGATCCATTCAAAGGCGTTGCCGAAGAGACCTCGTTGGTCTCCGGGTCCATCCTTCTCAGAAACACCTTCTCCGGCGCAACACACGAACCGGCCGAAGCCTGTCCACCGACGCTACCCATATCTGCGCCCGTGTCAGCACACTTGTAATCACCGTAATCGACGAGCCACAAAGAGTTCAGACCAAAACCAACGGTCGTGGTGGGGGCCTGAAGCGGCAGCCCCTCTATCCGCGAAGCAAACCTCTGCCCAATGGCGCCCCCGTTACTCTTGGCGGGCTCTGTGGTTGATGGCTCTCTCGTGGGTCCGGTAACGAGTAGCTCGGAACTTGTAGTAGAGGCAGTAGAAAGAGTGGTCGAGCCAGAGCTTTCGGACTGACTGCCACCAGCAGAATTTCCGCAACCTACCACAATGCCGACAAATACGACAATCAGAGAAAAGGCGATACATACTCGCATTGCTCCTCCTCAAGAGTAGCTTGAGTATCATGCTACCGGATCGGCCTTATACTGTCTTTGCGAACCGGTAAAGATATTGTTACGAAGCACTCCGGAGGATAATAGACTTCTTTCTGTTTCGGGAGGGTAAGATTGGCGGGTTAGGGTAGTCAACTATACGAAGTATTCAGAGACCTGTAAACGAATGTGAAGGACCTCGATAATGCGTTTGGTGATAATAGGTGGGGTGGCGGCCGGCACGAAGGCCGCTTCGAGGGCGCGCCGGGTAGATGAGGCGGCCGAGATCACGTTGTATCAGGAGGAACCGGATGTATCAATCAGTGAGTGCGGTATGCCATACGCCATCTCCGGCACGGTGGAAGAGCGTAGTCGCCTGACGTCCCGCACACCGGAAGACTTCGCGGAGAAAGACATCGAGGTGCTCGTTCGCCATCGGGTAGAGAGCATAGACCCCGAGGGTAAGACACTCTCCGTAGAGAATCTGGAGACCGGCGAGGCATTCGAAGATCAGTACGACCGACTCGTGATCTCGACCGGCGCCCAGGCCGTAATGCCTCCTATAAACGGGGCCAACCTCGACGGGGTGTTCAAGCTACGATTCCTGACGGACTTGGACGACATTCTCGCCTATATGGAGCGGCACTCGCCGAAAAAAGCGGTTGTTGTCGGCGGCGGTTACATAGGTTTGGAGGTTGCTGAAAACCTGGTGAAAGCTGGTATGGAAGTTTCGATCGTGGAGGCGGCGGATCAAGTCGCCATAGCCTACGGTCAGGAGGTGGCCGACAGGGTCTGTGATCATCTCCGCGATAAAAGCGTGAAGCTGTACACCGGGGATCAAGTCGAAGAGTTCACCGGCGAAGACCGCATCCGAGGCGTCAAGTTCGGGGATACGGAACTAGAAACGGATATGGCTATAGTTGGTGTCGGGGTAAAACCTCGGGTTTCACCCGCCGAAGAAGCCGGGGTAGAGATCGGACAAACCGGCGCGATCCGGGTAGACGAACACATGAAGACGAACCTGTCGAACATATGGGCCGCCGGAGACTGCGTTGAGACGACCAACCTGGCGAGCGGGAAGCCGGCGTGGGTCCCGCTCGGCGATACGGCCAATCAGATGGGCCGGGTGGCTGGAACCAACGCTGCCTCGGGAGAAGACACATTGAGCTTTCCAGGCGTTTTGGGCACAGGCATCTTCAAGGTCTTCGACCTCGGGGTGGGTAAAACGGGTCTCTCGGTCGATGAGGCGGAGGATGCGGGCTTCGAGGTCGTGAGCGCCGGCATCGAGTCGGTCGACCGGGCCGGGTATTTTCCGAGCGCGGAGAAAGTATTCCTAAAGTTGATCGCGGAAAAGTCCACAGGCCGTCTTCTCGGGGCGGAATGCGCGGGCCCCAGGGCGGACAAGCCCCTGGAAGTGTGCGCCACAGCCATCTGGGGCCGCCTTACCATCGAGGACCTGGTCAACATAGACCTGGCCTACGCCCCACCGTTCAGCCCAACCCTGAGCCCCGTTACCCAGGCAGCCACCGTGCTATCCGGGAAGCTGGATTCGTAGCCCTCTAGAGCAATTTGCAAAGTAAGTGAACAGCAGGGATGCTATGGAGCATGAACGCTTATTCGAAAGACCT
>PPFU01018316.1_pt1 | contig 13480 bp, 10 predicted proteins | sample 1535991 | NCBI WGS metagenome assembly PPFU01 (sample SAMN04901290, study PRJNA319586) | Hypolithon metagenome, whole genome shotgun sequencing project. | isolation source: Antarctic Hypolithon | place: Antarctica: Miers Valley | collected 2014
GAATATTGAGGCCAAGAGCACGCTTCCACTGACGAGAAAAAATAAAAGTTTGACCATAAAGCCTGTTTTCTCTAGTGGCCTTTCTCTAGTGGCCTTTATAAGTACGAGTGGCTGAAGACCTTGGCATTAACGTAATAATAAATAGACCTAAAACCGCCAGTCCTATCCAGCCACCGGGCTCGGGAGTGCTGATCGCATCTGCATCTGAGATTTCTGTACTAGGAACAAGCCCAGGAGTACCTTTGGTTACGAAAGAACTCCTTTTGATGGCCGCAATTTGGGCGTCGGTTAAGGTGCTGAGTCCGGCACCGCTCGCACCAATATCATCGACAGAGCGGGGAATATTGCGGCGATCGCCATCAGTCTCCAGATTATTCGCACCGCCCGCACCCAGCGTAGCGTGCCTGAGCCCCAGGTTGTGCCCAATCTCGTGAGCGACCGTATCGGTACGCCCGTTTTCACCGAACTCAAGCGCGGCTTTACTCACCACCACGCCGTTAGCATCGACCCAGGCTAAGCCAAACTGAGTGAGGTCATTGTTAGCTTCAATATTGTCCACAAACCAAACGTTGATTGGGCCGCTGTTTTGAGTGGAGTCGGGATGGCGGCCAAAAGCACCCGCTGCGCCTGTGCGCGTGAGTTCATAAAATTCGTAGTCGGCAGAGCTGCGATCGCGACTGTCGTTAATAGACAAAAAGCGTGAGGCATTGAGCCGATTAGTCGGCAAAAAAGACACCTTAAGATTAGCCTGCTCAAGAATTTTAGCGGTAATGTCTGCAAATAAATTAACACCTGCACAGTTGCTGCCGTCGTCCTTACAAACCTGAATGGGCTGAACAGAAAGCTGATCGGGCTCGCCATAGACGACGCTTTGCACTGACTGAATTTGGCCTTCAGAGCAGCCGCCCAGGCCCAATGAAAGCCCGATTAAAAAGTGCAGTGGCTTAGGTGCAGACCGCAAGCGACGCCACCTTGAAATTCGCTTTAATACGGACAAATGTTTCACAGAGCTGTTAGCGAATGCCAATTGAAAGAAACCTAAAAGAATAGCGTGAAGCAGTAGTGCCTGCTAAATGCCTTGCCCGGTGCCCGATCAGCAAATAGGGCAAATTTCTTGCACGTATCAAGAATGCCCGATATATGTGCAAGACTCATCACCGCATAACTGGCCATTGAACTGGCTAATCTACCGTTTGAGAAGATTGGCCATTTGACCGCACCAAATTTTACAAAATAGTGCCAGCCCACTTAGAACAAGGTTGTGTAAAAATCTAGCTGCCGTTTTGCTAAAGCTGTGTTGGTATAGTCACTCATCGCTCGACGATAGCCTTTCCCTGCTAGGGCCTTGTGCTGATCGGGCTGCTCAATCAGCAGGGCAATTCTACTGGCCAAGGCCGCTGCATCCCCTTCTGGGAAAACCAGCCCATCGGCTTTAATCACGTGGGGAATTTCGCCAGAGTCGGAGCCAATCACCGGCACCTGACAGGCCATCGCTTCAATCAGCACATGGCCGAACTGCTCTTTCCAACCTACCGCGCTAAGCGTTTTGAACTGATAGGTTGTTTCAGACGGCAGTACCAACGTGTCCATTAGGTTGATGTAGCGGGCAACGTCATCGTGGGGGACACTTTCTACCCAGATAATGCGGTCGGCAATACCCATGGCAGCGGCCTGCTCCTGAAGTTTTTCCTTGAGGGGGCCACGGCCTAGCAGCAGCAGTTTCCAGGGACGCTCGGGGGGGTTGGTTTGCAGCTTGCCTAACGCCTCAAACAGCGTCAGCAGACCTTTTTCTAGCACGAAGCGACCGACAAACCCAACCACAAAATCATCGGGAGTGATGCCGTGCTTAGCAGCCAAATCAGGCTGAGCCAATGGGCGAAAAAGGCTTTCATCTACGCCTAGCTGAGGGATGACGCAGGTAGGGCCAGCGTAGCTATGGTCGCATAAAATGTCGGCTCCATCCTGGTTACCGACGATCGCGCCGTGGGTGTGCTGCAGGTTATAAGCCTCTAGGACGGATAGGGGAAACTTGACTTCGTAAGGTAAGTTCCACCAGGTAAAGAAGACGTTTTTGGCTTTAAGCCCTAAAAGCCGGTTTAGGGTGATCAGTTCGGCATAGCCGATAGACTTAGCGCCTTGATCTACGTGAATAACATCCGGGCGGAACTCACGCAAGAGCGAAACAATGCCGGCACCGAAGCTGAGCAGGCTCTGATTATTTCGGCTGAAGTTGGCAATCGGAACCACTCGAAAGCGTCCTTCTTGTCGAGGTTGAGGTTCTACCGGGCGGCTTTGAACGCCGCCAGGATACCAAACCTTAGGAACCACGACGGTAACCTCTACATCGGGACTGATGTGAGTGAGCGATCGCAGCTTTTCGCAGTTAAGATCAACAATATATGCGTGGCCAGCAACAAGTATTTTCATTTGAGCTTTGCTTTTTGAGTTTTTTTAAGGAATGCACTAACGCCATCGGGATTGACTGATTACGGTTAGCTAATCACGGTCGAGAGAAGGCGGCTGAGTGAAGACTCGGCCTTCTCTTTGATTGGGGCTCATCAAGGTGAGCGCTGCCTTTATAAAACCCAGAATATAGAACAAAAAGCGGGAGACGACTTTGATCGGGGAGCCACTCTTATTACAGGGTGGATTGCCTAAAATGTGACAGTCAAACATTCGCTCTGAGAGCCGCAGCACCTGGCTGGGTGTGAGATTTTTAAGCCCCATTAAAAAGTGGTTGTAATAAAAAGTGATTTGATACTTAATTGAGCGCGTGTTGATATCGTGACAACCTCCCGTTTCTTCGCCCAAATGGACTAAATGAGCAGCGGGTTCGTACCAAACCATCAGGCCGGTTTTGCGTAATCGCAGGCAAAAATCCGACTCCTCGCGGACTGCGCTGCCCTGAAAGCGTTCGTCAAACCTGAGCCCGTGCTGATCAAACAACGAGCGCCGAAAAGACATATTGCAGCCCCTAGCGGTCAGCACCTGCTGAGGCTTAACGGTATGCACCAAGTCGATATGGAACCAGGCGATCGCCGGATCCATTGCCTCTGGCGGCAGGACATCAATTGGGGCAATATTTGAGTCTTCGAGCTTCATACGGTCGAAGACACGTCCGGCGATCGCGCCCACATCGGGTCTATTATCGTAGGCTTTAGCATGGGCTTCTAAAAAGCCTTCGGGCAGCTCTACATCGTCATCTAAAAAAAGAAAAATGTCGCCGCTAGCCCGTTCAGCCGCGTAGTTACGCGCCGCAGGCAGGTTAGCCCAAGATACGGTATATAGCCGAATTTTTCCATCTGCTGACAGCTCATCTAAAAGCGATTGTGTATCCGCTTCGTGCTGCTGGGTTTGATCTACAACAATCAGCTCATAAGCTGGGTAGGTCTGAGCCAGCACGCTTTTGATGCTGTTGCACAGCACTGCCTCGCGCCCGTAGGTTGGAATGATGACTGATATCAGCGGCCAGCTAGCGGCAGATTCGTCGGGCTTAAGGGGAGAGGCAAGAGAAGTTATCATGTCTTGGGCAGTCATGTTTTAGGTGGAACGAGGGCTATAGGGTGACTTGCTGTAGGGGTGTCTCACGTAAAGTGAACCTGTTTTTTGGCTCGGTTCCGCTGACCTCTGGATTTAGCAGATGACTGAGCGAGTGGATCTTCTTCGTCAGTGGATTGAAGTGCGATCGCCGCCGCTTTTTCACGCTCCTGCCGCTCTAACTCTGGAATCTTAAGCACAATACCAGCAGCCATCCAGTAGTACACCCCAACCGGGTCTACATCCAAAGGATAGTAATACGGGCAGTAGCTCATAAAGAGAATAAACACCCACATAGAAGCGGCATAGCTGCGCAGGTTTTTGTCCTTAGTTGCTCGATAGATCCTGAAGGTCACTACGGTCAGTGTGGTGTACACCAGCAGCAAGGCAAACAGGCCGATCGGGCCAAGCTCGTACATCGTTTTTGGATGGTAGGTTTCTATCAAGATGGTTTTACCAAAGCTGCGAGCAGAGTTAGTTGCCCGACCTACACCATGGCCAAAAATTCCCTCCTGCTTCTCCCATACCTGGCTAAACTGATCCGTAATAAACTGCTGAGGCGGAGAGGCTTCCCAGCGCGTAGCAAGACTGTCGAACCGGGTAGCAACGACATCTGGATTTTTGGCTGCCAGATACAGCACAATAATGCCGAGCACAATACCGATGGGGATAAAGCGTTTTAAGTTGACGACCTGACCCGTCAGCACCGTCAGCAAAACAATCGAAAAAGGCACCAGCACCAGCGCAATTCGCTGTCCTGAAACCACCGCCATCACCATCACAGAGACCAAAGATACCAGGCCAACAGCTCGCCAAAAGGGAGACTTGTCGCTGAAGGTCGTTCCGAAGCTAAAAAAGGCACTGGAAATCAGAAACCAGCCCCACTGCCAGGGCGCTACAAAAGTACCAGGCAGTCGAATTTGGTCAAGGGTTGGAGAGTACAGCAAAGAGCCACCTACAAAGCAACGGGCCTCTACAGACGCCCGGTATAGCTGTTCGCCAGTGCCAACCGTGCCAGCGCAAACACCTGTCTTCAGCAGGAGATACTGAATGAACCCCAAAGCCGAAGCCCCAAGGATGATGAGAGCCTGCATTCGCAGGAGAAAAATCAAATCATCGCTGTTGCGAATAAGGTAATAAATGCAGGCTACCAGGGGAATGTAGCCAAATATAATCTTCATTCCCCAAAGCGCCATAACCACCGGCAGAGTGTTGTCTTCACCGCCGATAAACTGATCGGGCACATTGGTCACTAAAGCCGTAATAATGACGATAATTAATAGAAAAACCAGCGGTGGCTTAATTGCCTTTGGCAAAATAATCGGCAGGCGGTTTTTACGGCAAAACTGATAAACCCCAATCAGCGCCGGAATGTAAAAGATATCTTTGGCAATTTGCAGGATAGGACTGCCGCCTAAGGCATAGGTGACCGTTCCTGAGATAGGCATATAAATAATGAAGGCATACAGCGCTAGTCGTTGGTACTTGAACGACATGACCAGGCATATGAGCGCGCCGCCCGTAGCGACCCCTATTTTGGGATCGATCAGGATGTTGACCAGAAAGCCCAGGAAAGCACAGCCGAAGAAAACTAAAAGGATGAAGGAAACCGTTTCCACGCGACGCGCGGCGGCGGCACGCTCTAGGACTAATCTTTGCCTGGGGCTAAGATTTTCAGCGCTGATATCAGCGCCAGCGTCTTGAATAACGGCGCTTTTGCCCAGCTCAATTCGTTTCTTACTCTTCCCTGGGGTAACACCTGCCTGCTTATTTCGCTTTTTAGTCTTTTTGATTGACCGCTTTATAGAGCGTTTTCCAGAAGAGCGTGAAACCATAATACTGAAGAAGCAGTGCTGGAGTAGAGTGCTAAAGCGGTAGGCGTAAAGCAAAAACTTAGATCAAATTTACCCAATCATGGCTGTAAATCTGTATTTATGCGGAGGGCTGCTGGCGCTTACGTACCAAATCTTCTTCAACGGCGACCTTGAGTTGTCGGGATCTTTATAGAGAACGATGAGCATAGTGTAAAATTCCGTATTTTCCGCTCCTACCTGCTTTCTGTATCCGCTTTCTACCGGCTTTCTACCGGCTTTCTGCCGGCTTTTTACCGGCCCAATCGATTGGGAACCCCTTCACAGCCGCCTGGCACGGTTGCCCGAGTTCTGCTACCGCCCCAGGCACAGCAATAGCAGCGCTGCACTTCTGAGAGCCTTTGAACATTGGTTAAGTCGACGCCTTCAACGACGGCTCCCGTGAACTCACCGGTAGCATAGTCGGGCCTGTCCTGACGGGTACGCGGCGTGGCGGTTTCTAAGTCGCCGTAAAAGAAGCGTACGCCCATTACATCAGAGTTGGTAAGGTTGGCATCGCACAAAATAGCGCGGGCAAAGTTAGTACGTACTAGGTCGCAATCGGTAAGATCTGAGCGAATCAGATTAGCTTCGCTCAAGTCCAGCCAGCGCAGGTCGGTAGCGGCTATGTTGCTGGCTGCGAGCATCACACCTAAGTCAATAACACGGGTGCCGTTGAGCCGATCTTCTGCATAGCCGCCCATGCCGTCGAGGATAGGCCTGCCTAAGCGCTGGTCTCTAGCTAACGGCGTGAGCAGCTTAGAGCGTGAGAGAAAACGCAGTACCTTGGCCTTGCCGCCCGCATCCACGCTGCTGAGGATAGCGGCGGCACGAGCTTCGGCAATCACACGCTCTTGAGGCCAGTCTTCTAACAGGCCTTCGTCATCAAGCACCAGCTCTGAAATGCCCTGAAAAAAGGAGTCGATGGTTTGCTGCTGGGTAATCAGGTTTTGCTGTAGGGTGAGATCGCGAGAGATAATGTACTGTCGCCAGGCGACGTAGACCGCAATTACTGCAATCAGAATTTGGCCGATTGCGCCTAAAAAGTCGCCCAAGGCGCTGATGATGTCCCAGCGCAGGCCGCTGCCCCAGCGCGCAATCGGGCGAGTAATGCCGCTGGTAGCAATGAGGCCGACAATGCCAAAAAGCAGCCCCGGAACCGCAATGAACAGCGCTCGCTGCTGCTGAGTTAGGTCGCCGAAGGCCGCTTGTAAGGTAGGGCTCAGCAGCTTTAGGGAGACGATGAAAGCGACGACGGAGCCTGCTAAGGTTAGCCAAAAGCTGCCTAAGGTGAAGCCGATGGTGGTGACGATGGCTCCGGCGATCGCAACCACGCTAATCGGCGCTTGAGCCACCTTCACAGGATCAATAGAAGGCTGGCGCTGGTATCTTTCGGGGGCTGCCCCTGGCGCTAGTCCCTCCTCCTTATCTTCGGCATCAGGACGGCTGGGTAGGCCTGCTTGCCCCTGTCCTTGATCGTTATTGAGATAGGTGCGCGGTGCATAAGGGGCTAGCTCCTCATTATCAGCCTGTGAGTCAGGGTCTGGGTTGTAGTCAACCGAAAACGACTCGTTGTAGTTGAGGCCATTGCTGCTGGGTCGTGGGGGAGGGTTCTGCGAGCTGTTTTGGGCGATGGTTTGGCCGTTTGGCGTTTGGCCGTTGAAGGGCGATCTCTGGCTAGCAGCAGAAATATTTGCAGGCAAGCGAATGGGCTGATCGCCTGTGGGGAGTTCGCTTTCGAAGGCGTCATCAGCAGATGCAGACCAGGAACCGGAAGGAGGTTGAGGGGAGGGAGGATTCGCCATGGATGCTCGCATTGCTTAGAAGCTAGTGTACCTGAAAGTTTCATCCACAGAAGGGCAGACCATCCTCTACTAAAATAAAGGTTAACGCCGTAGATTCAACGCCGTAGATACCATCATTATGATCACAGCCTTACTTTTAATCGCAGCCGTTGGCATTTTAGTCTGGGGCTTTTTACAGGCCAAACCCTACGGCAAGCCTGGCATTTTGGCCTGGCTGCAAACGGTGGTGCTCATGGGGCCATGGTTACTATTTTTTGGCTTTTCGGCAGTCGGCATATACCTGAACTTGGCTGGAATTCTGCTGCTGGTGGTCTCTTCAGCCGGGGTTTACATCTATTTAGGTAAAAGGCTCAGAGACGCTGGGCAAGCAGAGCTCGCCGAAAAAAGAGCCGCTGCTCTTATAAATAACGAGATGAATAACGAGGTGAATAACGAGGTGAGCGGTGAAGGCGCAGCGCACTCAGCTACAGATGAGTCACAAACGGCGAGGGCTGAAGGACAGCGATCGCAAACGTTGACTGAAGCGCTGATGGATAAAAGCGGGGACGTTGACCCGGCGCTGGCTGAGCAAACAGCGGAAAATTCCCAGGAAAAGCCAAAGGAAGAACCGGAGAATTTGCCGCCGATTCCGGCTGAAGATATGGCAGTGATTGAAGGCATTTTTGGCATTGATACCTTTTTTAGAACGCAAACTGTGCCCTATCAGGAAGGGGCGATTTTTAAGGGCAATTTACGCGGTAAGCCTGACGAAACTGCGCAAACGCTGAGTCGAAAGCTGACGGAAGTAACGGGCGATCGCTACCGCTCTTTCCTCCTAGCAGACCCCGAAAACAAGCCAGTCGTCGTCGTTTTACCCAGCAGCAACGGGCCACAGCCAATCTCGACGCGGCAAAAGATTTTGGCGGTAATTTTGGCGGTAGCAACCTTAGCCACCTGCTTAGAAACATCGGGCATTTTACAAAGCTTCGATGTCTTCCAGTCGCCTGAGCGCCTGCCAGAAGCCTGGCCGATTGCCCTGGGCCTAGCCGCCGTACTGATTACCCACGAGCTTGGCCACCGCATTATGGCCAACAGGCTAAATGTAAAACTCAGCCTGCCCTTTTTCTTACCCGCCCTACAGCTAGGTTCCTTTGGCGCAATCACCCGGTTTGAATCTGTTTTGCCCAACCGCTCTGTGCTGTTCGATGTTTCCTTTGCGGGGCCAGCGGCTGGTGGAATACTGTCCTTCATATTTTTGTTTTTAGGGCTCGTACTTTCCCATCCCGGTAGCCTGTTCCAGCTTCCGGCAGAGTTCTTCAAAGGTTCTATTTTGGTGGGTACGTTAGCTCGCACGGTGCTAGGAGATGCCCTACAGGCCGACCTAGTTGATGTGCATCCGCTGATGGTTATGGGCTGGATGGGGCTGATTGTCACCGCGATTAACGTGATGCCTGCCGGACAGCTTGATGGAGGTCGGGTGGTGCAGGCTATTTACGGTCGCAAAACGCTGGTAAAAGCGACCACTGTTACGCTGGTGCTGCTAGCAATAGTGGGCCTGTTCAATCCTTTGGCGCTGTACTGGGCGGTGCTGATTGTGTTCTTGCAGCGACAGCCAGAGCGTCCCTGTACGGATGACCTCACTGAGCCAAACGATGCTCGGGCCGCATTAGCGCTGCTGTCACTTTTTCTGATGCTGCTGGTGCTGCTGCCCCTGACCCCAAGCTTTGCTGGGCGGCTGGGCATTGGATAGGGGGCCAAAGTAGTGGGCCGAATCGCTGGCTGAATGGAAATCCCTACCACGATATTTCGATAAAAGCTGTCAGGATGGAAGGAGAACAGTTGTTAGTTATTAAGAGGAGTTACGAGATGAAACCGGCCCTGAAGAGCTTCAAATTCAGGGGACTCAGCAAAGCTTTGAAGTTAAGCGTTATCTCAATGTTGGGCTCGATGCTGGGATGGACGATGCTCCAGGGAATGGGCACTGAGGTGAAAGCGGAGGCAAAAGCGGACGAGCCCATAACGTTAATGGCAGGCAGTGCAGTAGTGCAGGGGACGACCTCAGGCAGCGATAGTTTGACTCAGTTGGCTGCACGCGATCGCCGTCGAAAAATCTGCCTGGGCTATGCCAACGCTGAGCCCAACCATATTTTGGTACTTACTGAAGATCAGCCTCGTTTGCAGGTCGCCATCAACAGCAACGGCGGTGACACCACCTTGCTCATTCAGGGGCCAAGAGGCATTAACTGCAACGACAACGCCCGCCGAGGCGACCGAGATGCAGCCGTTATCGATAGCGACTGGCCGGCTGGCAGATATCAAATTTGGGTGGGCTCTTTCAGCCAGGGTAACCCGCTGAACTATACGCTCCGCGTTTCTGAGCCAGACTCAGTAGATCAGAACCCGCTCTCCGTGCGATCGCTCAAAAATATATCGAAAGAGTAGGCAATCGAATCTTTTATGAACCTCTAGCAGGGTTGGAAGTAAATTCGTCAAAGCGCTACTATGGCTGTGGCTTTCTGCTGAGTCAATCGCATTATTCTCGTTGTTTCTCTCGATCTCTTAAGGAAACTCCCCGTGTTAAAAGCCCTCGTTAAAGACTTTCGCATCATTTTTGAGCGTGATCCTGCGGCGCGAAACTGGCTAGAGGTTGTCTTCTTGTACCCAGGGTTTCAGGCGCTGGTGCTGCATCGGCTCGCTCACTGGCTGTGGAACGTAGGCATCCCCTTTGTACCCCGATTGATCTCGCATGTGGCCCGAGCGCTTACCGGGATTGAAATCCATCCTGGTGCCAAAATTGGCTGCGGCGTGTTCATTGACCACGGCATGGGGGTGGTGATTGGTGAGACAGCCATCATCGGAGATTTGGCGTTGATTTATCAGGGGGTGACGCTGGGCGGTACCGGGAAGGAAATGGGTAAGCGCCATCCTACTTTGGGTACGGGTGTCGTTGTCGGCGCGGGAGCAAAGGTGCTGGGCAACATTCAAATTGGTAATAACGTTCGTATCGGCGCGGGATCGGTAGTGCTGCGCGAGGTGCCTTCGGACTGCACGGTAGTCGGCATTCCTGGGCGCGTGGTGTACCGTTCGGGCGAGCGGGTAGAACCTTTGGATCACGCCAAACTGCCGGACTCTGAGGCAATGGCGATTCGAGCGCTGGTAGATCGGATTGATGCGCTGGAAAATGAGCTGTCTAAAATTAGAGACGAGAGGCCAGCTATGTTGGGTGTTGGGGCGGATCGATTAGTGCCCGTAGGAGCCGGACGAGCTGATCAAACGGCGATGCTGATGAGAGCCTTACAGGCGGATAGCTGTGAGCCGGATCGGTGCTGTAGAATTGAGGATCGTGCCATTCAAGAATTTTTGGGGGGCGCTGGGATTTAGATGCCTTTTGCCCCTTTGAGCTGGTCAGAACTCGCCGCCCTTACTGACTTTGCTATTGATACCGTCAACGGGCCGACCAATGCCCAAGCGCGTCTGCGCCTGTTTGGCAAGGCTGAGTCGGACGTGCGGGTAACGCTGTATCGTGATAACCATGCTTGGTGCCCTTACTGCCAAAAAGTGTGGCTGTGGCTAGAGGAAAAGCAAATTCCCTACCGCATCGAGAAAGTCACCATGTTTTGCTATGGCACTAAGGAAGACTGGTACAAGCGAAAAGTGCCTTCAGGAATGCTGCCCGCCCTCAAGCTAGACGGACGAATGATTACCGAGAGCGACGACATTTTGATGGCGTTAGAGAATGCCTTTGGCCCGCTCGGCCCTGGCATGCAAGATCCTGCTGTTTTACCGCTGCGTCAGCTAGAGCGCTTGCTGTTTAGAGCCTGGTGCGGCTGGCTATGTCAGCCTGCTCGCTGGTTCCGTCAGGAGCAACAGCGCAAGGCTGATTTTTTAGAGATTGTTGCCCAAGTAGAACAGGCTCTAGCTCGTACTTCTGGCCCCTATTTTTTAGCAGACTTTAGCACTGCTGACGTTATCTTTACGCCCTACGTAGAGAGAATGAACGCTAGCTTGTATTACTACAAAGGCTACTCGCTGCGAGAAGAAAATCCTCACCTGTCAGCCTGGTTCGATGCCATGGAAAGCCGCCCAACCTACCGGGGCACCCAAAGCGATTTTCACACCCACGCTCACGATTTGCCGCCGCAGATGGGCGGCTGCTACGCCAACGACGAGCCGCAAACGCTGCGCAATCAGAGCAAGGTAGACAGCGGCCCCTGGTACGGCTTGCCCGATGCGACTTACCCTGAGCCTGAGAGTGCTAAGGCCGAGGCGCTTCAGCGCGTGATTAAGCACAGACGTAATATTGTTCGCGTGAATCCAACTGAGGATGATGACTTTGATGAGGCGCTGCGGTGCGCGCTCACGTATATGATGACAGGGAAGGTTTGCGACCCGCCTGTAGGGAGTGATGTAGGGTTGCGGTATTTGCGCGATCGCATCAGCGTCCCCCGAGATATGTCGCTCTACGCCGCCAGAGAACTACGCTCAGCGTTAGAAAATACCGCTGCTTTGGTAGGCGATCGCCAAGGCCCGCCCATTTCAGCACAGCACCGCCGCGATCAAAACCCAGTGGAGTTTGCAACAGAATCAGCGCAGTTAAAAATTTAAAACAGATGAGGCTTTTCTAGGACAAGGGTTTTCCTGTCCCTATCGCATTCTCTATGGCGAATCCTGCTCCGACTATGTAAAACAGCTTAAGGCTCTAAAGTGTCACATACGGGTCATTAACCTGCTGATGCAGCAACCAAACTGAGTTTAATCTTGGAGTTGAGTCCTTTCTCAACTATCGCGAGGTGGACTTTTTAGTACCGCTGCTGCTTTAGGCAACGACGGGGCTAATGCTGTATTTAAGGGGCTCCTATGAAAGATGAGGTTGTTGTATTAGTAAGTATGCTGGGCGGTTTCTCGGCAGCGGCTTTGAGCTTTGTAATTTTTTTTGGTGGTTCTGGTCTGAACTATCGTGGTGCAGGATATCCAGAGTGGATGTTTCCTTTTATGTCCGCTGTTGGTGTAACTTATCTGCTGGGTGTTTACGGAGCATCGCTTTGGCTTCGTCAGCGATATCCACTCCAATCCCGTACCTTTGAGCCTTCGTTCTTAGTGCTTGGGAGCACTATTGGCTGTTTATTTGGTTTCCTGGCGCTACGGAATTGGTTATCGCTTTCATCGGTGCTTCTAATGGCAGCGTCTTTTTTTTCCCTGCTACTGTTCACTCGTTTGGCCTGCCTGATAAAATATCGAAAAGGAGCGGGTAGGCGAGGTACGTTACTGCGGCTGATTGTTCCTCTACTGTTAGCATCAGTGCTATGGAGGATTAATTATAATAATTTTCCGGGCGGCGCATCTGCTGAGATCCGGCAGCAATGGGCCTATACCGAATTCAGGGATTACGATTACGTCGTCAAGTCTATTCGTAGCTGCCAGCCAATTATCACGAGAGTAGGTGACATCAAAGCAGTAGCGCCCACTCGTGGTAGAAACTTCATTATTTACGATCACGGTAGCTCTGGGCACCAAGGTGAGCTAACGCTAGAAGTTGTGGGGACAAAGAGCGCTGGCATCGCTAACTTTTCCTTTCATATTGAGACAAATGTCTATCTCGTAAGGTTTAAGCAGAAAAACAAGACTGAAGAACTTGCTTGTACTTAAGGCATTGAATAGAGTTTAGGCAGCTATGAGTCAGGTTGACTGATTGCCTAGCGTTTCTAAAAACTGTTCAACTTTCACAACGGGTAAACCCGCTAGATAGTCTCGCACGGAATTGACCTTGCCAGCGCGTAGAGCAAATAGCACACCAGAGTAAGGCAGCGCCTTCACGGCCATGGCAAAGTCTTTTTGCCCTTCAATATTTTTGTACTTATCATATTCAGCTTCTAGCTTTTTCACTAGCGCATCGTACTGGGCCTGTATTTCATCAAACAGATCGGCGAGTTCTTGAAAGTAGGACAAAAACTCAGAGCTTTCATTGTTCACGATAATGGAAAGCAGCTTTCGAAACGAGCTGCCCTCCTTTATATGCGCTATTTTTACGTATTCGGATGATTTGAGCTTGATGCGGTTGAAATGGCGATCGCACACCACAAACCCTTCCTGAGCAAAAGGATCCAGCGCCTCCGCTTGATTAATCAGCGCTTCAATACTGCCGAATGGATAGCTTTTGATCCCAGCCCAACCCATTTTTTCAGCCCATTCAGAAGGAGAACTTTCTTCAAACGTACAAAGATTTCGCACGCCGTGTAAAACCAGCGAGTGAGCTTCCTGCTGAACAATCACCCGATTATGAGGCGTTTCTAGCTCAAACATAAAGCAGTG
>PPFU01002973.1_pt1 | contig 13468 bp, 13 predicted proteins | sample 1535991 | NCBI WGS metagenome assembly PPFU01 (sample SAMN04901290, study PRJNA319586) | Hypolithon metagenome, whole genome shotgun sequencing project. | isolation source: Antarctic Hypolithon | place: Antarctica: Miers Valley | collected 2014
CCGCATCAACCCGCCAGGCGGTCGCCGTCGGGCCGCGTCACCGTCAGCGCGTCGGGCGTCAGCGCCACCTTCAGCAACGTCATGCCGTGGCAGGTCGCCCTGCCACAGCATCCGGCCCGCATCGTCCACCACCAGCCATTCGCGGTCGTAGCCCATCGCGCCTTCGGACGTGATCGCCGCGCTGTCGAGCGCCACGCCGCCCAGCGATTATATGGGATAGACCCAAAGTTCCGAGATCCTCAAAACGGTACCCTCCTTTACCCGTCTTTATGCGTTCGCCGGCTCCGGCTGGCCGGTATGGAAGAACCGTGGGACCGGCATCGTCCGTGTCAGCCGCTGTCGCAGGCTCGCATCGGCGGGGATTCCCCGTGCGGATAGAGCCAGCAACAGCGCGCCCGCCACCGGCTCCGGCCCGGAACCGACGATCGACAGGCCAGGCAGCGCGCCGCGCATCCGCGCCACGATCGGCACGCGCATCAGGTCGCAGCGGTGGCGAAAGACGCCGCCTTTCAGCACCAGATCGAATGGATGGTCGGGCGCCAGTCCGACCCTGCGCGCGGCGGCGATGCCGTAACCGGCCAGCGCCTCGGCGTGGCTAGCGACGATGGCGCGGGCCACGGAGTCGCCCTCTGCCGCCACGTCGAGCAGGCAGGGCGCGAACGGGCCGGGGCGCGGTCGAACACGGTTTCGACCGGTGAAGGCGTGCAGCAGCGCCTCGACGTCCCGCGTGCCGAAATGCGCGAGGGCGCGCGGCGTGAGGGCGGTGGCGGGGCCGATGCCAAGGTCGGCGAGATAGACCGCGTCGAGCGCCCGCTGGGACAGTTCGACCGCGCCCTGCGTGCGCTGCCAGAAGCTGGAATGCCAGATTTGCCCCTCCACGCCGCGCGCGCCCACGGCGGTGCCGGTGCCGCAGACGATTGCGACGGCCGGGCCTTCGGACGCTCCGGCGGCCAGCGCGCCGAGGGCGTCGTTGTGGATCTGCACGCCGTCGGGGGCGAGGTGGCCGAGGCCGAGCGTGCCGAGAGCCGCGCGCCAATGGGCGAAATCCTCGGACCAGTCCGCGCCGACGAGGCAGAGCGCCGCGGCGTCGAGATCGGCGGGCGCGGCCCCTGCGGCGGTCGTTGCCGCGACAATGGCGGCGGCGACGTTCCGCACGGCGTCGGGGGTCTGGTAGATGTCCGCGTTGCCCGCTCGACCCGCACCGACGATCGTGCCGTCGAGATCGGCCACGAGCGCCACGGTCTTCGATGCGCCGCCGTCGACCCCGAGGACCAGCCCGGTCATGCCGTTCCCTCCCAGGCCGCGCGGTCGGCAATCACCGTGGCGCCAGGGTGGCGCTGCAGCCACGCGGCGGGAAGATCGACCGAAGGTTCCTCCTCCACCGTGCGGCGCAGGATCGCGTGCTTGTGGGGGCCGCTGACCACCAGCAACACGCGCCGCGCCGCGAGCAGTGCCGCCATGCCCATGGTAAGAGCTTGGGGCGGCACCCGTTCGCGCCCGCCCCAATAGGCGGCGTTGCTGGCCACGCTCTCGGGCGACAGGTCGACCGGGCGCGTGGGGGCGTCGGGCGCGCAGGGCGGTTCGTTGAAGCCCAGATGCCCGTTCGGACCGAGGCCGAGGACGGCCAGCCCCAGCCCTCCGGCCGCCACGATCGCCTGGTCGTAGCGGGCGCATTCCGTCTCGGGGTCCGCGGCCATCGCGTCGAGCCTGCAAACCCTGTCATCGGCCAGCCCGAGCGGAACGACGAAGGCCCGCTGCATCCAGCCCCAGAGCGAGCGCGGATCGTCCGCGCCGATCCCGAGGTAATCGTCGAGCTGGAATGCGGTCATCCCGTGCGCGTCCACCGCGCCCGCCCGCTGCATCCCGGCAAGCTGCGCGTACAGGCCAAGCGGCGAGTTGCCGGTGGCGATGGCGGCGGCCAAAGCGGGTTCGTCCGCCAGGGCGCTGGCAAAGCGGGCGGCGCCTTCGCGGCTGACGGCCTCGGCGCTGTCGACGACGATCACCTCCATCACGCCCTCATGCCAGCAGTCGGTCAGGCAAGTGGGCGCGGTGAGCGGCGGCCATCTCGTCGTAAAGCGCCTCGGCCAGGGGCAGCGAGGGGACGAGCGGATTTGCGGCCAACGCGCGGATGCCGTCCATCCGGCCGCCCGACCACGCCGCGTCCGCGGTTAGCCGCTGATATTCGGCAAGCGCCAGGACGAGGCCGCGCACCGCGTCCGGCAGCGCACCCGAGACGAGTGCCTGGGCGCCGTGGCGGTCGACGAAGCCCGGAACCTCCACCACCAGATCGCCCGGCAAGCCCGCGATGGCGCCGCGGTTCGGCACGTTCACCGGCCAGACCTCGCCGCGGTCGTTGACGATCGCATCCATCACGTCCACGGCGATTTCCAGCAGGTCCATGCCGCCGCGCGATCTTTCGGGATCGAGTTGCGGGGTGACGGCCTCGGCCTGTTCGGCATAGTGGCGCCAGGTCTCCCCGGCCCCCGCCATGATGTCCTCGGCCCGGGTCGTGTTGGCGGCGCGCAGCTCCGCGAGGATCTCGTCGCCGAAGTAGTAATACTTGAAATATTGGGCGGGGATCGCGCCGAACGTCTCGGTCATGTGCAGCAGTCGGCGCGCTTGCGGAGTCAGCGTGCGGCCGGCATGCGGACCGTGCCGGACCGCGCGGATCTTCGCGATCAGATCCGTCCCGTCGTGCAGATGCCGCACCGACCACGATCCGTGGTTCAGCCCGATCATCAGCACGTCCAGGCGGTCGGGATCGAGGCCCGCCGCCTCGGCCACCTCGCGGGGGAAGATGATCGGACCTTCGCACAGCGAGATGACCTTAAGCGCCGTGTGCCGCGACACGGCCTCGGCCACGATGTTGACCGGGTTGGTGTAGTTCAGCAGCACCGCGCCGGCGCACACCTGCGCCATCTCGTCCAGTATCGGCTGCATCGCGTAGATCGCCCGCAGCGCCATGAAGAATCCGCCCGCGCCTTGCGTTTCCTGCCCGATGACGCCGTGCTTCAGGGGGATTGCCTCGTCGAGGTGCCGCGCCTCGAAACCGCCGGGCCGGAAACTGGACAGAACGATATCCGCATCCCTCAGCGCCGCGCGCCGGTCGGTCGCGGCTTCGAACCGGATGTCGGCGCCCGCGGCCTCGGCCATCCGCCGCGCGAGCCGCAGGATGATGTCCAGCCGGTCGGCATCGATGTCGACCAGGGCCACTTCGGATCCGGCAAAGGCCTCGGCGCGCTCGATCAGGCCACGCGCGACCGCGGGAGCGCGGCTGCTGCCGCCGCCGATGTAGACGATACGGGTGCTGGCCATTCAGGTCTCCGTCCTCGCCACGGCGGAATAGGTCGGGCTGAGCGCGCCGGGGGCGGTGCCGGTGGCGGACGAACTCAGTTCGAAATGCGCGCCCGGAAAACTGGAGACGCAGCGCTCGATCACCTCGCCCCCGGCCAGCAGCGTCACCTGGTCGGTTCGCAGCACCGCGGCCCCCGGCGCCAGAGCCAGCAGGGCAGACTCCTCCGCGGTGGCGAGGGCGGCGCGTATCACCGTGCTGCCGCCGATCAGCTCCAGCCCGTAGGGCCCCCGCAGCGTCGCGAAAAGCGAGCGGTCTGCGAAATCCAGCCGCAGGATGCCCGGGCACAGATGCGCTGGCAGGTAGGAGGTCTGGATCGCCAGCGGCTGCGCGCGGGTCATCCGCACCCGACGCAACCGCACGACCGCCGCGTGGGGGGCGAGGTCGAGAGAGGCCGCGAGGTCAGCATCCGCCTCGATCCGGTCGAACGTTTCGACCACCGAGCGCACGGCGATGCCTTGCGACCGCAGGTCTTCCGCGAACCCGACGAGCGGTTGCAACTTCTGCCGCAGGGGCTGGCTGGTGACGAAGGTTCCCTTGCCACTGACGGTGTAGAGGACGCCCTGGTGCGTCAGGTCCGAAATCGCCCGCCGCGCCGTGGTGCGGCTAACGCCATGCGCCTCGCAGAGCTCGCGCTCGGAGGCGATGCGGGTATGGGGCGGCCATTCACCCGAAGCGATCTTTGCCAGGATCGCGGCCCGCAACCGGCTGTGCAGCAGTTCGGCCGGCCGTATCGTTCCGGGCGCGGCGTTCACGCCTCGACCCTCCGTCCGGTCTGGCGGTCGAAGAGCGACAGCGCCTCGGGAGGCGCCGCCAGCGCCACGCGTTCGCCGAGACCGCGGGCCTCGTCGGGCGTCAGACGGGCGACGACGCGGTGCGGGCCGAGTTCGATCCAGATCAGCGTATCCGAGCCCAGCGGTTCGCGCACCAGCAGCGGCCCCGCGATGGCGCCGCCATCCTGCAGTGCCAGCGCCTCGGGCCTGAGGCCGACCATCACCCCGGTCGGCGCCGCCGATGCCAGCGCCGACGGGATCCGCAGCCGCACGCCGGTGCCCTCGATCAGCACGGCGCCGTCCTCCACGGTGGCGGGCAGCAGGTTCATCGGCGGCGATCCGATGAAATCGGCCACGAACAATGCCGCGGGACGTTCGTAGATTTCGTCGGGCGGGGCGTATTGCTCGATCCGGCCGCCATTCATCACCGCGATACGGGTGGCGAGCGTCATCGCCTCCACCTGGTCATGCGTCACATAGATGAAGGTTGCGCCAAGCCGCTGGTGCAGCGCCTTGATTTCCACCCGCATTTCGGTCCTTAGCTTGGCATCGAGGTTCGACAGCGGCTCGTCGAACAGGAACAGGCCGGTCTCGCGCACCAGTGCCCGGCCGATGGCGACGCGCTGGCGCTGGCCACCCGACAGCGCCGAAGGACGCCGGTCCAGCAGACCGTCGATCTGCAACAGCCCGGCCGCCCAGTCCACCCGCTCGCGGATGCGCGCGCGCGGAACGCCCTGGCTTTCGAGACCGAAGGACAGGTTCCCGCGCACCCGCATCGAGGGATAGAGCGCGTAGTTCTGAAAGACCATGCCGATGTTGCGGGCCGAGGGGTCGAGGCGCCCCACATCCTCGCCGTCGAACAGGATCCGCCCGCCCTGCAACGGATCGAGCCCCGCGATGGACGACAGCAGCGTGGACTTGCCGCAGCCGGACGGGCCCAGCAGCACGACGAACTCGCCCTCTTCGACCGTCAGCGACACGTCCTTCAGGACGTGCAGGGCACCGTATCGCCGATCGACATGCTCTATCTCTACCCGTGTCATCGCCGCTATCCCTTCACCGCGCCTGCCGTCACGCCGCGGACGAAATACTGTCCCGATACCAGATACAGCAGCAGCGGCGGCAGCGCCGCGATCAACGTCGCTGCCATGTTGACGTTGTATTCCGGCACGCCGATCCGCGTGCCCACGAGGCTGGCAAGCTGCACCGTCATCGGCAGGTTGTCGCGGCCGGCAAAGATCAGCGACAGCAGATAATCGTTCCACACGCCCGTCACCGACAGGATCAGCGCGACGACCGCCACGTTCGCCGACATCGGCGCCACGACGCGCAGGAAGATGCGGAAGAACCCGGCCCCGTCCACCCGCGCGGCCATGATCAGTTCCGGCGGCAGGGCGCGGTAGAAGTTGCAGAAAATCAGCGTCAGCACCGGCAGGCCGAACAGGACATGCACTGTCACGATCCCCGGCAGCGAGCCGTAGAGGCCGACGGTGGAGGCCATGCGCACGAGCGGATAGATCATCACCTGGTAGGGGATGAACGCACCAAGAAGAAGCAGTCCGAGAACCGTGCCGGCATAGGGAATGCGCCAGAGCGACAGGGCGTAGCCGTTCAGCGCAGCCAAAACGACCGAGATCAGGGTCGACGGAACAAGGATGCGGACGGAGTTCCAAAGGCCGTCCGAGATGCCTTCGCAGGTCCGTCCGATGCAGGCCGTTGCCCAGGCCTTTGCCCAGGGCGCAAAGGACGGGTCGGTGGGTGGCAGGAACACCGAGCCCGCGCGCACCTCCTCCGCGGTCTTCAGCGAGGTCGAGATCATGATCAGCAGCGGAATGGCGAAGAAGGCCGCCGAGGCGATCAGAAAGGCATAGAGGCCGATGCGCATGGCGACATGCCAGCCGCGCGATGCAGGTCGGCGGGCCACGGCCATCAGGCCCGCCACCGCCGGGCGAGTCCGGACAGAACGAGGATCGCGAGGATCGTCAGCAGCATCACCACCGCGGCCGCCGACGCGAGCCCGATATTGGCGCGGGTGAACAGATTGTCGACCACGAACTTTGCCGGCAGGTCCGTGGCATAGCCGGGGCCCCCACCGGTCATGGCGATCACCAGCTCATAGCTTTTCACGACATTCATCGCGAGCAGGACGACGCAGACCAGCAGCACCGGCGCCAGCATCGGCAGGATCACCCAGATATACATCCGCCAGCCAGGCACGCCGTCGACCCGCCCGGCCCGCCAGATCTCGTTATCGATCGATCCAAGCCCGGCGTAGATGATGGCCATGACGAGGCCCGAGGAGTGCCAGACCCCAGCCAGCACCAGCGTATAGACCGCCCGGTCCGGGTCGGAGAGCCAGTCGAATGTGAACGACTCCCACCCGAGCGTGCGGACGAAATCCTGCAGCCCGGTCGTGGGGTTCAGGAACCACTGCCAGATCAGGCCGGTGACGATGAACGACAGGGCGATCGGATAAAGGAACACCGTCTGCAAAAAGGTCCGCCCCCGGACCCCCTGATCGACTGCGATCGCCAGCAGGGTGCCGAAGGCCAGGCAGCCACCGATGTAGAAGCCGCCGAAAATGAACATGTTGCCGAAAGACGTGTGCCAGCGCGGCTCGCTCCAGAGGCGCTCGTATTGCGCAAGTCCGGCCCAATCGGAATTGGGCAGCACGCCCGAGGTGGTGAAGGACATCCCGACCGTCCACGCGATCGAACCGTAATATCCGATCAGGCACAGCAGGATCGTGGGAACAAGCGCCGCGCGGGCGACGTTGTCTGCACTGAATCGGTGGGCGCGCTGTTCAGGAACATGGGTTGCATGACCGCGTGTCGCGACAGCCTTTGCAACGCGTTCCATTGCGACGCGACCCCCCCCGAACCTGATCCGCTTCATTTGAAGCGGTCAACCCGACATCACTTGTTATGACAGGTTGTGGGTGTTAGCGTTAGTCATGCCACGGCACCGTGTCAACGTGGTGATACCCAACCGGATCAGGCGCCGGACCGTGGGGCAAACAGGGGGAACCACAATGAACAGACTTGCCGCCGTCTCGGCGTTGTCGCTGGCGGCATCCGGCGCGCTCGCGCAGGATGCGGCGTCCATAGACGTCATTCACTGGTTGACGGCGGGGGCGGAATCGGCCGCCGTCCAGATCCTCGCCGACGAGGTCGAAGCCCGCGGCGGCACCTGGATCGACAGTGCGGCGCCGGGAGGCGGTGCCGATGCCCGCGCGCTGCTGATGAGCAGGATCGCAGGCGGCGATGCGCCCGGCGCGTCGTTCCTTGCGCTCGGCCCCGAGGCGGTGGATCTTGGTGAAGGCGGTGCGCTGCGCGACATCCGCGACGTGGCCGAGGCGAACGGCCTCGACGGCATCGTGCCGGTGATGGTCGAGATCTCCTCGGGCGAGGATGGCGCGCTCTATGCGCTGCCGATCGGGCTGGAGACGCAGAACCTGATGTTCTACGCGCCCGAGGCGTTCGAGGCTGCCGGCGTCTCCCTGCCCGAAAGCTGGGACCAGTTCCTCGCCGATGCCCCCGCAATCCGCGATGCAGGGTATATCCCGATAGCCGTGGGTGCCCAGGGCTGGCAGCTTGGTATCCTGTTCTCCTCGATCCTCGTGGGAAGCGGCGGCGCCGACCTCTACCGCGCGGTGATCATGGAGCACGATGTCGCGGCCGCGGGCGCCGCCGAAACCGCCGAGGCGTTCCGCATTCTGCGCGAGCTGTCGATGCTGGCCGATGCCGGTGCCGCCAACCGCGCCTGGAACGATACGCTGAACCTCGTGGCCGAGGGCCAGGCGGCGATGCAGGTCATGGGCAGCTGGGCGGGTGCCGAGCTCGACAACATGGCGCTGGAGCAAGGGACGGTCTGGGATTGCGCCCTGACCCCGGGCAGCGACGCCGTGGTCATCGAGGGGGCGGGCTTCATGTTTCCGCAGGTCTCGGAAGAGGCGCAGGCCGGGCAGGATCTGTTCATCGAGGTTCTGATGGACCCCGCGGTGCAATCCCGCTTCGCCGCCGTCAAGGGCGCCGTTCCTCCGAATACCGAGGCCGATACGTCGGGGCTGTCCAGCTGCACCCGCATCGCCGCGGAAGCGCTCCAGGGTGAGGACAGTGGACTCGCCACGATTTCGGCGAGCGTGACCCCGGACGGCTGGGGCCAGATCCAGGACATGCTGGCAAACTTCTGGGCCAATCCGTCACTGACACCGGAGGCGGCGGCCGAGCAGTTCGCGGCGATCATCGAAATGAACGGCTGATACGGCCCGCGGTTCTCCCGCCCCGCCGGGAGAGCCGCGGGCCGTGTGGCGCCTCGCGCCCGCGCGCTGCTTGCCAAGGTCGCGGCCTGGCACCGCTGGTTTTACGATGCGCGCGACCTCCGGCGCGAGGGTCTCGTCGCCATCCTCCACCCCTGGGAGTCCGGCCGCGACAATTCGGTGGACTGGGCCCTGCCGTTCCAGCGGGTGCCGACGGAGGGCATCGCCCCTTACACCCGCCGCGACACGCAGGACGCAAACCCCGCTCACCGGCCAACCAGGGAACAGTACGACCGCTACCTCTGGCTGGTCGAGCATTTCCGCGGCCTCGGCTGGGACAATGCACGCCTCCACGACGCCTCGCCCTTCCAGGTCGTCGCCCCCGGCTTCAACGCGATCCTGATCCGCAGCGCCTGCGACCTTGCCGCACTCGCCGCCGCGCTTGGCGAGCGCGGCATCGCCGACGAGAACGGCGGCTTCGCCGAACGCGGGCTCGCGGCGCTCGATACCCTTTGGTCCGAGCCGCACGGGCAATACCTCAGCCGCGACCGCAGCACCGGCGCGCTTGTCGGCAGCGCCTCCTCGGGCGGCCTCCTCCCCGCCTTCGCGCCGATCCCCGCCGCGCGCGCGCAGGTGCTCGCCCGGACGATCGGCGCCCGCGCCGAGGCCGCCCGCTTCAACGTCCCGAGCCACGACCCGGCCGACCCGCGCTTCGACTCGGCGCGCTACTGGCGCGGGCCCGTGTGGCTCGTCGTCAACTACATGATCGCGGAGGGCCTCAGGGCTGCCGGGCATGCCGAGACCGCCCACGCCATCACCCGCTCGAGCCTGACGCTCATCCGCGAAAGCGGCTTCGCTAAGTACGACGATCCGCTGACCGGCGCGGCCCTGGGCGGCGACCGCTTCACCTGAACGGCGGCGATGGTGCTGGAGTTTGTCGCGACGGCATGACTGGAATGGACTGGCGACAACCGGAGACAAACTGCGATGGTCGATATCTGTCCGTAGGACGAGCCGGGCGGCCGGAAACCCGTAGCGTCGTTCGCATCGCCTCTGGATATGATAGGGTCGCCATCCGTGCTTTGAACGAACCAAGGGAGAGAACACATGAAACATCTGATGACCGGACTTGCAACGGCCGCGACCCTCGCTGCGGGCACCGCGGCGGCGCAGCAATCCATCGTGGTCGGCCATGCGCTGTCGCCACAATCGCATTACGGCCTGGGCGCGCAGGCCTTCATCGACACGCTGGAGGAGCTGTCGGGCGGCGAATGGACCGGCGAGCAGGCGCCCGCGGGCCAGCTTGGCGGCGAGCGTGACATGATCGAGGGGCTTCAGATCGGCTCGCTCGATGTGGTCGTCACCTCGACCGGGCCGCTGGGCAACTTCGTGCCCGAGGTCTATGTTCTCGACCTGCCGTTCCTGTTCCGGGACTACGATCACGCCCGCACCGTGCTCGATGGGGATATCGGAGACGAACTGCTCGACAGGATCGGCGAGAACGAACTCGTCGGACTGGCCTGGACGGAAAACGGCTTCCGCCACGTGACCAACTCGCAGCGGGCGGTGACCACGCCCGAGGACCTGGCAGGTCTCAAGCTCAGGACGATGGAGAACCGCGTCCACATGAAGGCGTTCAGCGATCTCGGCGCGGCCCCTACCCCGATGGCGTTCCCCGAACTCTTCACGGCTTTGCAGCAGGGCGTCGTGGACGGACAGGAGAACCCGATCACCGTCATCTCGGCGTCGAAGTTCTGGGAGGTGCAGGATCACGTCTCGCTGACCGGCCACGTCTATTCCCCGGCGGTGGTCCTCGCGTCGCCGATCCTGTTCGACGGGCTGACCGACGAAGAGAAGGGCTGGTTCCAGGAGGCCGCCGACGCCAGTGCCGCGGCGACGCGCGCGGAGGTCAACCGGCTGGAGGAGGAAGGCGTGGCCCTCCTGCGCGAAAACGGGATGGAAGTCGTCACCGAGATCGACAAGGCCCCCTTCGCCGAGAAGGCCGAGGCGTCCTATTCGATCTACACCGACGAATACGGCACCGAGATGGTCGACCGGATCAAAGCGGTCGAGTGACCTTCGTTCAGATGGACGTCAGGCCGGCGCGGCGTCGCGCGCCGGCCCTTTCGATAATGAGGCGGCGACACCGGGCATGACACGCATCTTCCTGCGGCTTGAAGACATCACCACCGGCATCGCCCTGCGCGCCGCCATCGCCTTTCTGGTCATCGCCGCCGGTCTCGCATTCTATCAGGTCGTGACGCGCTTCGTCTTCGACGCGCCGTCCACCTGGTCCGAGGTCATCACACGCTCTGCGATGGTCTGGTCCGTGTTCCTCGGCGTCGCCGTCGCGTTCCGCCACGGGGCGATGATCTCGGTCGACATCATCATGAACAACCTGCCGCGGCGGCTGGGGCTGGCGTTCTATCTGGGGGCCAACCTTGCGTCACTCGTCTTCTTCGCGATCCTGGCATGGCAGGGCTGGCTTATGACGGGCCGGGTGATGGGGCAGAATCTCGCGGCACTCCAAGTCTCGATCGCATGGGTCTATGCCGCCCTGCCCGTGGGCTCCGCCTTCATCATGATCGCCATCGTCGCTGCGACGATCCGGGGCGCCAGGGGCGACTGGCGCACGACGGCCGGGGTGGATGCATGAACGCTGCGCTTGGCCTGTCACTGGCCATCCTGTTCCTGTTCGGCGTGCCGATCGCCGTCTCGATCGGCCTGGCCTCGGTCATCGGGATCGAGGCGCAGGGGCGTTTGCCGCTGCTGCTGGTGGCGCAGCGCATGTTCACCGGCATCGACAGCTTTCCGCTCATGGCAATCCCGCTGTTCATCCTTGCCGGCAACCTGATGTCCGCGGGCGGCATCTCGCAGCGACTGGTGGAGCTGGCGAAATCGATCGTCGGCGGGGTCCAGGGCGGGCTGGCCTGCACGTGCGTCTTGACCTGCATGCTCTTCGCTTCGGTGTCCGGGTCCAGCGTCGCGACGACATTCGCCATCGGCGCGATCCTCATTCCGGCGATGGTCAAGCATGGGTATCCCACGCCGCTTGCCGCCTCGATCCAGGCGTCGTCCGCCGAGCTGGGCGTGCTGATCCCGCCCTCGATCCCCCTCATCCTCTACGGCGTCTCGACCGATACCTCGATCGGGAAACTCTTCATCGCCGGGCTCGGGCCCGGGTTTCTGATCGCCGCGTCACTCATGACGCTGGTCCTCGTCCTTTGTCGGTTGCGCGGGATCGGTCGGGACGACGGCGAAGGCCGCGCGAGCTTCGGTCGCGCCCTCGCTGCGGCCCTGCCGGCGCTGCTTGTCCCGGTCGTCATCCTCGGCGGGATATATTCGGGAATCTTCACGCCCACCGAGGCCAGCGCCGTGGCCGTGGTGGCGGCCCTCGTCGTCGGAATGGCCTTCTACCGCGAGCTTCGCATCCGCGACCTACCGGCCATCCTGACCCAAACGGTGATCTCGACCTCGGCCATCATGATCATCATTTCGGCGGCGGCGCTGTTCTCGTTCCTGATCACGCGGTCCGGCCTGCCCAACGACATCGCCGCATGGTTCCAGGGCCTCTTCGAAAGCAAGATCGCCTTCCTTCTGGTCGTGAACCTGATGCTGCTGGTCGTGGGCATGTTCATCGAGACCTCCGCGGCGATCCTCGTCCTCGCGCCGATCCTGGCACCGATCGCCGTGGCCTACGGGGTGGACCCGGTCCATTTCGGCCTGATCATTGTCGTCAATCTCGCTCTTGGAATGATCACGCCGCCGCTGGGCGTGAACCTCTTCGCCGCCTGCCAGGTCGCGAACCTACCGGTCGAGAAGATCATTCCGCAACTCGTCTGGTTCGTCCTGACGGTCTTCGCCGCGCTGATGGTCATCACCTACGTTCCCGCCATATCGCTCTGGCCGGTCCAACTCGTGATGGGAGCGTAGACACGGCTGCTCCGCGGCAATCCGTGGTCGATGGGAATGGTGGTTTGGTCTGGAGCTTTCCAGGAGGCGCGGTCCACCTGGCGCGAACGGCTGCGCGACCCGACGCGGCTCTCGCCGAACAGGTCCCGGGCGGACCGCGCGCCGATCTGCGACACGTCGCAGCCGTGGCGGCGACGGCCTCCCGGCCGGATGCGCAGCAGACGCGAAGTAGGGTCCCCACCCGCGCCGTTTGCATGCTTCTTCGGCATTGTGCGGTTCGCCCGGGGGGACGCCCTGCTGTCGCCTCCATCGGCGCCGGGAGGGCTGCCGCTACTCCGCCTTCGGCCAATAGGTGCCGAAGCACCAGAGATTGCCTTCGGGATCGCGGCATTGGAACTCGCGGCTGCCATAGTCGCGGTCGGTCAGTCCCTCCTCGATGGTGACGCCAGAGGCCTTCACACGGTCGTGCAGCGCGTCGACATCGTCCACCGCAATGTAGAGCGACTTGCCGCCATCCTTTCCAGGTCCGCCGACGCGCGCGCCATAGGCGTCGTCGTGCACCCCGCCGAGCATGATCATCGACGACCCGGAGGCCAGTTCGGCATGGGCAACGTCGCCATCCGCCGGATGGCGGGCGTGAGTCGTGAAGCCGACGGTGTCGCACAGCCACGCCATGGCGGCGACGGGGTCGCGGTAGCGGAAGGTGGGGTAGATCCTCGGGGCCTCGGGCATCCTGCATCTCCATGTCCTGACGATGCCGCAGGTCTAACCCGTGGCATCCTGTGCGGTATTGTAGATTTGTTTCGCCGGCCGGGCGATTTCGTGCCGGCGCCATCGCGCGGGCGGCGCACCTGCGAAGATGGTGAAGTCGCGCACCAGATGCGCCTGATCGGCATAGCCGCACTCCGCCGCGATGCCCGCCCAATCCGGGCGCGACCCAGTGCTCGCGCGTTCGACGGCGTGACGGAAGCGCGCGATCCGGGCCAGCCGCTTCGGCGTCAGCCCGAACGCGTCGCGGGCATGCGCCGAGAGCCGCTTGCGGCTCCACCCCAGATCGCCGCTCAGTCGGTCGATCCGCAGGGTACCGCGATATCGCATAAGCGCGGACCAGACGAAGGCTGTCTCCGGTGCGACGACGCGGCCAAGCAGGCGACGCTCCAGGAAGGCGGCCGT
>PPFU01006304.1_pt1 | contig 13463 bp, 10 predicted proteins | sample 1535991 | NCBI WGS metagenome assembly PPFU01 (sample SAMN04901290, study PRJNA319586) | Hypolithon metagenome, whole genome shotgun sequencing project. | isolation source: Antarctic Hypolithon | place: Antarctica: Miers Valley | collected 2014
CCCCGCCCGCCGCTCCGCCCGCACCGAGGCAGACGCCGCATGGCTGGCGCGCGGGGCCCGGGTGTTCCGCCTGCCCGGTATCTACGGGCCGGGCCGCAGCGCGCTCGACCGGGTGCGGGAGGGCCGCGCCCACCGCATCGACCTGCCCGATCAGGTGTTCAGCCGCATCCACGTGGAAGACATCGCCAGCGGAGTGATCGCAGGGCTCGCTGCCCCACCCGGCGCGTACAATCTTGCAGACGACCTGCCCTGCAGCCAGAAAGGGGTGATCGAGGAAGCCTGCCGCCTGCTCGGCCGCACCGTGCCCCCGCTGCAAACACTGGAAGAGGCCGCCCTTTCGCCGATGGCCCGCGGCTTCTATGCCGAGAACCGCCGCATCGCCAACCTCAAGGCCCGCCGCATCCTCGGCTGGCGCCCGCGCTTCCGCGATTACCGCGCCGGCCTCGCCGCATGCCTCGCAGACAGCTACAAACTGCGGCCCCGCAGCGCCACGACAAGCCCCGCGAGCGCCAACACCGCCCCGCCGATCGCCAAGCCGGACCATTTGTAGCCTTCGAACAGCGTCGAAAGCGCCATCGCCACGACCGGCGTCAGCACCCCATTATACGCCGCCCGCCCCGGCCCGATATCGCGGATGAGACCGAAATAGAGCGGAAAAGCGACCACCGAACCCAGCACCGCCAAATAGGCCACGCCGCCCCAATATCGCGGGTCCGCCGGGAACACCGGTGGCCCGGCCACGGCAAACGCGAAGATGATGTCAAACAATGTGCCCCACAGCATCGCCCAGGCGAGCAACAGCAGCAGCGGCCTTTTCTGCGCCACGGGAAGCGCCTGCATCACGTTGGCGCACGACGCGGCCAGGATCCCGCCCACCGTCAGCGCGACTCCCAGCCCGACATTCACACCCTCGGGCGCGGCCAGGAATTCGTGCATCAGCAGCAGCACGATGCCGGCGAGCGCAATCAGCGTGCCCAGCACGAATCGCGGCGTGATCGGCGTGCCGAGTGCGATCCGCGCCAGCACCGCATTGGGCAGCATCAGCAGGCCGAACAGCACGGCGACCACCCCGGAGGTCACGTAGAGTTCGGCGGGGTAGACGAAGTTGAAATTGGCGAAGAACTGAAAAAAGCCGATCCCCGCCGCCATCAGGTGGCCGCCCAGGGTCATAGTGAAGCCGCGCCGCAGCCGCGCGGCCAACAGGAACATGGCGGCCGTCGCGATGGCGAAGCGATAAGCCACCGACCAGCTTGGCGGGACCGCATCCAGCTGGTCCTTGATCACGAACCAGGTCGAGCCCCAGATCAACGCCACCAGCAGGAACGGGACCGCGATCCGCGGCTCCAGCAAGGCATGGCGCCTGACGCTCATGGTCACAGCGCGGCCAGCGCCCCAGCCAGCGCGCGCGCATGCTCCTCGCGCGTGTCCCACCCGGCCACGAACCGCGCCGCATCCGGGCCCCAATCATAGAAGCCGAAGCCTTGGCTTCGCAGCACCGCGCGCTCACCCGCGTCGAGCGCCACGAACACCTCGTTCGCCTCCACCGGATGCAGCAGGCGGCCTGCGGCCCCCTCGGCCAACAAGGCGGCGGCCGCATTGGCCGCGCGCGCATTGGCCAGCCACAGATCATCGTCGAGCATCGCCAGCAATTGCGCCGCCAGAAACCGGCCCTTCGATTGCAGATGCCCGGCCCGCTTGCGGCGATAGCGCGCCACATTGGCCAGCGCCGGGTCGAAAAATACGATCGCCTCCGCGCTCATCCCGCCGTTCTTCACGCAGCCGAAGCTGAGCGCATCCATGTCACCGCACGCCGCCGCCGCGCCTTGCCCCAGGAACGCCGCCGCATTGGCGAAGCGCGCCCCATCCATGTGCAGCCCCAAGCCCCGTCCGCGCGCCAGCGCCGCCAGCGTGGCCAGCTCCTTCGCCCGATAGACGCGGCCATATTCGCTCGGCTGGGTCAGCGTCAGCGCGTGTGGCTGCACCTGGTGCACATCGTCGCGAATCGCATCCAGCACCGCCGCCACGCTCTCGAGGGTCAGCTTCGCGCCCTTGCCCTCGGCCAGCAGTAGCTTGGCGCCGTGGAGAAAGAAGCCGGGTGCACCGCCCTCGTCCATCTCCACATGCGCCTCGCGGTGGCACACCACGCCCCCGTGCGGTGGCACCATCGTCGCCAGCGCCAGGCAATTGGCCGCGGTGCCGGTGGCCGCCCACAGCACCGCCACCTCGCGCCCGAACAGCGCGCCGAAGGCCTCGTCCAAGCGCCGGCTCAGCGCATCGCCATCATAGGGCGCATCGGCCGCGTCGGCCGCGCGCAGCGCCGCCCACACGCGCGGATGCACCGCCGCCGCATTGTCGGAGAGGAATTGCATCGGAACGCCATGGCCCGCCCGCTGGTTAGGCGCAAGAAGGAGCATTTGCATGGCCGAACGCATCGCAATCACCCGCACGGACGAAACCACCCACGGGGCCTATCGCGCCGAAGTGCCCGGCGCCGCCCGCCCGGCAGAGCTGACCTGGGTGGCCAGCGGCAACGCCCGGGTGGCCGAGCACACTTTCGTGCCGCCGGAAGCGCGCGGCGGCGGCGTGGCCATGCAGCTGGTGGAAGCGCTGGTGGCCGATGCGCGCGAACACGGCTTCACCATCGAGCCACAATGCAGCTACGTCGCCGCCGCCTTCTGCCGCAACCCGGATTGGGCGGACATCCGTGCGAAAACCGCCAGCTAAGAGCAAGCAGCTGGAAACATCGGCTTTTTCGGAACCGAAACGGCCGCCCACCCGTTGGTTGAGTGAATGGCTTGATGGTGCTGCACCGTGCAGCCGGTCGCTCGAGAAGCCCTAGTGTTTTTCGCGACCCACCAGCCGCAATCCACCCGGATCTCCAGGCGGGCATCAGCCGAACTCCAACCGAAAGGGATATCATGAACCAGGGCATTACCCTCAACCGCACTCAATCCACCGCCGGCGAGCGCAACCGCCCGCTCGAGCGTGACGAAAGCAACAACCTCATCGGCTCGAACAAGGTGGAAGGCACAATCGTCTATGCCACCGATGGCGAGAAGATCGGCAGCGTCGATCATCTGATGATCGGCAAGCGCTCGGGCCGCGTCGAATATGCCGTGATGAGCTTCGGCGGCTTCCTCGGCATGGGCGAGCGGTTCCACCCGCTTCCGTGGGACGCGCTAGACTACGATACGAACGAGGGCGGCTATGTTGTCGGCATCGACAAGGGCCGGCTGAAGGAGGCCCCCTCCTTCGAACGCAACAGCCAGCCCAGCTTCGATCGCCAGTTTGGCGAAAGCGTCCACAAATACTACGGCACCACCTACTGATCGGGTGAATCGATAGCAGAAAGGGCCCCGGTACCCCCGGGGCCCTTTTGCTGTCCGGCAAGCTGCGAGAAATCGATCTCCGCGATGCTCGCCAGCACCGCCTCGCGCAGCGCCCGCGCTTCGGCCAGCTTCATGCCCTCGATGGACAAGGTCCCGCCGGCGATCCCTAGTAGCAGGTCGGCATAGCCGCGACGCTGCGCCAGCGGGCCCTGCCGGATCTCCACCGATTGCAGCTTCACCCGGCTGGCCACGTCGATCCGCGGCGCCAACCAGCCCCGGCGCACATGAATATGCCGCGCGTTGAGCGCGTACCGGTCATACCGCCAGAGGAACCAGTGCCGCAGCATCACCAGCGCGGCCCCTGCCCCCAGCCCCAGCGCCAGCAGGTGCGGCGTGGCCCGGCGCCCGGCCGCCTCCCACTCGTCGCCCACCCCGGCCCAGCCCAGCGCCACCACAATGGCCGCCAGCCCGGCCAGCAGCACCAGCGGCAACGCGCCGATCAGCGCCGAATCGAATCGGTGCCGCCCGCTCGGCCGCCGCCACGGCGTGTCCGGCCCCGGCAGGGCGAAACCGGTGATTGCCGCCACCGGCGCGATCTCGCCCATCCGGCCGAACGGCACCACGGTGTGGCTAGCGGCCTTGGCATCGCTCGCCAGGCTGACCAGATCGAGCCCGTGCCAGCCAAACCGCCGCCGCACGATCCCGGTGGTCAGCTTCAGCGCCTGCACCCGGTGCAGCGGCATGACGACATCGGTCCGCGTCAGCAGCCCGCGCCGCCGCCGCAGCCCGCGCACCGTATCCTCCAGCCGGAAGCCATAATCGCGCAAGGTCGTGCGCACGATGCCGGTGGCCAGGCCCACCAGCGCCAGCGTCAGCAGCGCAAGAGCCGCCCCCGCCGCCTTCACCGCCATGCCCAGCCCCCCCAGCAGCTGCGCGGGCAGGTCGGCATGCTCCTGCCAACCGTCCGGGTCCCACGGATCGAACGGCAGCAGGAACTCGAATTGCTGCGCCACGCCGAACAGCGCCGCGAACACCACCAGCGAGAACTCGAACAGCCCGAAGGTCAGCAGCCTTCCCGGTCCCATCGCGAACAGCACCCGCTCCGGCGGCTCGGCGGACACCACCGCCGGCTCCCCTGCGACGGCCGGCTCGCCCGCCTCCCGCTGGCGCAGGCGCACCGTCTCGCGCAGCCGCTGGCCTTCGGCCCGGTCGACATAGGCCAGCCGCAGCTCGTCCTTGCCGCCCGCGCCGGTTTCGAAGCGCACCTCCACCAGCCCGAGCAGCCGCGCGATCGGCGCCTCTTCGATCGCAACGTCCTGGATCCGCTCGAACGGCACGGAGCGCGCGGTGCGGCTGATCAGCCCGCGCTCGACGCGAATATCGTCCTCGCCAATCCGATAGCGATGGTGCCGCCAGGCGAGCCACGCGCCGACCCCGTTGAGCACCAGCACGCCCAGCACCAGCAGCGCGAGAATACCGGCATGGTCGATGATCTGCCGCCCGCCCACAACCACCGCGATGATCGGCAGGATCGCGCGCTGGATGCCGGAGAGCAGGCGCGCGAGGAACCCCAACCGGTGAGTCCGCCGCCACCCGTCGTCCGCCGGCGCGTCGGTCGGCTGCTCGCCCCCCGGTTGCTCCGTTGCCACCAGCTCCCCCGGCGCCAGCTCAGCCCGCGCATGATCCGACACCGCCCTCTCGGCCGGTGGGGGGATCGTCTCGGTCACAGCGTCTCGCGGGTCACGTGCGCGCGGATCGCCTCGCGCATTGCCAGCGCGTCGCCATGCGCAAGGCCCGGCAGCGAGACCGAGGAATTGTGGTTGCCCGCCGTGTGCAGCACCAAGGTGCCCAGCCCATAGAGCCGTTCCAGTGGCCCCTGCTCCACGTCGATATGCTGCACCCGGCCGAACGGCACCACGGTGTCGGAGCGGAACAGCAGCCCCCTCGCCACCCGTAGCCGGTCCGCACCCATCGCATAGCCGCGCGCCTGGTAGCGCCGCAGCGGCACCCGCAGCACCGCCAGCCCACCCACCACCAGCACCGGCAGCAGGAACATGCCCCGCGGCAGCAGCCCGGCCGACTCCAGCACCAGCGCGGCCACAACCACCGGCAGCAACCCAAGCGCCCAGGCGATCCGCACGACCTTGACGAAGTTGCGGTGCAGCGGGGTCAGCGCATCGGGGTCGGGCTGGTCTGCCGGTGGGCTGGCGCTGTCCATGGTGTCGTATATTAACAACACACCGCTAGGAGACAAGCGCCGCGAGCAGCAGTTTTGCAGCTCGTTTAAATCCGGGTTGCGATCGGCCTGCGGCGCGCTTGGCCATTGCGGAGCGCTCGCATAAGCGGGGCGACCAGGGATGAGGTCTGGTCTGGATGATCGCTTGATCCTCTCGTTCAAGCTGCCGAGCTGAAGTACCTCGGCTGCACTGCGTTAGCCGTCAGTAGACCGACCATTCGCCCAAGTGTGCTTTAACTCGTTACCCGACCGAACCGAGACGCGCTGCTTTTGCTAGGATTTCGACATTCGGCAAATCGATGGCGGCTAATCGCCGATCACCCGGAACAGGACCAAAGGTAAGAACAATAGGATATTGCCTATTGAGCAAAGTAAATCAACTCGAGCTAATCTCGAAATAGATAGGATTTCCGATCATCAGTAGCTGTCCTTGACGATCACGCACGTTGATCCTGATCCATTCCCAGCCCATTTGAACAGGAACGGCAAATTCACGCGCAGTGCCTTCGACATCTGGAACGCTCCCACCGTTCTGGACCACCTCGATCAGGCACTCGTCGCAAGCTTCTAGCGCAACCCTGAAGTCAATGTGTCCAGGCCGCGCCAGCGTCACCTTGCTGCCCATTGGCACGGTGGCCTCGTCGATCTGAGCTTCAAAATTGAGTGACCTCTCGATAGAGCCGGTCACATCGACGAACGCGCGCCCCTGTCGCAATCCTTCCAGCAAAGCGGGCACCGAAAGGTTTTCGGCCCAGATTGCCGTCACAATGCCGCCAATGGCACGCGGGTCATCTCCTGCCAGTAAGGCATCGTGGTTGTCGCTGCCGCCGATCGCCGTCAGTCGATAGCCTTCATTCAGTCTCGCGTGCCAAAACGGGATTCCCGATAGAGGCGATTCTACAATGCCGTTTGCTGCTGCGACTGCACCTCCGTTCACAACCTCAATCGCCGTGACCAGGTGCCAATCGGTGTTCTCAGCCGTCCAACCGCAGCCCATGCAAATCTCTCCGGATGGCAGGCTTGGATGGTTCACCGAGACAACGCCGCCAATGCGGTGAGCAGCTTCAAGCAGGGTATTGGTGTCGGCCATGGCGTCGCTACCGACGCGGAAATCCAGCTTTTCCGTCGAGCCGAACAAGTTCGCGTGCCCGAAGAAGGTCGTAATCTCCCGGCCAGGGAGCAGGAGTAGCTCGTCATAGGACGGTTGCAGCGCCCGCATTTCGGCAAAATGCGAGGTAGCGTTGTGCTCGGTGATAGCCACGAAATCGAGGCTTCTTTCTGCGGCAGTCTGGACGCTACGATAGAGCGGGCAAGGTGCGTGTTGGCCACTTTGGGTATCGCAGCTACCGTCGCTATGCGCTGTGTGACTGTGCAGATCGCCGCGATACCAGCGCGCAGCCGTCCGCAAGGGTGCTTGAGTGAACCCTTCGGCCATATTCTCCTTGCGCCGGAAGGTAATCTCCGCCTTCCAGTTTGAGGCGACCCCGTTGCGAATATTGGGTACCCCCAAGATGAGCAACCAAGTTCCCTCAGCAATAGGTCCGGGAATATAGGAAGGCGTTGCCTCGCTTTCGCCGATGGTGAAACTCGCTTTGTTTCCTCCACTCCACCCGCGAATACCGTGAGGATCGGCAACGCCGAGATCGATCACAGTCCTATTCGAACGGTCGTATTCGAAGGCGATTGTGACCGAGCTGACGTCTTCCGGAACGGTGAATGGCTGCGAGATATATGTCTCGTGATCGGCACCGGTGATGGTGCCCTCCAGCACAACGTCTTGCGCTGCTCCACCGACCGCTCCGAAGATTGCGAGTAGAAACGCAACCGTGACACGAAAGCTTTCCATCAGAAAGTCACGGACACGGATGCGCGGAAGGTGCGCCCGAAGATGGGGCGTGCGACGTAGAACTCCGATCCAGCATCGCCGGCGATAAAGCTGCCAGCCCGTGGATTGCCCTCGGTTAAGCCGATTGCATTGTTGATGTTATCGATGTGCGCAGTCAGCTGAATATTATCGGTAATCCGCGCAAGCGCATTTGCGCCCAGAACCGTGAAGGCGGGCAACTCGGTGGAATTGGCCACATCGGGAAAGCGCTTTGTGAAATGCTCGATCTGCCCTTCCAACCTGACGCGTCCTCCGAGCAGGTTCAGAGCCGGCACCGCCCGCAACATCAGTTCTGGAATACGGATGAGTTGATTACCGTCGAAATTCCTCTCGACGAGCTGGCCGCCAACAACCTCGCTAAAAACAAAGCCCTTGTATTCTGCGTTCTGATAGGTCCCCTGTACGAGCAGATCAAAAGCTTCCGTCGGTCTGACAAGCGCCTCAACTTCTACGCCGAAAGTTTCTGTGTCCGCGCTGGCCCGCCGCTCCTCAAACGACTGAGTTGCGTTGTTGAAAGAAAAATCCGTAAATCGGACACCTTCAAACTTCGTCCAGAATCCCGTAGCGAAGATACTGAACAAATCACCATCGTATTTTAAGCCAAGTTCGGCTTGCTTGATCGGCACAGGTGCCTGATCGTCGCGTGTAGGACTGCCATTATACGCCCCCGCGCTTGGCAAGGAGAATGTGTCGGTATAGCGTGCAAAGACTCCGGCGTCGGGCATGAATTGATAGTTGGCCCCCAAAGTCCAACCCCAATCGTCGAAACTTTGATCGACCGGCGTGAAGACACCCGTGCCAGTCGACACATTATCATCCGCAGCGGTTGTCGGATCACCCAGATTGACTGTCGTCACCCCCTCGACCAAGCCCGAGATCTCGGTGCGCTCATAGCGCCCAGCGAAATCGATCCGGAACTTCGGGGTAACCTGCCATTCGTCTCCGGCATAGAAAGCCAGCGCGTTCACATCCATCCCGACGTTATTGTAAAGCGAGCCGTAACGAAGAAAGCCATTGTCGGTGACGCCAAAGGCATCGTTCCCCGCAGCGTCCACGATAACGACGTCTAGGCGTCGTGCCTGGTCGGCGACCTCGAGCAGGGCCGTGCCCATGTAACGGTCGAAGCGATACTCATAGGCCGCCAAGGTTACACCGATGGCGAAATCATGTATGCCAGCCATTTCGAATTCTTGAGTAAGGCGAGCATCCAGGATCATCTCTTCAATGGGGACGCTGACCGAAAGGAGGTTGCCGAAGATGATGAGCCCATTGCCATTGGCATCGGCAGGAAAGGGCGTGCCATCCGTCGCATAACGCAATTGAACTGCCGCTGCAGGAACACCGCTCGATGTAGCGACGGACTGGGCGAAAGCGGCACCTGACTGGATTGCTCCTGACGGAAACAAGGCGTTCCGCAAAATGTCCGCATCGCGGTATCGCGCTTTCACATCGAGGCCTGTGCCACCGCCGAAATCAAACTCCCCGGTCAACGTCAATTTGAGCTGCTCGGTATGGCTGCCTTCGGTGAGATCAAAGCCGAACGGACCGTCAGGCGAAGGAATGTTGACGAACGCATTCCCCGGACCCGCCAACGTACCGTTCTGTGCATCGAAACCTGGCACTTCGGCGATATTGCCGTCCTGGTCGAAGGTCAGCGGAACCGGCAGATAAAATGCCACTTTGTCATCAAGGTATTGCGCGTCGAACGTGATCGAAGCCCCCGGCGCATCGAAGCCGACGGTCGCACGGATCTGGCCGCCTTCATTGGCAGTAAAGCCCGGATCGCGGAGCCCATCATTTTTCCGATAGAAACCGCCGACGAGCCAACGAAAGCTGCCCAGCCCCATATCATCAGCGCCACCGCCATAATAGGCGTCCACGCGGTGGTGATTGTAATCGCCATATTCGTAGGAGAGGTAGCCGCCCGTTCCCTCACCGCCCTTGCGCGAGATAAAATTGACGACCCCGCCCGGGGCATTGGGAGCAAAGATACTGGCGGGACCGCCGCGGACGGCTTCGACCCGTTCGACCGTAGCATCGTACCGGAACGATTGATCGGCGTTCAAGAAGCCAAGCCCGCCATCAAACTGGATGGATAAACCATTCTCCTGCAGCGCGACCGAAGAATATCCATCAAATGGTATCCCGCGAGAGCGAACGTTGTTCGAAGCTTCTCCGCCACTCGACTCGACCCAAAAGCCAGGGACAAGATTGAAAACTTCGGCGGCCGAGCGCGGTGCGTCAAGCCTGAGCGCTTCGGAATCGATGACGGTGATGGCGTAGCTTGCCTCTACCTGCCTTAGATCAGCGCCCCCTGCGCGCCCGGTCACGACAATCGCATTGCTAAACACCTCGCGCTCGCCTTCACCGATTTCCTCCTCGGGCGGTTGGGGATCGGCGGTCTGCGCCCAAGCGGACATCGGAAATTGAGCTGCGAGTAAGGCGAGCGCCGAGACGGTGAACTGACGAAACATGCTAGGAAACCCCTGGTTTGTGCGATCCAGGGCCGGGTAGGCTGCTCACATTTCGTCCGCACTACGGGCTTGCGTAAGAATGATGAAAATGAGGCACAATGCGAGAAGTGGCAGGATTAGCACTCAGTCCAGAATAGCCGGGTGGTTGAGCGCTCAATTCTCGCCGATCCGGTGCTCGATTGCGCTTCGGAAACGAGCCACTCCGTTTGCTGGGGATGGAGGAAGCTCTACTGTCTGAACGGCACACCTGGGTGTTTTGCGTTGGGTCTGCTTTTTACAATTATACACGAAGAAGCAGGTATAGGTTGAACCAAAGCCGGCGCTAGATGGGCGGCTACTTAGCCACTTCTGTGCTTAGCAGCGCTTTAGGATCGTGTGTTCTTGTCGTATCCAACCCCGGTGGGATCTATGAAGAGATCTCAAGTCGACCCATTGCAATTTGCGCAGCATTGGGATGGTAGTTGGACGTAACGCAGTGCTCGAAAAAGTCGAAGGCTTGAAGAGCACCTGCGACGGCGACGTCTAGCATGCTGGACTGGGTGCAGATTTCCTCCAGCACCACCATCAGGCGTGACCAGTTGGCGCGGGTGCCTTTGTCGGCGATGAAGAAACTTCGACCCGGCACTTGTGCTGCAAACGCGTAATCGAGTTGGTGGCCGATCACGCGCCCGCCGAGCATCGACCCTTCCGCAACATAAAGCGCCCCGAGCACTGCTCCGGCCGTGCCTGCCTACCAGTCACACTTCGTCGCTGGGACTGCCGCTCCGAGAAGCGCGAGATCGGTGCAGCATTTCAAGCCGCTGTTGGGGGCTGGATACTCGCGACCAGCAATATCGACGAGCCGATTCGCTTACAGCAAAATGGAAGCGGAATAGTGATCGAAGCAGAAACTGATATTGGCTGACCGGCAAGGTTCCTGCGGCAATCTGCGCGAACGGTTCGAGACTGTGCATCCGCTGGTGCGACGCATCGCACGCGCGGCGCGCGCGGCGCGTGCGCTCGCCTCGTTGGAGATCCGTGCTGGCTTCGGGATCATGGTCATGCCCACGCTTGCTGCGGTGCCGTGCGGATGCAATTGCGGCCGCTCGCTTTGGCTTCATACAAGGCCTGATCGGCCGCACTGAGCAGCCGTGCAGGGTCCTCGCCCCAAAGCGCCGGAGATCCAGCCGCTACGCCGAGGCTGATGGTCACGACGCCAGCATCGTTGAGTGGATGAACGAGCCCCAGCCGCTCGACTGCCAACCGCACGCGTTCGGCCAATTTCGCCGCCCCGGCCGAGTCCGTGTCTGACAGCAACAAACCAAACTCTTCGCCGCCAAGCCGTGCCGCGACATCAATCTGCCGGTGCGCCTCAGCGATCGCGACCGCAACTCTCTTAAGGCATTCGTCGCCCGCTGGATGACCGAAGCGGTCATTGTATTTCTTGAAGCAATCGACATCGATGGCGATGATTGCAACCGAGTTCTGGTCGCGTGCCGCTCGCTGCCACGCGATCGTCAATCGCTCGCCAAACAATCTGCGGTTGGCGAGGCCGGTCAAGGCATCGGTGGTCGCGAGTGAGCTCAAAATGGCGTTAGCATCACGCAGCTCCTGGACGAGCTGCTTAAGGCGGTGGCGCTGCATCGTGAACTCGACGCGGCTTTGGAGTTGCTCCACCAGGTTCACCTCGTGCCACGTCCATGGCCGCGAACGCCACCGAACTGTCTCCCGCCAAGTTTCGAAGGACCGGCGCGGGGTCAAGGCCTGAGCCGATTCCGCCGCCAGATCCTTGACGCGCGGTTCGCCGGCCCAGCAGATTTCCTGGATTTGCTCAGGCCTCAGCCATAGCGCCAGGAGCGGCCGCGAAGCCTCTATCCTGATGGCGATTACCCCGCTCGTGTCGGAATTCGCGCCCAGCAATAGCTCCGGAAGTCGGTCGGTCGAAAAACTTTCACGGCCAACCATCCTTTCCTCAAGCAGCGGCACCAGCTCGCACAGTCGACCATCGTCGGGAACCCTGCCGGCGCTCGCAACCAACTCGCCCTCGGCCATAAGAGCGAAGCCGCCGCAATCGATCAGGCGGGCAAGCTGCTCGGCCGACGATAGCAGCGTTCGCTCCGGATCGGTGGTACTGCGAAGAGAGGCCATCGTGGCTTCAAGAGTGGCTGCACAGGCCGCGTTCCGCGACGCATTCTCGGCATGACTGAAGTTGACGATGAAGGTCGATAGCGTCACCCCGACGTGCCGACACAGAAGCCGCGCCTCCGTGGTGACCTGACGAGCACTCTTATGATGGCCGACGATAAGACCCCACAGCTTGCCCTCGATCAGCAGTGAGACGGACATGGAGGCGCCAACACCCATGTTCTTGAGATACTGGAGGTGGACGGGCGAAACGCTGCGCAAGGTGAATTGCGACATGTCGATTGATCCCGCACCGCCACTTGGATGCAAAGGCATCGGAGTATAATTGACGTCGGGAATGACCCGCATGAGATTGCGCTGGTAGAGTTCTCGCGCCTGGGGGGGAATATCCGACGCCGGAAAGCGGTGGCCCAAGTAGGTGGGCACATCGGGTGCCCGGGCTTCTGCAACCACCGTCCCGCTGCCATCGGGCAGGAACTTGTAGATCATCACGTTGTCGTAGCCGAGGATCGCGCGCGCCTGCGCTGCCGCACTCCCATAGGCGTCCGCGAGCGATGGCATTGCGTTAATGCGTTCGGAAACGGCCCGGATCCGCTCAAGCACGACGGCGTTCGGGGTTGAGTCCGCTCCGGGCTCGAGTTCGACCGAGATGAAGGACGCAGTGCGGCTGGCGAGAACGTTGAGCGGCTCCTTGCCCGATGGTTCGACTGAGCCGACATAGAACGCTTCCTCGCCAGCGATCAGCAAGCGAGACCCGATCAGTTCTGCGAGCGGCGTGCCCAAGATCGCACTTGCCTGCAGTCCCCTTGTCGGCTCACGCCCAAGCAGCCGCGCGAAATCCCCCGCCCAATGCGCAAGCCTTTCCGAAGCGGCATCGAACAGCAGCAGCAACCCATGAGGCTGGATCGAACCCGGGACATGGATCGGCTCAGCGTCACACGATCTGTGACCAAGCGGGACCAAGCGCACATTGGCTAGCTGCATTTCCGCAACTTAACGCGGGAGGGTTACCAAGCCGTTATGCCGAGGCAAGTCTGGAGAGTGAGACTTGCCGAGGCAAGTCTGGAGAGTGAGACTTAGGAGGGGGCGCGGCTGGCTATTTGGTCGCACATCGTGGCAACAGAGGCCGGACCGGTTTCCGCAGAGGTGCTGGCCAAAGATAGCAGTTTCGCGCAGATTTCTAACGGCGCCGCCGTGGGCCGCGCGCGATCTTCGCTGATCCGCATGGCCGAGCGTGGGACCCAGCGTGATGCTCAGGGTGAGAGCGCGGACGAGCCGGATGTCGAGGCTGCAGAGCTACGCATTCAGGCGCTGGTGTCCGTCGTCAGAACATTCGGCACAACTCGCGGCGTAGATTAGCGGAGTGTCGGCCTCGTCTGGGGGTTGATGTTGGGCGGCGAGTTTGCGGTGTTGCA
>PPFU01011424.1_pt1 | contig 13449 bp, 10 predicted proteins | sample 1535991 | NCBI WGS metagenome assembly PPFU01 (sample SAMN04901290, study PRJNA319586) | Hypolithon metagenome, whole genome shotgun sequencing project. | isolation source: Antarctic Hypolithon | place: Antarctica: Miers Valley | collected 2014
GGGTAAGTTCGAGTCATGATGAGTAATAGGGCTAGGATTTGAGCTTGTTACTTCAACGCTAGCCCGCTTCTTCTGAATGACAAATCAATAGCCTATAACTACCGCTAGAAGCGGTTATGAGCAATTCTCTGACAATAGCGCTCGACCGGTTACGCCCTTTATAAATAGATTGCGAAAACCCGCAATCGGAGGAACTGACTACGCTACCTTCACCCTTACTCATTCACAACTACAGCGGCGATTCTCTGGTGCCCAAAAAGCTGGCCATCAAGCCCGCTAATCTCGCTATAGCGCAAATGTCTATTGAGCTATTTCAAAGCGCCGTAGGTAAAACGCAGGGCTATCTCGACCAGCAGCTACAAACTTTAGAAGGGGAGGGCACCGACTACCGAGTCAAGCGGGGTCTGGCGCATCTATTGCGGGGTAGCTTTAGTACATTTGAGGTTGTTAGCCCGCTGGAGCCTGAGGTGCTGCGCGATCGCATCTTCACCCTAGCTGCCACCCAAACGCCCAATCCCTCTGCTGCCCAGCAGCACCTCACAACCCTAGCCGCCCAGCTCACCCAAGAACTTGACCGCGACGTAGAACCCACTCACATTCGCCAGGGACTATACGCCGATCTCAAAGAAAACCGCATCCTCACCACCTTCGATGCCCCCACGCCAGAAGCCCTGCTCCATCGCTATAACCTCTCACAGGTGCAGGGCATTTTTTACAAGGCCAGCCACGTCGTTATGAACCTCCACCGCAATGACCCTGGCGAGTACAAGCTCATGTTCAAATACCTCAAGCTGTTTCGCCTGATGACCTACATCGAAGGCGAAGCCGACCAGGGCTTTACCATTACCATCGACGGCCCTGCTAGCCTGTTCAAGGCCAGCACCCGCTACGGCGTCGATATTGCCAAGCTCGTACCCGCCATTTTGCACGTCACCCGCTGGCAGCTCACCGCCAAGCTTCAGTGGAAAAATCCTTACACAAAGGTTTCTCAAGAAAAAAGCTACAGCCTCAGCGATACTTGCGATTTGGTCAGCCACTATCCACCCGGCAAGCCATACGACAGCATGTTAGAGCAAGCCTTTGCCGAAAAGTGGGCCGCCACTAAAACCGACTGGCAGCTAGAGCGCGAAGTAGACTTGGTGCCCATTCCTGGCAGCGTCATGATTCCAGACTTCAGGCTAGTTCACCCCGACGGACGCGTTTACCTTTTAGAAATTGTGGGGTACTGGCGTCCAGAATACCTGCGTAAGAAGTTCTATCAGGTGCGTCAGGCCAGCAACGAAAATTTGATTCTGGCTGTTTCAGAGCGCCTGAACCTTGAGAAAGCAGGCGTCGATACCCAAAATACACCCGCAAAAATTGTTTGGTTCAAAGATAAATTGCAGCCAAAGGCAATTCTCAAGGCTCTGGAGCCGGCTTAGACGGGAATGCTGAACGGGTAGCCCTACAACCCTCTACCTAGCTGTTGAATCTACTGAAACTATGAGCACAATATTAGTCGTAGATGATAGCCCCATGCTCCGAGAGATGATTTCTGGTCTCTTAGATAAATCGGGCCTGACTATTTCAGTGGCCAAAGATGGCCAGGAAGCCAAAGAAAAAATTGCCGCCAGTCCGCCGGATCTAGTCGTGCTCGATGTGGTGATGCCCAATATGAATGGCTATGAGCTGTGCCGCTGGGTAAAAAGCAACCCATCAACTCAAGCGGTGCTGGTGATTTTGTGCTCATCCAAAAGCGAAGAATTTGACCGCTACTGGGGCATCAAGCAGGGCGCAGACGCTTACGTCATCAAGCCCTTTCGCCCTGGTGAGCTAATTAATACCGTCCAAACGCTGCTAGCGAGTAAATGCGCCCCATAAGTTGGGTTAAGCCCCGCACTGGCCCAACAACCACATACATATACCCCACCCACGGTCTAACATCTAGATCGTGGGTTATTTTTTGCCCTTATCCAAACATTACGATGGCGACCGCTTATGGCGACCAAACGCGCTGCATTGCCTCCAGGCTTAATCGTTCGTACCGGCAAGTTTGTATGGAACACCCTTTGGCACACCATGATGTCGCAAATGGCTCCGCGCAGTAAATCAGGCGCTTACGTGCGGCCCCAAAGCGAATTTCGCAGCCGAGAAATCAGCGCCGAACCTCAGCGCTACTTTTTAATCGTAGGCATGAGCTGCCCCTGGGCTCACCGAACGCTAGTCACCCGCGTGCTCAAAGGGTTAGAAGATACGGTAGGACTGTTGAAGGTATATCCCTCAACCGATGAAGGTCGATGGCTGTTTGAACCCGATCAGCCCAACTTTCCCTTTAAAGATTGCCAATCTCTGCCCAACTTTTACAGCCGCTGCCACTCAGGATATGCGGGTCGAGCGACCGTACCTGTGCTGTGGGACAGCCACACTCAAACGATTGTCAACAACGAAAGCGCAGATATCATTGAGCTGCTCAACAGCGAGTTTGGCGAGCTTGCTACCGGGCCAGACCTTTATCATGAGGAACTCCGTGCCGATATCGACGCGCTCAACGATAAGATTTACACCGCCGTTAATAACGGGGTATACCGCTGCGGCTTTGCTCAAACGCAGGCAGCTTACGACCAGGCAGTCGGCGAACTGTTCACCACGCTTGACGAGCTTGATGGCATTTTGGCAACCCAGCGCTATCTCTGCGGCAGTAGTCTCACGCTAGCGGATGTCCGCCTGTTTACAACGCTGATTCGATTTGACGTGGCTTATCACGGTATTTTTAAGTGCGATCGCCGCCGCATCGCCGACTACAACCACCTGAGTAGCTACCTCCGTGACCTCTATCAGCTTCCTGGGATTGCCGAAACCTGCGATATTGAGGCGGTCAAACGCGACTACTACGGCAATTTGTTTCCGCTGAATCCTGGTGGAATTGTGCCCATTGGGCCAGGATGGGAGAAGCTGTTAGCGCCGCATGGTCGAGAGAAGATGTAGGCTTTTGGGCTAGTTAGGCCTACAACAGATGCTCTGGTTAGTTAGGTCGGCAACAAATGCCGAACACTGACGTCGAGCCGTGTAAAAACGTCGCCCCGCCTACTGGCCCAATCTCGCCATTGCAAAAGAATCCGCCGATGGGCAGTGGCCCCAAGTATTGCTCAAACAAATCCGAGTCAAAGTTAGGCTCATCGTAAAGGCCCTCACCGCGCCCGCTACAGGCAAACAGCAGCGCACCCGTGGGGGAAGCACCCTTGCTAGCGGCTGGATTAGCCCCTTGATTGGCCTCCTGATTGGCCAGGTTATTTTCGAGGCTTTCTACGCGGTACCGGCGCAGCAGATTTTCTAAGTCCTCAGCCGAAGTTTGAGCATCGCGCATGTGGAACTGAATTCTCATGCCCGGACGGATTTTGTCGGCAACGGCAATAGATCCGTTACGAGGATCTACACCGACCAGGTTGCGAATGAGAAAGTCTCGTTTGGTGAGGCTAGGCTTAAAGCCGCTTTGAGCAACTCCGATGAATAATGCATTTTGGGCCAGCTCGCGGTCTGCTTCGCTAAGGCTTTGAAATATGTTCTGTAAAACTTCTAGCGGGGTTTGTGATTGAGTCGGTTGGCTGATAGTGGGTGAGGCATTGTCCTGATTGCTGTCGTACTCTAGCTTGAGCATGATGTTGCGATCGCCCTCACTCACCCGGTACAAGTCGCCAATGGGCCGACAGCCCTGCGCCACAATCGCCTCCAGCACAATCTCCCCCGAAAGCGCCACCCCAACAATGCCCTCACCGTAAAGCTTCTGGTTGCAAAACAGGCCGCTGCTGCGGTTAAAGCTTTCGATGCCAGCTAAGCCTCCCACTTTGACACAGCCAGGATAGGCAAAGTCTATGCCCTGCAACAGCTCGCTGGTACCCGACGAAAACGGATCCGCCATCAGGATAAAGCTCGGGCGAGCTTCAGAGGTCACCCCAATCAGCTCGCTCCATCGCTCAGGCGGACTGTCCAAGTCGGGCAAATCAGCCGCTGTTAAATGAAAGCTCTCAATATTTACGTTAGGCAGGTGAGCCAGCATCAGGCTTAAGGCAGGGCCCTCTTCTACTTCTTCGGGAAACTCATCAACCATGCCAATGGCTCCACTGCCGCTACAGCCCACAATGTGATTTACGTTGAGCTGCGCTCGAAGCAGCGGCAGCAGCCGAGCATATTCACTGGCAAACGCAATCGAGACAAACACTAGGGCCAAATCGGGTTTTTGCTCTCCCATCTGCTCAGTTGCTTTTCGAGTGACTTCTGTGACCGCAGCCTCCAACGAAGCCTGAGTCGAAATCGCGCTAGCCCACTTCATATGTTGCAGATTCCTTAAGACAATTCTACGGGTAGAGCGTTTTATCTAAATATGCTGACATATTATTTATCAAGCCTTGTTTTCTATTTAGCTTCTGCGACAGCACCACTTTGACGATGGCATAAGGCTTACAGAACTGCTGTTTTGGACAGCCGTTAAACTGCCATCCATGATACGGCAGTTTGGCGATGGACTGAGCTAGAATGAACCAGAATCATACCTCGTTAAAATTTATTCAACCCGGTTTGCCATGAGCGACATTCAAGAAAAAATCAAGACTGAAATCGAAGCAGCCCGTGAAGCCTGCGCCACTGATGGCAGCAACTCCGATACCTGTGCATCCGCGTGGGATGCCGTTGAAGAGCTTCAGGCCGAAGCTTCTCACCAGCGTGAAAAGAAGGGCGGCAAGTCTTCCTTTGACCAGTATTGTGATGAAAACCCTGAAGCGGACGAGTGCCGCGTTTATGACAACTAGAAAACCTCAAAAAAGCATCAGTTAGAAGGGGAAAGAGTGTCCTAGCAATAGGGTTCTCTTTCCCCTTTTTTATGCCCGCTTTTTTATAGTTGCCTGAATAGTCCAGCCTCATACGGTCATGGCACGGTAAGTGCTACATTGATGAGTGCCCATTTACCCCTCGCTATTGTGCTAGATATTTCGGCAGTTCGTTCTTTGGTTTGGATCGACTATCGGTTGGCGCTACTATTCACGGTCTTTATTCCGCTGACGCTGTTGATTTGGTCGTGGGTAGCTAAGGCTGAGGCCATTAGCCTACTGCTAACTATTTACTGGCGAGTAGCAAGCTTACTGGCCATCACGGTATATCTCATGATTGGCGGCTGGTCTGTGAGCTTTGTAACGGCTTTTCTCTCGAAGCTGCTGATTCCAATTAGCCTCTGGTTTTGGGCCGATCTTAATGAAGAAATTCGGGAGCAGCCGAAGCGATCGCTCAATTTAGGCTTCAATGCCTGGCGCTGGGCAGTCACCATTTATTGCGCCGCTGGCGCAGTCGTACAGCTCGTATTTATTCGCTGCGCCTTTTCAACCGCCACGCTCGGTAGCCAGAGCTGTCAGGTCTGGCGAGAGCCTTCTTTAGTTTTCAAAGACTACGTTCACAATGGCCTCACTAACGGCTTTCTAGGCTTTTGGGGACTGTTCGGCTTAGCTATTTATGCGGCATGCTTCGGATATTTCCTGTTAGTAAAGCTAGGCCGACAGGGTCGCTCGGCGCTTAATCAGTAAGCCCAAGTCAGTAAGCCGAACCCAAAGCTGGAACCCAAAGCTGGAACCCAAAGCTGGAACCATGAGCGACTCAATTACGCTGGCCACTCGGCTAGAAAACTACACCCTTAAGTTTCCTCAAGAGCTGCTGATGGTTCATGCTCAAATCGGCGATGAAACCGACACAGTGGTCGTTTTCAAAGGGTTTTCCAGCTCCTTAGCCCGCCCAACGGCTTTTGACCCTGAGGTACCTACGCTACCTGAAAATTCAGTCATCAACCGAATAGATCGCCTCAAAGGCCCCTACCAGCCTCAGTCGCCTGAGTACATAGAGCAAGACATTTCTTTAGAAACTTTTATCACTAAGCTGACAGCGTTAGGGCTTTAAGCTTGTTTTGTATGACGATCTGCACCCAATTAAGCTCTTCATAGAGCATTTCTTAAGTTGACCTTTGATCTGCTAACTCATGTTCCACAGTTAGTCGGCCACCTGCCACAATAGTGGAACTCCTGCCTTTTTCTCCTGTCATTCCTAACTTTTCTCTGATAGACATCCATCAGTAGACACCCCCTCTATGTACAAAACTCAAGACATCCACGTAGTCGAGAATCGCCCCTTGCTTTCTCCTAATCAGCTTCTCGAAAAGCTTCCTCTCACAGAAACGGCAGCGTCCCTAGTTGCGAAGACGCGCGACCACATTCGCAACATTATGCACAATGAGGATGGCCGTCTGCTGGTCGTTGTCGGGCCTTGCTCTGTACATGATGTTGATGCCGCTTACGAGTATGCTCAAAAGCTCGTCAAGCTCAGAGAGCGATTTTCGGATCAGCTAGAAGTGGTGATGCGGGTGTATTTTGAGAAGCCTCGTACAAACATTGGATGGAAAGGGCTGATTAACGATCCTCATTTAGACGGTAGCTACGATATTAATGAAGGGCTACGTTTAGCGCGCAAGCTGCTGCTTGACCTCGCTGAGCTAGGCCTGCCCGCCGGTACAGAGCTGCTCGACCCTATTACGCCTCAGTATATTGCTGACGTGATTGCCTGGACGGCCATTGGCGCACGTACCACAGAAAGCCAAACTCACCGCGAAATGGCTTCTGGGCTCTCTATGCCAATCGGCTTTAAAAACAACACAAACGGCAGCTTGGACGCGGCATCGAATGCCATGCTAGCGGCGAGTCAGCCCCATCATTTTCTAGGGATTAATCAAAGTGGCCATGCCAGCATTGTGTCTACAACGGGCAATGCCGATGGGCATTTGGTACTCAGAGGCGGTAAGCAAGGGCCGAACTACGAGGCAGCTAGCGTAGAAAACGCAGCCGCAGAACTGGCCGATCAAAGTCTCAATTCTCGGATTATGGTGGACTGTAGCCATGCTAATGCTAATAAAGACCATAACCGCCAAGTAGTTGTACTGGAGAACCTGGCTGAGCAGGTAAGCTCCGGGTCACAGCATCTCCTAGGCGCGATGATTGAAAGCCATTTGGTGGCGGGTAAGCAGCCTATTCTACAGGATCTAGATGATTTGGTGTATGGCCAAAGTATTACGGATGCCTGTGTTGATATCGAGACCACGGCTAAGATGCTTGAAAAGCTAGCGGCAGCAGTAAAGCAGTCCGTTGTAGACAAAGTAGGCCATCTATAGCAGCAGCGCGCCTTAGAAAAACGGAACGACAACGTTGAGCCCTGCGCCGTAGAAAGTATCGTCTAAATTGATGTTAGGCTCAGACGATCGGCCAAACCGAGTACCCGCAAATAGGCTGAGCCGACTTTCGGGGGTAAGGTTGTAGCTGATGACGCCTAGCACTTGCTGATAGAAGTCGTTTCGAACGGTTTGCGTATAGTCTTCAAAATCTAGCTGATAGAGTAGGCTTGTACGCAGCTCTTGAGTTGCAGCGTAGTTTAGTGAAAGGGTCAGCGTCTGCCGAAGCCGACTAGCTGCGTCTCGACCGTCTCTCGCGTCGCGCTCCGACTGAGCAAATCCTAGCTGTGCCTGATAAAAGCTATCTAGCCACGTTCTTGAATTTAAGATGCTGCGGTGGTTTACCTGCGCTTCAATGTAGTTGATCCCCAAGAGCTTGTCTCTGTAACCCGGCGAGTAGATCCGCTGATTGTGCCAGCCTATTTGGGCGTAGGTACGGGCAGCTAGGCGCTGCCGTAAGCCTAGCTGTAGCTCTATTTGGTTGTAGTTCGGGTAGATGGGTTTAGTCCGTAGCTCTGGATTGTTGGGAAGGGGTCTAGGGAGCGTAAATTCTGACTCTTCGTAGCGTCCCAAGCTGGTCTCAGCGATCGCATACAAACTCGTGTTCTCCGACAGCTTAGGAAAGAAGTAGGCCGATAAACCCGCCTGATAGATCTGATTTTCCAGCCGATCTGTACTACGAAGCGCATTATCCGTGTCGAAAAAGCCTAAGCGTCCCGATAGAAACGCTGTCGGCTCCTTGGGCGGTGGAGGTGGGGCTTGAGCCGTTTGTAGCAGGCGCAAAATGCCGAGGTCTTCATTTTGGCGCGATCGCTGTAGCTGCAACCGCAGGTCGCCCAGCTCATCGTCCGGCTGGCCCCCAGCTGTACTTCTAATTTGAGGAAGCTTGCTACCAGGCAAAGCATCGACAAAGTCAGGAACTTGAGCCACTGCTGTTGATCGGGCTGTCGATCCGGCAGTTATGCCGTTTCTGTTTGACGCGGGCAAATTTGCCGCGTTCTGAGGCGTTGTAGCGCTACCAAGGTCAAGCGTAGGAATCTCTGCTTGGCCCACATGGCTCGCAGCAGGATAGCTCAGCAACCTCACTAGCGCAGCCGCCGATTCATCAGGAGTTACTTTCTCTTTGTTGCGCGCAACTGTACCTTCTATACAGCTATGCAGTCCGCAAGACAGCGAAAACTGAGGAGGATGGTTATCTTCTACCGCAACTCTGTGGTCATCGTATAGGTAGTCATCGTACTGGCTGTCGTTTTTATTCAGGTTTGCCGTGGGCCGAATAGCATGAGCTGACGCTGGGAGCAAGGGCACGGGCTGTAGCACTAATTCAGTCTTCGACTCACTAATTTCATTAGGCAGCTCATAGCTCAGCTCAGGTAGTGGCCCATAGAAAAGTCTAGAAATAGATTCAGTAGTCGCTGGAGTGGCCTCGCTAGCCGACTTTTGAGTATTTGTAGCGGCAAAACCAGCCAGCGCTGGCGTACAGAGCAAACTAAAAATTCCACCAACGCCGAGGCCGAGTCCAAGGACGCTGTGATAAACCGGAAGAGCCTGAGTTGGCATTGAATGCTGTATAGAAGGATCTATCTTGCTGGCTAGGGGCGTTAACTGCGTTTTTTCGCTAGTTCGGGGCAAAAACATGAAAAATCGCATAGGCTAATGCTATTTATACCAATTTATCTTGAAGCAATCAGGCAAAAGTTTCTAAATTAGTCAGCTCAAACGCGATGTACGGGTGCTAAGAAAAGTCACCTATTACGTACGAAAAGTCACGAAGCAGCCCACACAAGGCCATTAATCCTGCTAGCTTTAAGCGGCACAGTGCTCATTGACAGCTTTAGAAGGCGCAGGCGTCTAGACTATAGGGCTAACGAGCGTTGATTAGCTGGCCGAATAGACCAGTCAAGTTTGTTTGCCACTTTAGGGTTGTATTACCAGCGTAAGAAGCTAAAATAAGCAAACAAGAAAAGTCAGTACAAACCGGTTTTTTGGAGTCGCATCGACGAGCTTTCATTGCATCTACACTACACAACTTATGTGAACGGCTCTGGGAAAATCAGGCAAATTTGCATAAAAAGGCAGAGCACAGCACACTGAGCCGACTTTGGATGCCAATTTTGGGCTAGATTTGACAGCTAAATTTGGCAAGGTATAAATGTTTTTAGATGTGTAGCTATCCTACTGATCAGTAGACCGCTCTGGCTAGTTTTTTTACGTAATAAAATTTATGACTCGGTATCATTCCAAACTAAGGCGTTCTTTGCGATCGCTCTCTATAACCGTGAGCTTAGCAGGCAGCTTAATGGGCCTGATCCTGATGCCAGGGTCTGCTCGCGCTGACGAGGCTGACATGATCAAGCCAGAGCCGCTGGTGTGGGCCAGGGTAGATTTTCTTCGTAATCGGGTACAGTTGTTGCCTCGCCAGGCAGCCGCTCGGCAGGCCAGAATTTCCGACCTTTTAAGCGTTGGAGACTCTTTGAGAACATTGAGGCGATCGCGCGCAGAACTCCGCTTTAATGACGACTCGCTGGCTCGAATCGGCGAGCGGGCGACGTTTCGCTTTACCCCCAACACGCGCAACTTTCAGCTCACCAACGGCACCGTCTTACTGCTTATTCCGCCCGAAAGAGGACGCACCACGATTCAAACGCCCAACGCCGTCACCGGCATTCAAGGCTCGGCCCTCTTCGTTCGATACATTCCCGAAACAGACACCACCATCGTCGGCGCACTAACCGACAATCCCGACGGCCCAATGGTGTTATTTAACCGAGACGGCAGCGAGCAGCAGGCGCTAGAAGCCAATCAAATTGGGGTAATTGAGGGTGACCAAATTACCCAACTCTATCGATTCGACAGTCAGCTCTTCTGGGAGAGCAGCGGTCTAGCCGAGGGCATCGACTACTCACAAGATGCGTCTCCCGACGCCTCCGATCCTTTGGATGGGGTGCGTCAAGAAATCAGAGAGGCAATCTCAAAAGAAGATCCTTTCCTGAGTGAAGGCGAAGGCGTAATCGAAAATCCGGCGTCCTTTAGTCGTCCTGACTCCACAGAGTCAGCCTCTACCAATACGCCAGAAGTACCGGCTTCCACAGAGTCATCTGACAATCCAACGACTAATTCGACAACGACAACTAACGGTACTGACAGCAGTCCTTCCGAAACTCAGTCAACCGCTGGTGGTGAAACAGCAAATAACGGTGCGCCCAACGGTGGAACGGCTACCGACGGAACGGCCAGTACTCCAGTTGCAGGGCAAACGGATGTGGGGCAGACGAGCAGCGCGCCTCCTAGCGGAGCAAATGACAGCCCGCAAGCAGCCATTCCGCCCTCTCCTTTAACGGCAGAGCCAAACATCGAAGATTTGGATTTGGGAGACGTTGGCGGGGTCGAAGAGCCAGTGGTAGAGCTTGAGTTTGAAGGAACACCCGCTGAGGCTTACCTTGCAATTCCTCTGCCAAGACCCTTAAAAGCCCCTCAGGGAGATAGCAGCAACTCGCTAGAACCCACTTCGCCAGATACATCATCCGGAGGGGGTAGCCAAGGGACAACTAGGCCTGCTAATGCAACGCCTGCTGGTTCTGGCTCAACACCTGCTGGCTCTAGCTCAACACCTGCTGGCTCTAGCTCAACGCCCGCTGGTTCTATCTCAACGCCCGCTAGCTCAACGCCTGCGGTAACTGCGCCGCCCGCACAATCAACCCCTATCCCTTCTCTGCAACTGCCCATAGATCACGACAGCCCTTCCGGTGCGATTCTCGGGCGACCTCCGAGTACAGGAGCCTCGCCAAATACCCCCCGCACGGGTGCTGCTCTCACAGCGCCACCAGCATCATCCGGCGAAAATAGTGTGCCAGCAAATCCACCCGTTAGTCCACCCGCTAATCCACCCGTTAGTCCACCCACCGATCCACCTATTCTGCCAGAAGGGACACAAACACCTGACAGTGCAGAGCCCGTCGGGTCTACCGGCGCACCTGTCTTAGATCCATCTAATTCGCTAGTTCCTGTTGAGTCGGGAGCACCTCCTGCGACGACAGATGTGCTCCCTCCTGCGACCGATCCAGCCCTGCTGCTGGATGACAATAGTGAAGATGAGGCGGTTGCCGACCCTACGGGTACAGAGATAGAGACCCCGCCACAAGCTGCCGAAGGGGTTGAAAGCCCTGAAGTTATCATTCCTGAAACGGTGGCTACGCCTACAGTACCCGCAGCGATTGATAGCACAGCTACTGATGCTCCCTTTGAGCCTGAAGTAGGTGGAAGCTCTTTAGAAAATGTTCTTGACCCTATAGACTTGCCTACCGACCTTCCAGGTGATGTGCCGCCGCCAACGGGCGATTCAATGAACCAGGGAGGAGACCTCTCAGGCGGCAACGGAGACACCCCGACGACGGGCGGACAAACGCCTGGACAGGAAGGCAATCCGTCTGGTGGGACTAACGGCGGGCGAGTTTTGCTGTGAGGAAGGTCATACAGCAGGGCATCGGCTCAGCGCCTAGCCTTCAGAAGATGAATCATCTTCCGGCTGGGTTTGCAGCTCATCAGGCCAGTCGGGCGGCAAAATTTGTGTGTTATCTAGCGCTGAGTTGGTATCGATTACCCCTGGCCTAGTTCCCTGGTTGAGCGTCGTTGCAGACACCGCTTGAAAGCCTGAGCTGATGGTCGCTGGCGCATCGGTGAGCTGAGTGTCGTCTAGCTGCTCAAGGTCGTCTATAACGCTTTGGGCTGAATGGTAGCGATTGTTGAAGTCGTAGCGCACCATTTGGTTGATAATGCGAGATAGGGCTGGAGAGATATCTTTAATCGTGTGAGACCAAATAATTTCTCCGTTGTCTCCGCGTTTGAGTGCATGCGGGGGGCGACCTGTCAGCGCCTCAATAGCCGTAATTCCCAGCGCATAAATGTCACTGCGAACGGTGGGCATTCCGGCAGATTGCTCACTGGGCATATATCCCTGGGTGCCGATGCCTACGGTAGAGGTGATTTGGGTAGCAGCGCCCGCTAGCTTAGTAGAGATGGTTTTCACTGCGCCAAAGTCAATCAGTACGTAGTGGCCATCAGCGCTGCGGCGAATAATATTGGAGGGTTTGATGTCGCGGTGAATGACGCCTTGAGAGTGAACAAAGCTGATAACCGGTAGCAAATCACGCAGCAGCCCAACGACTGCCCGCTGAGAGAGCGGCAGACTGTGAGAGAGTAGGTTGCGCAGTAGCTTGCCCTCTACCATCTCTTGCACCAGATAAAAAGACTCCTGTACTTCAAAGTAGGCGAGTAGGCGCGGAATTTGGGGATGTTCTCCTAGCTGGCCTAGCACCACAGCTTCGGCTTCAAACAGCCGTCTGGCTAGCTGATGGGCCTTGGGATTGTCGCTGACGATTTTAAGCTGCTTCACGACGCAAACTGGGTTACCTGGGCGAAGCGTATCCTGCGCCAGGTAAGTTTCACCAAAGCCGCCCGAACCGAGTATTTTCATAATGCGATAGCGATCGCGCAGCAGCTTGCCAATCAAATCTGCCCGATTAACATCCAGCAAATCTTGAAAATCGTCCTGCTGGCTAATAATTTCTTGCACCAGCGGAGACGTTGCATAGCGAGCTAACGACGTCCTTAGCTGCCTGCGTCTTAGCCTATCAGCCGCAAAGGATACGCCAAAGTCCAAAAGGCCCATGCTAAAAATCGCCAGCATTGGGGTTCCCGAAATGACAATGATGCGACTGCTCACAAAAGCGCCATAGCTAAGCAGCGCCCAAGCGCCCAGCCCACCGTTAGCCACCAGCGCTCGACCAAAAGGCTTCTGCGTACGGTTCATCAATCCAGCAACCGTCAGGCCCAACGCCAAAACGATCACCGCATTAACCAAGGGGCTTTTGATTAGCCGAGTAGGCGACAGGTCATTTTCTAAGGTCGCTACTGTATTAGCCAAAATCTCTACGCCAGCCATCGACTCTGGATACAGGGCGCTTTCAGAAAAAGGCGTTTCATGAAAATCTTGATGTGACTTTGCGGTAGTTCCAATCAGAACGGTTTTACCCTTAAAAGAGTCACCCTCTTTGAGCTGGTTGAACCACGGGTCATCATCAAGCACGTACCAAAACGGTATGTGCTCGAAAGTTCCACTTGGCCCATAGAAGAAAATGTTCTCTTTAGGCGTTGTATCGTATGCTTTATCAGCCGCTTCCAAAGTAGCCTGCGCAAAGCTTACAAGCGGCGGGTCTTTC
>PPFU01009118.1_pt1 | contig 13437 bp, 8 predicted proteins | sample 1535991 | NCBI WGS metagenome assembly PPFU01 (sample SAMN04901290, study PRJNA319586) | Hypolithon metagenome, whole genome shotgun sequencing project. | isolation source: Antarctic Hypolithon | place: Antarctica: Miers Valley | collected 2014
GGATAGCCATAGCCGGGGCGCAGCCGGTCCAGCCGCATCATGTCGATCGACAGCGCCACGCGCCCGGCGGCATCGACGGCGTAGACCTGACCCGGCAGCGTCCGCCGGGCGCCGGTTTCGATGTCGTGCACCCGCGCGACGAGCCGTCCGTCCTCGCGGTCGTTCCAGACCACCTGCGAACCGCCCGCCACCCATTGCGCCATCGGCCCTTGCTGCCAGGACCACGCGCGGCTTTCGCCCAGCGGGGTCCAGTTTTCCCTGCCGTCCAGCTCGCAATCGACCAGCCCGACGGCGACGGCATCCGCCACCCCCGGATGGCGGCCGGTGAACGGCAGGCGATGCGCCGCGATCAGCCGTCCTGTGCCGTCGAAGACGGGGAGGTCGTAGTAGGAATGCGAGACACCGCCCGGCGACGGGTCGTCCGTCAGCCGGCGCTGCGTCCAGCCCTCGGCGGCCGGGGTCATGACGCACTCCGGTGCCGGGCCGGCCGGTCGTGCCGGGCGGGATCGGAAAGCTCGGCGAGACGTCGCCGCCAATGCCGCGCTGCCCGCGCGAGGGTCAGCGCCAATAGGGGATGGCGGGCGCGGTTCCAACGGGCATGACGAGACAGCGACCAGTCCAGCCGCTGCGCGAAATCGCGCATGACGCCGTCCGGCTCGCGCCCGACGGCGGCGGCGACGATCACGCCCAAGCCGGCCAGACCGGCTCGCAGCGCGGCGGGCGCCATCGGGGCGAAGCCTTGGAACAGCGCCGCCGTGGCGGCGACGTCGTGGCCAAGTGGCGCCGGCGCCAGGTAGGCGGCCTGCAAGCGAGCCGGTACGGTCAGACTCAGCGCTTGTCCCTCGGGGCCCCGCCGCCGCATCACCGAGCCGTCGTGGACGCGGTAGCGCACCAGCGGTTCGGTCAAGTTGTCCATCGCGACCGTCCCCGCCAGACGCGCCCAGAGGTCGCTGTCCTGCGCGGTCCAGTAGGCGGTATCGTAACCGCCGACGCGACGCACCGCATCGGTCCGGAACATCGCACCCGGGTGCAGGAACGGGTTCATGAACAGCATCCGGAATGCCAGCACGTCGTGCCCGGTCGGCGGCACCACCCTGTCGATCTCGGTGCCGTCCGGACGGATGCGGACATAGCCGCAGGACAACAGGCCCAGCGCGGGATCGTCCGCGAAGGCCGTCGCCTGCCGGACGATCCGGTCGGGCGCGTAGAGATCGTCGGCATCCGCCCGCGCGACCAGAGCGCCGCGCGCGAGGCCAAGGCCGCGGTTCAGCGCCGCCGGCAGCCCCATCGGGGCCGGCGCGGTCTCGACCCGCAGGCGGGGATCGGCCGCGGCCCAGTTGCCGAGAATGGCGCCGGTCGCGTCCCGGCTGGCATCGTCGATCACCACGAACTCCAGCCCGCGCGGCGGCGCGTGCATCGCGCGCAGGCTCGCCACCGTTTCTGCCAGATGCGCCGCGCCATCGCGCACCGCCATCAGCACGGTGACGGCGGGGCCGCTCAAACGCGCCGCCCCGGCAGGCGGCGGCGCATCTGCCGGGCCCGTGCCGCCAGCCGCATTCGCAGGCAGAACAGCGTCCATCCGGCATCGGTACGGCGCGCACCGGGCGGCCGCACGGCCACATCCTCCAGCCGGACCCGACCGTGTCGGGCAAGGTAGGTCGTCATCTTCTCGCCGGTCTCACGGCCGGCCGGGCTGACGCCGGGGGTGGCGAGCCGCCGGCGGAACGTCGTCAATCGCGTGGCAGTCCACTTGTAGTGATCGACGCGGAACGGATAGGCGAAGCGGAACGCCGGGTCGGTCGCGCGCGGGAACGAGGCAAGTCGGCCGCCGGCGACGAATCGGGGCGGGGCCCCCTCGGGCGATGGATTGTGGCCGCCGCGGCTTGGCAACACGCTGGCATGATGCAGCATCAGCTTCAAAGTTCCGTCCACACCATGATGCGCACCCCGGCCCATGATCGACAAGTCGACCTCCGACTCCAAAGGATACTGCGCGGCCAGGGGCGGTGCGTCCGCCAGTGCCGCCAGGTCGCCGCCCGTTGCGAGACGGTCGATCAGGAAGCCTTGGACGGCATTGTAGCCCTTGGCACGGCAATGGGCGACGATCCGGTCCAGCGGCGCGGGATACTGATGGTGCTCGTCGATATCGGCGTTCAGGATCCAGGCGTCCGGCCGGTCCAGCTTCTGTTGCAGGCGCCGCCGCTCGGCCCACATCGTGTCGCTGGTATAGGCGGCGATCCAGCGGGTGGGCGGCGCGGCGCTGAACGCGGCCAGCATCGCCTCGGCCGCCTCGAGGTTCGGCGAATCGGGGTCGGCGGTGTTCAGCAGCACGTGAATGTCGCGCGCGGCCACCCCGATCGAGGTATAATGGCGCATGAAATGCGGCACATGCGCGAGTTCGAGGTCGACGCCGAGGCAGGTAACGACCGCGAGCTCGGTGTTGGAACGGAGGTGCTGGTCCATCGGTACCTTTTGGGGCATTCAGTCGGCGCGCGTCGCAAGCCGCAGCGCAGCAGTCACCGCGCGGTGCGGCCCGAAATTCACCGCGACATTTTCACGGCGCCGATAGATTCGTCGTCATCGCATTGAAGGCAAGGCGATATACGTGACGCCGCGCCGATACGACAACCCGGCCTGTGGCTGGATGGAAGGGTCAAGATGAGCCGGATCGCGAAGATGCGCGCACTGCTGGACCGCTCGCAGCGCCGCAACGTGTTCTACGTCATCGCCCTGATGCTGGTAATGGGCCTGATCGACCTTGCCGGGGTGGCGTCGATCCTGCCCTTCCTCGCGGTCCTGTCGAACCCCGACGTGGTGCAGACCCAGCCGATTCTGGCGCGAATCTACGATACGCTCGGGTTCACCTCGACCGGCAGCTTCCTGCGTTTCCTCGGCCTGTGCGTCTTCATCGTGGTCCTCTCCAGCATCGCGGTGCGTGCGGCGACCTTCTACGTCGTCACGCGCTTCACCCGCCGCACGATTCTCAATCTGGTGACCGCGCTGCTGACGCATTATCTGTCGCAGCCCTACGAATGGTTCCTCGGGCGGCATTCCGCAGATCTGACCAAGTCCCTGCTGGCGGAGGCGTCGCAGGTCGTCAGCGGGTCGATCGGGCCGACCATGCGGCTGGCGGCGAACGGGATCGTCTGCCTGATGCTCCTGGTGCTGCTGGTGTCGCTGCGGCCGGTGATCACCGTGATCGTCGCTGCAACCATGGGCGGCATCTTCGGCGTGATCTACTTCGCCGTGCGCCAGCAGTTGCTGCGGATCGGCGCCGACCGGGTCGAGGCGATGAACGAGCGCTACCAGCTGACGCAGGAGGCGCTGACGGGGATCAAGGAGGTGAAGCTGCTGGGCCTCGAAGGCAGCTATGCCGACCGTTTCGACAACCCGTCGCGTCGTCTCGCGCGCTATCAGGCGACGATCTCGCTGGTGGGCGAGATGCCGCGCTATGCGCTGGAGGCGGTGACCTATGGCGGCGTGCTGGTCTTCATCCTGTGGGTGCTCTGGGCCGGCGACGGCCGGATCGAGGCGGTGCTGCCCGTGGTCGGCGCCTTCGCCTTCGCCGGGCTGAAGCTGATGCCGGCGATGCAATCGATCTTCCGCGACGTCGCGCAGATCAGGTTCGGCACCGCCGCGCTGGACCGTATCCACGAGGAACTGGACCTGACCAGGGCGGGCCCGTCGAAGGTCGATATCCACGACCGCACGACGGACAAGCTGGGCGTCGCGCACCAGATCGAGCTGTCGGGCATCAGCTACCGCTATCCGGGCGCGGCGCGCGACTCGCTGCGCGACGTGTCCCTGACGCTTCCGGTCAATTCCAGCACCGGCATCGTCGGGTCGACCGGCGCCGGCAAGACGACGCTGGTCGACATCGTGCTGGGGCTGCTGCGGCCGACCGAGGGGGCGCTGCTGGTCGACGGCACGCCGGTGGGCGACGACAACATCAGGGCGTGGCAGCGCAGCATCGGCTATGTTCCGCAGTCCATCTACCTGACGGACGACACGTTGGCGGCCAACATCGCCTTCGGCGTTCCGCCCGACCAGATCGACCACGCCCGGGTCGCCGAGGTGGGCGCGCTGGCGCTGGTGGACGAATATCTCGACCGGCTGCCCGATGGGTATCAGACCCGCGTGGGCGAGGCGGGCGTACGCCTGTCGGGCGGACAGCGCCAGCGCATCGGCATCGCGCGCGCACTCTACCGCGACCCCGACGTCATTGTCTTCGACGAGGCGATGAGCGCGCTGGATTTGGTGACGGAACGTGCGGTGATGGACGCGGTCAACGCGCTGCAGGGTCAGAAGACCATCGTCATCATCACCCACCGCCTGGCCAGCATCGCCACCTGCGACCGGATCTACCTGCTCGACGATGGCCGGATCGAGGCCGAGGGAGACTATGACGACCTGCGCGGGCAAAGTGCCCGTTTCCGCGCGCTGTCGGAAGCCGCGGAATGACCGCGCTACAGGCGGCCGGTTCCCGTGCCCTGACGCGCACCGCGTCCGGGTGTCGGTCCTGCGGCCGCACCGCCGGCCCGGGACGGGCCCGCGCAGGAGAACCCGGCGGGCGCATAGCCGGGACCTTCGGCGTTTCTGGCGGGGCGATCCGGGCCAACGCATGACGCGACCCCATCGCATCCTGCTCTACTCCGCGACGCCGCGGGCCGATCGCGGTGGCGTGCAGCGGATGATGGACGACCTCGAACGCCTGCTGCCCGATCGCGGGTTCGAGGTGGCCCGCGCGGGGCCGGACGAAAGCCCGGCCACCGGCGGTCACCGCCTTTCCGCACGGACCGATGCCGGTGCGACGGGGCAGCCGAACCTGGCCGCCCTGCCCGCCGCCGCGGGCGCGCTGGGCCGCGTCGCGCGGCTGCTGCGGCGGCTGCGGCCCAACGTGGTGAACATCCACTTCGTCACCGGCGAGGCGGTGTATTTCCTCGCCCTGCGCCGCCTGTTCCGCACCCGCGTCGTGCTGTCGGCGCATGGCGGCGACCTGCTGCGTCCGACGCCGCAGATGCGCCACCACCTGCCGCGCATCCTTGCGGCCGCCGATGCCGTCAGCGTCGTCTCGCACGAACTTGCGGGGCTCGCACGAGGCTATGCCGGCCGGCCGCTCGCGGATCTGCGGGATATTCCCAACGGTGCGGACATCGCCTTCTGGTCGCCCGGCGACGCGACGATCGACCACCGGCACATCGTCGCCGCCGGCCGCCTGCTGCCGATCAAGGGGTTCGACCTGCTGATCGACGCGCTGACGGGCCTGTCGGACGCAACGCTGTCGATCTACGGCGAGGGTGAGGCGCGCGCCGACCTGCAACGCCGCATCGCCGCCGCGGGACTTGCGGATCGCGTGACATTGCCCGGTCACGCGACGCCGGAGGCGCTCCGCCGCGCGCTGCGTCGCGCGCAGGTCCTCGCGATGCCCTCCCGGGGCGAGGGGATGCCGCTGGCGCTGATCGAGGCACTGGCCTGCGGTTGCCCCGCCGTCGCCACCGCGGTCGGCGGGATTCCGGACGTGCTGACGCCCGAGGCGGGGATTGTCGTACCACCCGAAGATCCCCACGCGTTGCGACAGGCTCTCGCCGCCGTGCTCGACCGCACGGCCTCCTGCACCCGCGAGGGCGCCCGCCGCCGGGCCACGGCGTTCTCACACGCGGCCTGCTACGATGCCTATGCCGCCCTGCTGCGCGACCACGCCGGATGAGCGGCGCGCCGCTCCGCACGTTGTCGGCGCCGTCGGCGAGGCGAATCGGCACGGTCGCCCGCCGGCTGGCGCAGCCATCCTCGCCCACAGCCCGCCGTGGCCCCCGTGACGCGCCGCCGCGCGACCGCGTCGGATGAGCCGCGCGCCGCTCTATCTGCCGCCGGCACAACTGGAAGCGTTGGGCGGCCCGGTCGCGCGGCGGCTGGCGTGGTGGCGAGCAAATGCCGCGCAGCGGCTGGCCGATGCCGGCGTGCCGCCTGCCGCGCTTGGCCATCGTTTCCGCCGCCACAGCGATGCGGCGCGCGTTGCTGCAGTCGAGACGGTGCATGCCGCCGGCATCGTCACCGCGGCGCTGCCGACGACCGTGGCGCAGCGTGCCGACTTGCCGGACGACGCGGGCTGGTGGGGTTTTTCGATGCGCGACGTGCCGGCCCGGTCCGTCGCGGCGACGCTGATCCTGCGCCTCGACAATGCGCGCGTCCTGTCGGACCAGACCGACGATTCGGCCCGCGACTATTCACCCGCCATCTTGGACCGGCGCGGCCGCAGCCTGGATCTGCGCGAGATCCGGTATCGCCCGTTTCACGCCCCGCTCGCACGGCGGCCGCCCGACATGGTGCGGGACCGCGCCGTCTGGATCGCCGAGCGCGTCTTCGACAATCATTCGCACTGGCTGTCGGCCCATCTGCCGAAGCTGATCCTGCTGCGCGACCGCGACCTGCTGCGCGGCGATCTGGTGCTGCCCGCCCATCGCCCCGCGCGCATCGACGACAGCCTGCACGCCATCGGCATCGACCCCGACGCCTGCCATCTCCTCGCGGTGGGTCAGGTGCTGCACGCGCGTCGGCTGGTGCTGGTCGCCTGCGACCGGTTCCACCCGGCGCTTCTGGACCGCGCCCGCAGCGTCCTCGCGCCTGCCACGACCAGCCCCGCCAGACGCATCCTGATCAGCCGCCGCGCGGCGCGGGGCCGGACGCTGATCGGCGAGGACGCGCTGCTGCCCCTGCTGGCGGCGCACGGCATCGCGCCCGTCGTCATGGAGGAGCTGGAGTTCGCCGCGCAGGTCGCGCTGATGGCGCAGGCCGAGGTGGTGGTGGCACCGCACGGCGCCGGGCTGACCAACATGCTGTTCTGCCGCCCCGGCGCCCATATCGTCGAGATCGCCGATCCGACCTATCCGAACCCGAACTTCTACGCCATGGCCGCCGCCCTGGGGCTGACCTACACTCTGGTCGCCGGCGAGGGGGTCGGAGACGGCCACCCGCTGCACCGCAACCTGGCGGTCACGGCCGACGCCCTCGGGGCGTCGCTGGCCGCCTTGCCATGATCCCGGTATCCATCGTCATCCCCTGCCGCAACGGCGCGGTCTTCATCGCAGCCACCATCCGCGCGGCGCTGAACCAGACGTCCCCGCCGGCCGAGATCGTTGTCATCGACGACGGCTCCACAGATGCAACGCGCGCCATCGCCGAAGGCTTCGGCCCACCGGTGCGGGTGGTGGCGGGCGCGGCGCGAGGCGCGGCCATCGCGCGCAACGCCGGAGCGGCGCTGACAACCGGTGGGCGGATCATGTTCCTCGACGCAGACGACCTGCTGACGCCCGATACGCTCGCCGCGCTCGGCCGCGCGCTCGATGGCGGTCCGGAGGCGGCCTACGCGATCTGCCCATGGGACCGGCTGGAGCAGGGCGGGGCCGGCACAGCGGACGGGACCGGCGCGACGGGCGAGGCCGGCGCGTGGGACGGGCCGGGCGGGCGGGGCGGGGCGGGCGCGGCAAATGGGGCGGGCGCGGCGAGTGAAGCCGACGGAACGGGCGGGGCCGACGGGGCCGTCACGCCATGGCTGGTGCGGCCGGCGTCGAACGCCCTGCCGCGCCCCGGCCGGGATGCGCTGGCGAACTGGCTGACCGGCACCTGGTCGCCGCCCTGCTGCGTGCTGTGGACGCGCGTCGGGTTCGACGCCAGCGGCGGCTGGATGCAGTCCGCCGGGCTGGACGACGACGGCAACCTGGTGCGGCGGGCACTGGCGCGCGGCGTCGCCCGCCGCTGGGCGCCGGACGGTCTGGCGCTCTATCGCCGCCTGCCGGGCGAAATGGTCAGCTATTCGGGCCGGCGGCTGCTTCCCTCCGGGCTGCACGCCCGCGCCACGTCGCTGGCCGACACGGTCGACGAGCTGGCGCGCGCCGGCCGTCTGTCACGCTACCGCGCGCCGCTGGTGGAGGCCCTGGCCGAACTGCGCCGCGACGCCACCGCGCACCCCAACCTAGCGCCAGAGATCACGGCGCAGATCGCCGCCCTGATCGCGCGCGTCGGCGGGACGCGCCCCGGCGACGCCGCGGCCACCCGCGCCGGCCGGGCGCGGGCGCGGGCCGCCGCATGGCGACGCGAGCGGGCGACGCCGACCTTCCTCGCGGCACCGGCAGCACCGGTTCCGGCGCCGGCGGTCCGCCCCGACAGCGGCCCGCTGGTCAGCGTCGTGATCCCGACCTTCGACCGCGCCGGCCCAGTCTTTGCGGCGGTGCACAGCGTCCTGTCGCAGACCTACGTCGCGCTGGAACTTCTGGTGGTGGACGATGGGTCGACCGACGACACCGCCGCCCGGCTGGGGGCGATCCGCGATCCCCGGCTCCACGTCCTCCGCCAGCCGAACGGCGGAGTCGCCCGCGCCCGCAACCGCGGCATCGCCGCGGCGCAGGGTGCCTATATCGCCTTCCTCGATTCCGACGATGTCTGGTTGCCGGGCAAGCTAGCGGCGCAGGTGGCGACGATGCAGGCCGCGGGTCCGCGCACCGGGTTCTGCCATACCGGGCTGGAGGTTCGACGCGGCGGCACGGTCGTCGAGCGGCGGATGCCGCGTATCGCCGGCGCCTGCCTGCCCGCCCTGCTGCTGAGCAATCCCGTGCACGCCCCCACCACCACCGGCCTCGTGCGGCGGGACGTCTTCGATGCCGTCGGCGGGTTCGACCCCGCCCTGCCGGCGATCGAGGACTGGGAGTGGCTGCAACGGGTCGCGCGGCTTTACGACATTGCCGCCGTGCCCGAGGTGCTGGCGGTCTACGACGATGGCGCCGACCCTTGCCGCAGATCGCGCGCGTTCCGGCGCAACATGGACGCCCGCGCCATGCTGTGGGCGCGCAACCGCCACGCGCTGCGCCGCATCGGCGCCGCACACCTGTATCTGCTGGAAAGCGCGCGGCGCGAGCTGCGCGCGCCCGACGGCGACGCCGCGCGCGGCCGCGCCCTCGTCCGCGCCGCATTGGCGGAACGCCCGCAGCACGCCGCCGCGTGGCCTTGGCTGCCTTTCATGCTGGCGCCCGCCGGGTTGCGCGCATGGCTTCGCCGCCGCGATGCCCAGGCACACGCCCGCCGCAGGGCCGCGCAAGGCGACGCAATCCTGCCGGATTGAGAAGGGGTCCGAGGGCGCACCGGCGCCGTCCGGCGACGCGTTCCGCGGCCTTGCCGGATCGGCGGGGCGCCGCCGCCCGCCGCCCGCCCTGAACCGCGCCGGACCTTCATAACCGTCACGCCTTCGGCCCCGCGTCTCAGCCGGTGGCGGTGGGGACCGAGTCCGCCGGATGGCGGCGCAGGCGGGGGCCGGCGCGCATGACCTGGCCAGGCAGGTCGTGGCCGACCGCCGCGCGCATCATCTCGGCCACGCCGATCAGCGCGTCCAGCCGCAACCCGGTGGCATAGCCCGACTCTTCCAGCAGGTAGGCCAGATCCTCGGTGCAGATGTTGCCCGTCGCCCCGGGCGCGAAGGGGCAGCCACCAAGGCCCCCCGCGCTGGCGTCGAAATGGCGGACCCCCAGGCGCAACCCCTCCATGACGCAGGCCAGCCCGACGCCGCGGGTGTTGTGGAAATGCAGCCCCAGCCGCACGCCCGGCGCGGCATCGCGCACGGCGGCGACGGCGGCGCGCACCGTCGGCGGCACGGCCATGCCCGTGGTATCGCCGAGGCTGATGAGCGACGCGCCCAACGCCGCCGCCCGCGCCGCCAGCGCCCCCAGCCTAGCCGGGACGACCTCGCCCTCGAACGGGCAACCGAAGGCGGTGGAGAACCCGATCTCGAATGCGCGGCCAGCGCCTCGCGCGATCCGCGCGATCTCGGCTGCGTCCTGCATTGACGCATCCACCGGCCGGTTCAGGTTCTTGCGGTTGTGCGTCTCGGAGACCGAAACCACCGCCTCCAGCGCGTGCAGCGGGGTCGCGATGGCGCGTTCCGCCCCGCGGGAGTTCGGAACCAGCCCGCAGAGATGCAGCCCCGGCGCCTGCGTCATCCCGGCCAGCACCGCCTCGGCATCCGCATGCTGGGGCACCGCGCGGGGCGAGACGAAGGACGTCGGCTGGATGTGACGCAGCCCCGCCGCCACCATTGCGCCGAGGATCGCGATCTTGGTTGCGGTCGGCACGAACGCCTCGGCCTGCAACCCGTCGCGAATCCCGACCTCGCGCACCGTCACGTGCCGCGCCTTCATGCCGTCCTCCTGCCTGCACGGGCATCATTTTCCATGGAGGGCGTGTCCGCAAGGTTGGACAGGCATACCAGCGCGCCAACGACGCGAGAGCGACCGCACCCGTGGGCGGCACGGCTGCCAAAAGGTGCCGCGGCCCGACGGGAGCGCGCCGTCAGCGCCCTGCGGCGAGCCGCTCGAGCCCCACGACCGCGGCCTTGCCCAGCGTCGAGGACACAGGTTGCGGCGAAGGCGACGCCGCCCGCTCGCGCGCCGCGTCCAGCCCGAAGGCGTCGGCCTCGCGCAATGCGGCCAGCTCGTCCCAGCCCACCGGCACCGCGACCGGCGCCATGCGCCGCGCGCGCACCGAGAACGGCGCGATGGCCGTCGCGCCGCGTTCGTTGCGCAGCCAGTCGATGAAAATGCGCCCGACGCGGCGTGATTTCGCCATCGTGGCGACGAAGCGGTCGGGCTCGGCCTGCGCCAGCACGGTGGCGAAGGTCTGCGCAAAGCCCTTCAGCGTGTCCCAACCGACGGTCCGGCGCAGCGGAACGACGACGTGCACGCCCTTGCCTCCCGTCACCAGCGCGCCGGCCGCAAGCCCCATCGCGGCCAGCAAGTCGCGGATGTCGGCGGCGGCGGCGCGCACCTCGGCGAACCCGACGGCCGGGTCGGGGTCGAGGTCGAAAACCAGCCGGTCCGGACGGTCGAGCCGGTCGCGCCGCGCGGCCCAGAGGTGAAACTCGATCGTGCCCATCTGCACCGCCGCCACGATGCCCTCCGGATCCGCGACATACATGTAGTCGGCCGTATCGCCATCCGTGGAGGTGATCGGCAAGCGCCGGATCGCGGCCGGGAACCCGTCGCCGGCGTGACGCTGAAAGAACCCCGGCCCCGCCAGGCCCGACGGATGGCGCACCAGCGACAGAGGGCGGCCCGAGGCGATGGCCAGAAGCGCCGGCGCTACGGCCTCGTAGTAAAGCGCCAATTGCCGTTTGGTGACAGCCGCCTCGGGAAAGACGACGCGGCGCGGGCTGCTGATCGTTACGCCGGCGACGACCGGTCCCGTCCGTCCCGCCTTCGTTGCCTCGGCCCGCCCCGCCTCCGCCGCCCGGCCCGTGCTGGCCGCCTTCGATGCCTCGGCTGCCTCGGCCGCCGCCGCGCGGCTGGGGGGTGCCGCATGCCCGGCCCGGACCTGCGCCGCCGGTTCGTCCTCGCGCAGGCCGACGTAGACACCGTGCCGGATGTGGCCGGCGCGCGTCAGTTCGGCGTGGCGCACCGCGGCCACCAGCCGCGGGGCCAGCCAGTCGACGCCGCGGCGCGCGTCGGCCGGCACCGATGACAGCGGGCAGCCGCCCTGCCCGAGGGGCGCCATTGCCGCGGTCAGTTCGGCGAATGCCGCCGCGTCGAATCCGGTGCCGACCCGGCCGCTGTAGACCAGATCGTCGCCTGCGCGCCGCGCCATCAAAAGCGAGGCGAAAGGGCGGCCGGGCCGGTCGGACACCGCCTTGCCGACAATCACGAAGTCGGCCTGAACGGCGCATTTCACCTTCACCCACCCGGCCGTGCGACGACCCCGATAGGGTGCGTCCGGCCGCTTGCACAGGATCCCCTCGCCGCCCGCGGCACAGATCCGCGCCAGTGCATCGGCCGCGCCGCCCTCGACCGCCGGCGACAGCCGGAGCGCACCCAGCGGGGCGGCGTCGGCCAGCAGTTGCGCCAGCGCCGCGCGGCGCTCGCGCAGGGGCGCACCCGTCAGGTCGCGGCCATCCAGCGCCAGCAGGTCGAAGGCATAGAACGCCAGCGGCCCGCCCGAGGACAGCATCGCCTTCAACCCGTCGAAACTGCCGGCCCCGAGGCCGGCCACCACCTCGCCGTCGATCAGCGCGGCATCGCAGACGACATCGTCGAGCCATGGCAGCAGCGGGCCGAAGCGATCGGTCCAGTCGTGGCCGTTGCGTGTCCAGATGCGCGCCCCGCCGCGCCCCAGCGCGATCATCGCACGGTAGCCGTCGTGTTTCGGCTCGACCTGCCAGCCATCGCCGTCGGGCGGCGCATCGCGAAGCGTGGCGAGTTGCGGCGCGCGCGGCTTCGGCCTCGCCATCCCGCGGGCGGGCGGCACCGCCGGCCCATCCGCCGCGATCCCGTCCATGTCGCGCCCCGTCGCGACGCTGACGACGTGATCTTCGGTCAGCCCGTCCGGCGCCCGCGTCGCGGCAGCGTCGGTCTCCTTGACCAGCAGCCAGTTCTCGCGGCCGCGGTCGCCCTGCCGCCCGCCCTTCATGCGGACCAGCATCCAGCGCCCGCTCATCCGGCGGCCCAGCACGGCGAACTTCACCATCCCGTCGGCCAATCCGTCGGCCAAGTCCACCAGCGGCGCCCACCAGCCGAGGTCCCACAGCATGACCGTGCCGGCGCCGTATCCGCCCGCGGGAATCGTCCCCTCGAAGGTCAGGTAGGCCAGCGGATGGTCCTCGGTGCGCACCGCCAGCCGCTTCTGCCCCGGATCGGCACTGGGGCCGCGCGTGACGGCCCAGCTCAGCAGCACGCCGTCCCATTCCAGCCGCAAATCGAAGTGCAATCGTCGTGCCGCGTGTTTCTGGACCGAAAACTGCAATCCGCCCGCACTCGGCACGCCGGCGTCCGACGGCTCCGGCGTCCGCCCGAAATCGCGCATCTCGCGATAACGGGCAAGACGGCGGTCCATCAGGCTTTCTTCCGGCTGCCGGTCCCCCGGGGCTTGGCGGCCGGTTTCGCCTTCGAGCCTTTCAGGCTGTCCTTCAGCGCGGCCATCAGGTCGACCACGTTGTCGCCGCCAGCGGACGCGCTGTCGCCGCCGCTACGGGCGCGCGGGGCCTTGCCGCTCTTCCGCTTCGCCTCGATCAGTTCGCGGAGCGCGATGTCGTAGTGATCCTTGAACACGGTCGCGTCGAACGCGGCGGTCTTGCGGTCGATCAGCTGCGTCGCGACGGCCAGCAGGTCGTCGTCGGCGCGCGCATCCTCGATCCCGGCGAAGAGCGGATCGGCGTCCTTCAACTCGTCGGCATAGAACAGCGTCTCCATCAGCAACCCGTCGCCGCAGGGCTTCACCGCGCACAGGTGTTCCCGGCCACGCATCGTCAGTTGCCCCAGCCCTACGCGGTCCGAGCCGCGCAGCGCGTCGCGCACCACGCGGTAGGCGTCCTGCGCCAGATCGTCGGCGGGCACGATGTAATACGGCTTGTCGAAGTAGAGCGGCGGGATTTCGCACGCCTCGACGAATTGCACCAGTTCGAAGGTC
>PPFU01011149.1_pt1 | contig 13427 bp, 15 predicted proteins | sample 1535991 | NCBI WGS metagenome assembly PPFU01 (sample SAMN04901290, study PRJNA319586) | Hypolithon metagenome, whole genome shotgun sequencing project. | isolation source: Antarctic Hypolithon | place: Antarctica: Miers Valley | collected 2014
TTTGGCAAGGCTTTCAGCTTTTTTGCTCGCAGCACACTGCCTCTTATTTGGCCAAAATTTGGGTAGATAGGCTGCCAGATGATAACGGATGGAAGCGTTACGAAATTATTGACGGTGAGCTATCTACCACGACATTTGCCCATTATCGTCCTCAGGGCGTGATTGGCAACTTTCTGATAGCAATAGCATGGTAGCAGAAGTACTACCCAATAGCGAAAACAACAGACGCTGGGATGAGGAAGTTAAGCTCAATTTCTATTCTATTTGGGGCGTCCAAGAGTATTGGATTGTTGACTGGCATCAAAAGAGCATCCAGGTCTATCGACGGGAAGGTGCTCAGCTACAGCTATTTGCCACGTTAATGCTGGGCGATAGATTACCTTCTTCACTGCTGCCAGAGTTCGACTGTGCGGTTTCAAAAATATTTCGGTCGTAGTTTGATAGCTACGCAGTGACAGGCACTGCACAGGCACTGTTACTCAGTAGTTGCCTGGTACTCGATCTGGACGCGATCGCCAAACCGACTGTCTTTCTGATGAAAAGTCTCCTTCTTCACAATCTTCAACCCCAACGCTTCAAACTCGGCTAGCTCACTTTCAGACAGCGGCCAGGGTGGGCCATCGTTAACCGCCTCGGAAGGCCGGGTGTAGGTGGCCATAAGCAGAGTGCCGCCGGGTTTTGGGAGGGAGGCGATTTGGGCGATCGCCTCACGCCTCACCGATACAGGTAGCGCCTGAACCGTGCGAAACTCAAACACCACGTCGAATGAGCCGGGCCAGCTAGCAGGCAGGCCGAATAGGTCGGCGGTTATGTAGTTAACGATTGTGTTGGGAGAACGTTTTTTGGCCCAGGCGATCGCACTTTCTGAAACATCAAACGCCGTAACTTCAAAGCCTGCCGCTGCCAGCGCCTCAGCATCATTCCCCAAGCCGCAGCCCACCACAATCGCAGAGCGACCCTCACCCTCGACGCCTTTGAGCCAGTTAGTCAGGTAGGGAACCGCCCCCGGTAGCGCCCAAGGTACTTGAGAGGTATCGCCTACCGCCTGAGCGTACAAAGGCTCGAACCAGTCGTATGTATCTTTCATTTATACGCCTGCTGGCTCAGGCGTCATGATTGGATAGCGCAAGGTTGCCACCGCGTCCGCCTGCTGGGGCACTTCGCCACGGTCTATCACGTACACTTTGGCATCTGTTGCCAGCGCCTGCGACACAGCAGCGTTTAGCAGGTCTTGGCTATCTGTTGTTTGTTCGTCGTGGTAGCTTATCTGCCGAGACTCTGCGTCAAAGCTGCCCCACTTTTGAGCGTTGGCTGCAACGATCAGCGTATCAATTTGACCGTTATAGGCTGCGTTTAGGATAGTTTCTAAGTTGTCAGTGGCCTGGTTTTTGTCCTTTAAGTTGCCATACTGCTCAAGGACTTCTTTGCGATCGGCGCTGAAGTAAGGTTCGACGATTTCTAGGGCGCGATCGCGTATCTCTTTAGGGCTTAGCTGGTCAGGCTGGTAAGCCACCGCTTCCTCCATTAAATGAGGGTACTTATTAGCCTGCTGATAAATAGGAAAGAGAAAGTCCACACCCATAAATACCAGCGGTGCCGTTTGACCGCCCAACACCTTTTCCACGCCATCAGAAACAAGGTGAAAAAACCTGAGAATGTCTGTGTTTTCACTGTCCTTGCCGCCGCCTTGGCCGCTAAATACCTGCTGGCCGCTGCCGCTGCCGACGCCAGCTTTAGCACCCGTGTGGCTTTGCAGCGACTCTTCTGGATCGTCGTATCGGAGTGCAACTTCTAGGCTGCGAGGCGTACTCCCTAAGTCCACAGGCTGTATGCTGTGACGAGTTGCCTGATACAGCGTGATTTCGTTTTGGCCACCTGCCAATATATAAAACTGGCCGTCGTCGCTAATCAGCGGTATTAACGGCTTAGTGTAAAACTGCTTGCCCACCATTGTCATCGCTTCAAACTCTATCGGCACCCGGTAGTAGAGAAACTGTTCTGGGGTAATAAACAATGCAAGACCCGCGCTCTGATGCTGCCAAAAGTCGTTGTTCTCTAGTAGATCTGTTGCAGGTTTAAGCAAATCCTGGCTCTGCTTTTCATTAAGGCCTTGCTCGCCCAGTAGTTTCTCAGCTTCAGAGAGCTGATTCTTCAAGCGAATAGGATCTTGTCTAGTTTCTGGGCCTAGCTCGTGAGTCGGCAGATAAATAGAGATACAGGGTGGGGTCTGTTCCGCGTTGAGAGACTGTAGTTCTGTTTTGGAAAATAATGTCATGGCGTTAAAAAAATGCAACGGGCTGAATTAGCTGAAAAGGAGCGTTCGTATCTTGTAGGATAGGCGTCTCGCCCGTCCTAAGCTTTTACTGCTGGCCGCTGCCTACTGACCGCTACGATAGCCCCGTGCCGGTGGATGGGTGGCTTCTACCGCCCGAAAAGACTCCAGGATGCGGTAAGAATGCTCAGCGCCTTGAGGCACTATCCACGAAATACCAGGCTCTAGCGCAATGGTTTTACCTTCAAGGGTGAGTTCAGCGCGACCCTCAATGACATAGCCTGCCGTCTCGTAATCGCGAGCATGGGTAGACTTGCTCTCACCATCACCGGGCTGCTCGTCCCACATGCGCAAGGCGATTTGGTCACCGCTAATTAACAGCTTTTCGCCCATGTCGCCAGTATCAGCGCTGTCTGCGCCTACCGTTAAATCATCAGCTTTCATAGATTGAGTATTCATATTTGTCTTCGTTCGGTTGTTCAACTTTGTTATGGCTGGGCTTATTATGGGCGATCGCCCAAAAATCTCCTTCCTTCACTAGAAAGACTTTGCCTCACCAATAGATAGATATATCTTTCTGTAGGTATAGGAAGATATATCTTAGGTATTGATAAGCGTGTATAGTGATGGCGATTTGGCACCCTGCTTTCGGTGGCCTGCTGCGAGCCACTTTATAATCACTGAAAGGAATTCCTATGTCTGATACACAAATTACGGTCAAAGATAGCGGCCCCTACTTGGTCAAAGGCCCTATGACCTTGACTGATGCTGAAGGCAACGACTTCACTATCGATAAAGAAGTGGTGGCCCTCTGCCGCTGTGGCGCATCGACAACTCAGCCCTTCTGCAACGGCACCCATCGCAAAATTGAGTTTGAATCAGTGGTGCGTGCCTCTGACAGCGAAGCAAGCTAGTGAAGAAGATAGACTGCTGAAATAGACTGCTGAAATAGACTGCTGAAATAGCTTGCTAAATGAGTCATCCCACAACTTATCCTAGAACGCCGGACGGTCGCTATGAGCCGACGGCTCTATTGGCTGCTCGTCACCACGTCAATAGAGCAAAGGTCGCTTTAGGAGAGCGTGGGCCCGTGTGGTGGGATGATGGTGCTCAGCAGTAAAAGACTCTTTCAGTCGTCAGGTAGAACAGATTTCTCAGAATTGTGACTGACGGGTTTGAGAATGATGGCGATAGCGTAGCCTCTCGTGTCGAGAATCGCCTAATATCAAAAGAAAAAGTCTCTTTCTTCTGGCACTTCCTGCGACCTCACGTTTAGCGCCCGTAGCCTCATAATCTCTAAAATCTCCTGCCCTACTTTCTCGTAATCCTGCCAGCCACTCTCAGCTCGAGGATCTTTCACCGAATATACCGGTAGCCCTTGCAGCGCTGCCTTCTGAAAAGCGGCCAGCCGTCGAATCCCTTGCTCGAACACGGGCAGGTCGGTCTCCTTCAGCAACGCCTTAACCTCTTGGCCTGCCTTGCTGGGCTTAGGGGGAATAGACGTAATCAAAATCCGATAGTGTGGTGAGCTAATGGCCTTCAGGTATTCAATTGTCAGCACCAGCGCATCTAAGGCGAGAATATCCGGCGTGGTGGGCAACACCAGCAAGTCACAGGTCGCCGCCAGCGCCGAAAGATCTTCAGCAATCGGACGTGCCTGCGTGTCGATCACCACGTTGACGCTCGAACCAACTTTTTGGCCCGCTTCCCACTCATCCATCACCTCAAAAGGCAGATCGCCCCGACTCGCCCAGCCCAAAGCCGACCGGTTAGGATCTGCGTCCACCAGCAGCGTTTTGCCCTGCCCCTGTAAAAAGGCCGCAAGGTGAATAGCCGTCGTCGTTTTGCCGACGCCGCCTTTAAAGCTGGCAACGGTGATAATCATGTCTATAGTTTATACAGCGTTAGGATTAATCAGCAGTAGAGATGACAGCCAGTTAATGGTCATTAACTTACCAGATGTGCAGGCAACTCATGCCTTAGGTCAGGCGTTGGGCGAGCAGCTTCCAGCGGGGAGCGTGCTGCTGCTAAAAGGCAACTTGGGCAGTGGAAAAACTACGCTGGTGCAAGGCTTGGGCAAAGGGCTGGGCATCGCCGAAATTGACAGCCCTACCTTTACTTTAATTAATGAATACACTCACGGGCGACTGCCGCTGTATCACATAGATTTGTACCGGCTTTCGCCAGCCGAGGCCGATGCGCTGTTTTTAGAAACCTATTGGGAGGGTGTAGAGGTAGAGCCTGGTATTGTAGCGATTGAATGGTCGGAGCAGCTAGCCTATTTACCCGCTGCCTATATAGAACTGGCTTTGAGCTATTTACCTCAAGGGCGGCGAGCTGATTTGACCCTGCCAAAGGCACTGACTCTGGATTTGTAAACACCCTGAATTTGTAGAATAGTTGGAGAACAGCGCATGAAGTATTGGCTGATGAAATCGGAGCCGGATGTTTATAGCATCAATGATTTGGCTCGCGATCGCACAGAGCTATGGGACGGCGTGCGAAACTATCAGGCGCGAAACTTTCTCAAAAGCATGGCAGTAGGCGACGCTGCTTTTTTCTATCACTCCAACACTAATCCACCAGGCATCGCGGGGCTGATGACCATCCACGAGGCCTGCGTCGTCGATACCACTCAGTTTGAAGCCGGCCACAAGTACTACGACCCAAAATCTACACCCGAAGCGCCGCGCTGGCACACGGTAGTCGTCGCTTACAGTCGCAAGTTTGAGCATTACATTTCGCTTGACCAGCTCAAGGAGCAGTTCACGCCTGAGGAACTGCTGGTGGTGAAGCGGGGCAATCGCCTGTCGATTATGCCAGTTGATAAGGTAGCTGCAAAGCGGATTCTGAGTCTAGCTGAGTCATAAATCCTGTCATCAGGCTCCAGTTAATCAACACTCGGTAGGCAGTTTGCAGATTTTCGCCGAAGGTGACAATGCCGTCTTCGTGCCCTGCCATAGCGAATATCTTTTGATGGAGCAGCGGGCTTTCCCGAAACAAACGCTGCGTTTCAGCAGCCATTTCAGGCGTACCATAAGGGATGTCGGCGCGGGTGGTTGGCACCTGATGCAGCAGCCGTTTCCAGAGCTGAGGGCTATGGACGTGAATAACTGCGTTAATAGCTAGCTGGCTAGCATAAATAACGCCATGGGTAAGTGATTCTGAGGAAGCCTTACGAAGCCCCTTACACGTAAGGGTATTTTGCTCAGGATTAAAAGCGGTCACGAGGGCATAGTCGGCAGCGCTGAGCGTAGAAAGGTTGCCAGTCTGGGTACCCGTAATCACAAACGGTAGCGAAGATCCCGTAGGGTGGGCACCCGAGAAATCCTCCCAGCCCAACGACTCACCCCCGTTGCCCACCCCTCCAGCCAACCCCTCCTCAGAACGCTCAGAAAGTCGAGCGTCAACAGTAGTCAGTCGAGAGTAGGGAAGCCGTTGTGAGATATTCCCAAAGCCGATACCGTCAGGATATTCGCCAATGAAGTTAAGCCGGTAGAGGGCGTCGCGATAGGCGGTGAGATCGGCAAGGGTTTCGGGGCCGATTTTCTGTAGAAGGGATTGCGCGATCGCCTCTTTAACCCAGTCACATCGGTATTTTATATAGCCTTCGTCAATCATGGGCGATCGCTTTTATCCAATCTAAAATTAGCGGGTTGACGATTTCTGGGCGCTCGTCGTGCGGGCAATGGCCAGTGTCGGGAATGGCCTGGAACTGCACAGACTGCTTGGGATCGGCGGCCATCTTCTGATAGATGCCAGCGGCTGAAAGGGGTGTCCAGGGATCTTTTTCGCCCCACAGTACTAGCAGCGGCTGGCTGACTCTGGGCAGCAGTTCGCTGGGTCGGGGGCCGGGAGGCGCACTCAAAATAGACGCAAAAACCCTCTGTGCACCGGGCTGGCAGGCAGGCGCGTGCAGAATATCGATGAGTTCAGGCGTGATGGCCTTGCGATTGCCATATACCTGCTTGAGTGAGCCGCGAATACGCCCCCTTGTCCGAACCCGATTGAATAAAAACGGCCCGGTGAGTCTAGAACTCACGAGCTTACTGAAGGTGCCCATAACGACTCGCAACGCCCCTGGCAAGTCTTCGGGGCGATGGTTGAGACTGCCTGCGCAGTTGAGCAATATGCCACCGCTGGCAGTTTCAGGATAGGTAGTCAAGGTCATCAATGCCATGAGCGCACCGATGGAGTTGCCTCCAAAGATAGCGGGCTCTTTGACATGTGCCTGCCAAAAGTCGTGCAGTAGCTTCACCCAAAACTCTAGGGTATAGCTGAGGTCGGGCTTGTCAGAGTCACCAAAGCCGAGCAGGTCTAGCGCGTATACCCGGTGGCCTGCATCGGCAAGGACGGGAATATTTTTACGCCAGTGGCCAATGGATGCTCCAAAGCCGTGAATGAGCACGATCGGCGGGCCTTCACCGTAGGCAACATATTTAACGTCGTAGCCGCGCCAGTCCCAGTTGAGTTTTTCCCCGCTGTAGCGCTTTTTGGGTAAAGCAGGGGCTGGCTCTGGGGCTGAGTCTAGGGCTAAGTCTGGAGCTGGCTGCTGGACTGCGGGCTGACTGGTCAATTGGGCCGTCATTGATGTAATCGTTGCTCGTATAATATGCTTCTATCATATCGTTACTACGGGCTTCGCCGACTGGCCTCAGGATTTAAGAAGCGCAAGGGCGCATACCAACCTTTTGCAAGAAGTTCTCTAGCCAGATGTCTTCTTGATGGCGGAGGGGAGGCAGGGGGGCTTGTTGGTAGTTGACGAGGAGGTCGGTGAGATCGCACGCCTGATCTACCACAGACTTCAAGCAAAACGACAGACCCTCCTGCCCCGACAGCGGCACTACGATTTGTGGAATCGCCTCGGCGACCGTCCAGGTATATAGCTCAGCACGGGGCCTTTGCTCACTGCGGCTAACCAAAATGCGATAGTCGCCCGCTTCGTCAGGGCCATAGATAAACGGAGGCTCCCAGCCTCGCAGCAAGTCAATTTCTACAAAGTGAACGGTGCTGCCAACAATGGTTTCCCGGTATCGTTCGTAAAGCGTACGTCCTCGACCTGGCCGCTTCCGCTTAGGCGAGAGGGCTTCAATAATCGTGATAGTCTCCCCCGCCAAATTGACGATTTCCAAATAAGTTTCGTAGATTTTTTGGGGAACGGCAATCAGCACGGGGATAGGCCGACCAGGACTCAAACAGGTGCTTACTTGAGGGCTAACAGCTAAATCAGCCGCCGAATCAGTCGCCAAATCACCTGCTGGTAGCGCCGTCGATAGCTCGGATATTGCATCAACATGCACGGATGAACTTATTTGCGAGCCCCAGCTCAGTCCGGGAGAACCCACGACTAAGGAATCTTCACCGCTGACCTGGTATTGTCTTTCTCGGAGCCTGATTTTATAGCTGCGGGGAAGCTGTTTCCCCACAGTGTCGGCCAGCGCGGCCATCATCTTTTGGTGAACGTTGGGCCAAAGATCGGGATGCTCCAGATAGGGATTCATCCCTAGAAAAGGCTAAAAATACATATATCAATGTTTCTTGATGCATTCCGGACAGTTTTTCTGCTGGCAATTTTTCTCACAGCTTTCCCAGTGGCGTGCCTCAGGCGGTAGGCTACACACAGCTTACTTACTCAGCCCTATGGAAATTTCTAACTTTATAATTTGGGCCGTCGTCGTTTTCGGCATCGCCGGATTTGCCATCACCTCCATGCTCAGCGCCTTCCGCAGGCCCATCGATCAAATTCCGTTTCCCAATGCCGTTGTAAATCGCCCTTCTATTCCGCTCAGTGAAGCCGCTATGACTGGATTCGTTGAAGCCGTTGGCACGTATAAGGCCACAGACTATCGCAGAGCCCTAGAACAGTTTACCAAGGTTGTTGAGCAGGAGGCGGGCTGCGCTGAGGCCTGGCATAATATCGGGCTTGCTTATGCCAACGTAGGCGACAACAATAAGGCCGTACGCAGCCTACTAAAGGCCGGCGATGCTTACGACAAGCAAGGAACAAAGGAGGGCATTGACCGGATAAAAGAAGACCTCGAAACGTTAAAGGCTAAAAGCTAATCTCTAAAAGCTAAAAGGCTGATGGTTGGCTAGGCAATCTATGAACATTCGTCCCTTCCAGCCCAGTGATGAAGCTACTGCACATAGAGCAATACATAGAGCAATACTTAACAAACGCTGGATGCTTAAAAATAAACCTACAGATTCGTCTGGATAATAGCGACGCTAGGACTTTCTACGAATCGCTTGGATTCACGCAAGACTCAGTCGTCAGCTACGGCAAACGATTAATTCCAGATGACTGACCAGATTGGCAAAATAGAGCCATCTGATTAATTGCAGGTAGACGATCTACAGGTAAACAATCTATACAAACCATCGCTTCGTTACCGCTGTGCTATTCCTTTGCGCGACATTAGGAGTTGACCGTTTTTCTTTCGCTAGCGGCTCAGCTACTGGCGATCGCCGCCAAGGAGAAAATAATGACCATTGCCAGCATTAATCCAACCACTGGCGAAACGCTGAAAACCTATCCGGCCATGACGTCTGAGCAAATAGAACAGGCGCTATCAAAGGCTCAAGCGACGTTTGAGTCCTACCCGTCTACGACGTTTGAGCAGCGAGGGCAGTGGATGCACCGGGCTGCTGAGGTGCTGCTTGCGCAAAAGGAGGACTTTGGTCGGCTGATGACGCTGGAGATGGGCAAAACGCTGAAGAGCGCGATCGCTGAAGTCGAAAAATGCGCGACGGTGTGCCGCTACTACGCCGATGAGGCTGAAGGCTTTTTGCGTGATGAGCCCGCTCAAACCGACGCTAGTGAAAGCTACGTGCGTTTTTTGCCGCTGGGCGTTTTACTGGCCGTTATGCCGTGGAACTTTCCCTTTTGGCAGGTTTTTCGGGCGGCGGCTCCGGCCCTGATGACGGGCAATCCGATGCTGCTGAAGCACGCTTCTAACGTGCCCCAGTCGGCGCTGGCGATCGCCTCCGTTTTCGAGCAGGCAGGCTTTCCACCTGGCATGTTTCAAACGCTGCTCATCGGCACAGATCCGGTAGAGTCGATTATTGCCGACGTGCGGGTGAAGGCGGTCACGCTGACGGGTAGCGGCCCTGCTGGAGCGGCGGTTGCTTCTACGGCTGCTCGTCATATCAAAAAGGCGGTGCTGGAGCTGGGGGGAAGCGATCCTTTTATTGTGCTGCCAAGTGCTGATGTTGAGGAGGCGATCGCGACGGCAACCACCGCTCGTTTGATTAACAACGGCCAGTCTTGCATTGCGGCTAAGCGCTTTATATTGGTGGGCGACATTGCCGATGCGTTTGAAAAAGGGCTGGCTGAAAAGTTTACTCAGCAAAAGGTGGGCGATCCGATGAAGCCGGAAACCGATGTTGGCCCGCTGGCGACGCCTGGTATTTTAGAAGAGCTGCACGAGCAGGTACAGGCTTGCTTGGAGAAGGGCGCGACTGCACCTGTTGGGGGAAATTTGGAGGCTTTTCGGCGGCAGCTCCCGGCTGAGCTGAGCGGAGGTAATTTTTATCCGCCGACGATGCTGACGGCCATTCCTGCTGGCACGCCTGCCGATCAGGAAGAGTTTTTTGGCCCGGTGGCGCTGGTGTTTCGGGTGGCTGATATTAAGGGGGCGATCGCGCTGGCAAATTCTACGGTTTTTGGCCTGGGGGCTAGCGCTTGGACGACTGATGCGGGTGAGCAACAGCAGCTTATTAATGGGCTAGATGCGGGGGCTGTGTTTATTAACGGTCTGGTGAAATCTGATCCGCGTTTGCCGTTTGGCGGTATTAAGCAGTCTGGCTATGGGCGGGAGCTGGCTCGCTATGGGCTGATGGAGTTTGTGAATGCGAAGACGGTCTGGATTAAATAGCTTCTCTTGCTCCCTTGCTCCTCTGCTCTGAAACCTGCCGGATGGTGGACATAGTTGGGTTTTCTCGATCCGAGGAGTTTTGCGGGTGCCCACCCTACGGGTTTGTTCCATTTAACGTTCAATTGTCCCTTCTCGACTTTCTTTATGAATACTGCCGAACTGCTCGTCCGCTGTCTGGAAAATGAAGGGGTTCAATACATTTTTGGCCTCCCTGGGGAGGAAAATCTTGACCTGCTTCAGGCGCTGAAACGTTCCTCTATTCAGTTCATTACGACTCGTCATGAGCAGGGCGCGGCCTTTATGGCTGATGTGTATGGGCGGCTGACGGGTAAGGCGGGCGTGTGCCTTTCTACCCTTGGGCCAGGGGCGACTAACTTGATGACGGGCGTGGCTGATGCCAATTTGGATCGTGCGCCGCTGGTGGCGATTACGGGGCAGGTGGGTACCAACCGAATGCATATCGAGTCGCATCAGTATCTGGATTTGGTGGCGATGTTTGCCCCAGTTACCCGCTGGAATAAGCAAATTATGCGGCCTGACAGTACGCCTGAAATTGTGCGCAAGGCCTTTAAAGTGGCCCAAACTGAGCCACCTGGCGCGGTGCATATCGATTTACCTGAGAACATTGCGAGTATGTCGGTGGAGGGCGCGCCGCTGCGGGCAAATCCGTACGACCTGCCGGTGGCCTCAGAAGAGAGTTTGCAGCGGGCGGCGATCGCCATCTCTCAGGCCAGTAATCCCATGATTTTGGTCGGCAACGGCGCGATTCGCAACGGGGCTAGCGAGGCGATTACTCGGTTCGCTCAGGCGCTGAATATTCCGGTGACCAATACCTTTATGGGTAAGGGTGTCCTTAATTACAAGGATGAGCGATCGCTCTGGACAGTCGGCCTACAGCAGCGAGACTACATCGCCTGCGCTCTAGACGAAAGCGACCTGATTATCGCTATTGGCTACGATCTGATTGAATACGGCCCTAAAAAGTGGAATCCCAAGGGCAATCTACCGATTGTGCATATTGCGCTTACCCCGGCTGAGATTGACAGTTGCTACATTCCTACAGTGGAGATTGTGGGCGATATTTCAGATGCCTTGCGGGAGATCGGCAACCGCGTTCACCGCCCTGACAGCAAGCACCTTAAAAAGCAGTTTGCCAGCACCCGCGCAGATATGCAGGCCAACTACGAGCAGTACGCAGATGACACGGGCTTTCCCATTAAGCCGCAAAAGCTGCTGTACGACCTCCGCCAGGTGCTAGATCCTGAAGACATCGTAATCTCCGACGTGGGTGCTCATAAAATGTGGATTGCCCGCCACTACCACTGTGAAAGGCCTAACACCTGCTTAATTTCTAACGGGTTTGCATCTATGGGCATCGCCATTCCCGGCGGCGTTGCAGCTAAGCTGATACATCCCAACCGAAAGGTCGTCGCCGTGACCGGAGACGGCGGCTTTATGATGAACTGTCAGGAGCTAGAAACAGCCCACCGCTTGGGCACTGCCTTTGTCACCATTATCTTTAACGACGGCGGCTATGGCCTGATCGAATGGAAGCAAGAGTCTCACTTCCACGAATCCTCGTACATTAAGTTCAACAACCCCGACTTTGTAAAATTTGCTGAAAGCATGAACCTTAAAGGCTATCGTATTGAGTCAGCAGAAGACTTTATTCCTACCCTCAAAGAAGCCCTGGCTCAAAATGTCCCCACCGTCATTGACTGCCCGATTGACTACCGAGAAAATCTGTTGTTTAGCGAACAGTCTAAAGGACTTAGCTGTCCATTACCGCAACCGTAGGGTGGGCACCGCCCACACTTTGAAATAGGAATTTGAAACAAAACTGTGGTGGTTTATTTCAGTAAGAGCTGTTGATAGGTGATAAGCATGAGCTGCGCGATCGCATCCCAACTATAATTCTCTTTTGCACAGCGCTGAGCATTCTCGCCGCGCTGCGATCGCATCTCTGGCTGCGCGATCGCCTCACTCAAAGCAGCCGTCAAAGCAGCCACCTCCGTAGGCACTACCCATCCAGCTTCACTCGCTTTAATCACAGGCCAAATATGCACCTGATCGGAAATAACCACAGGTATTTTCGCCGCCATCGCTTCGGCCACCGCAATGCCAAAGTTTTCGTAGTAAGAAGGCAGCACAAACACATCGGCAGCGCTGAGAATCTGAGCCTTTAGCTCGCCAGAGACAAAGCCCACAACAGTTGCCCACTTTGCCCAAGCTGACGACTCGACCTGCCCCTTAATGCTAGTTTCGTAGGCTCTATCCTGCGGATTGGCACCACAGAGTAAAAAATGAAAAGGCTTATCGTCCTGATGAAGCTTGTCTAGCGCGGGTAGCAACAAATCAAATCCCTTTTTCGGATCTACCCGAGACATAAACAGAATGATGGGCCGTTCAGCCGGAATATCAAACCGCTCGCGAATAGCCAATTGGGAAGCCGATTGATCGGGAAGAGTTGGCAGCGCAACGCCTAATGGAATCACCTTACCGGGTGTGCTTACGCCAAATCGCTCGGAGACCTTAGACTCTAAGTCGCTGGTGAAATGAATAGCGGCTGCGCCCGCCAAGTTCGGACGCTCTAGCAAGCTAGCGTAGATTTTTTTAATCTGTTTCTTTTTCTGCAAGTCGGCTGGATCTAAAGTGCCAAGCGGACGCATGATGTAGGGCAGGTTTTTCCATCGGCAGACCGTAGCCGCTGTCGTACTGACTGGGGAGAACAGGGCGTGGATATGGGCGATGTCGTAGCGGTGGGCATTGGCCCAAAGCCAGGTGAGGAGACCGGTGGAAAATTTGTACCGGCGGAAGGGCGAGCAGCGAAAGTAAATCACTTCGTAGCCGTCTTCGGCAACAGGTACGCCCAGAGGCACGTCTAGCGGGGTTTCATCGACATCGCCGTTGGAGTCGGTAGTGAGGATAGTGACCTGGCTGACGGCTGCAGCTGGCTGCTGGGCGATCGCGGCGCTGAGTCCTCGGATCATTTGGCTGGGGCCGCCGTACACCAGTGAAATAGACGGCACTATTTGGAGAATTTTTAGCGGCTTCATGGCGGCCAGGTGTTGAGGGGCTTTAGGAGGGCTTCAGGATGAGCGTCGGGAGAGCTGGTCGGCTGAGCTATTAGTCGTTCTCGCGTGAGTTAGGGCGATTCAGTTCGCCTGTGGCTAAGTCGAGTTCTAGTGTAGTGCCTCCAGTTTCTACCCTAACCAAATCACCCGCTGAGTTTAAGATTGGCAGGCTTGAAATCCACCAGCCACTAGCGGCTTGTCGGG